>JGI26088J50261_1000667_pt1 | contig 19556 bp, 18 predicted proteins | sample SaaInl1SG_22_DNA_FD_50261 | JGI IMG/M metagenome (IMG submission 50261)
TGCGGGTCAATGACCGGTTGCGCAATTGGCGCGCCTATGGTGAGAACAGCTTTGTGTTGCCGCATCCCTCATGGCGTAATACTGCATGGATCAAACGTAACTCTTGGTTTGAAACTGAGCTCATTCCAGCGCTCCAGGCGCGGATTGGCCAGATCAGAAAGATGGCCTATGACCCCGCTTGAACGCACGATTGTCATGCTCCAAGCCGCGCCGGAAGATCCCGCGCGCTTTTCCGCGGTGCTGGAACGCCTCTGTGATGCAGAGGTGTTTTTGGCGCTCGAGGCCGAAGCATCCGATGAAAATGTAACGCCCAAAACCGTCGAACGGGACGGGCAAAGCTATGTCGCGATCTTTGACACGGAATTGCGTCTGGCTGAGGCGGTGGGTGGCTCTGCCGATTACCTTTCAGTGTCCGGCCGGGCATTGGTGCAAATGTTGGTCGGGCAGGACAGCGGTATCGCGCTCAATCCTGGGTCTTCGGCTGTTGGATATGTGTTTGAACGCGCGACGCTCGATTGGCTGGCGCGTTCTTTGGATGAACGGCCCGATGAAATGGCCCAGCAGATTGCCGAAATCGGCCCGCCGCCTGCACTGCCGCCCAAGGCGCTTGAGGCGCTTTCGGTCAAACTTACTGCCGCCCAGGGCTTGGCGGAATTTGCCTGTTTGGTGCAAGCCCGCGATGGGGCTGGGGTGCAAAATCCCCTCATTTGCTTTGTAGGAGAATTTCCCGCAGCCCAGGCTGACTTGGCGAAATTGATACAAGAATACTTACAATTTTCCCAATTGGATGGGGCGCCTTGGGATGTGTCTTATCTCTTGCCGGATCATCCGATGGTCGCGCGCTTTGTGAAAACCGGCTTGCGCTTTGATTTGCCAATACCCGAAGCTGCGCCCGAACGCCCCGCGCCGGGCAGCACGCCTGGTCAACCACCAATCTTGCGATAATGAGGCGGCTCAATAGCCGGCTGTGCGGTCGACCAAATGCACAAACGGGGCGCCTGTTTCTCCGCGTGCAATGTTTTCCACCAAGACTTCAGCGGCTGTGGTCGGGCGGGTGCCGGAGGCGATATGCGGTGTGACCGTGACATTTGGGAGGTGCCAATAGGGATGATCTTGCGGCAAAGGTTCCACGCGAAATACATCCAAACAAGCCGCTGAAATATGCCCTTCCTTAAGTGCTGCCAAGAGGGCTGTGTCCTCAATCAACGGCCCGCGACCGGGGTTTATGATCGTAGAGCCCCGCGGCATCTGTGCGAGGGTTTGGGCGTTGATCACATGTTCGGTCTCTGGGGTATCTGGCAAAAGCAAAATCAGAATTTCCGCGTTCTGCAACGCGGGTTTGAGCCCATCCGGGCCATGGTGGCAGGTCAGACCGTCTATTTGCTTTGGCCCGCGAGACCAGCCGCTCACGGGAAAATTAAGTGCGGTCAATGCGGCAGCACAGGCCTGGCCCAAGGCGCCCAAGCCCAGAATGGTGACCGGGCGATCCTGTGCCAAGGGCGGGTGGCTTTCGCGCCAAATATGATCTGGATTGACGATATGCTGGTCCATCCCCAGATGGTACCGCAGAGTATGGCCGACGACCCATTCCACCATGCCATCACGCAGGCCGCTGTCGACCATGCGGCATAGGGGCTGCGTTAGGCTGGCATTGCCGACAATTTTCTCCACGCCAGCCCAGAGGCTCAGCACCGCTTTGCAGCGGGTATAGGGGGTGAAATCTTGTAGCGTGCTGCTGGGTGCGTAAACCACATAATCTACATCGGCTGGCGGACAGTCTGTTGTCACATTTGCATGGATCCCCCGCTGCGCCAGACCCCGGAGCAGTGGCGCTTCATAGAGTTCAAACTGCTCTGGGCGGGCGGCGAATAGGATATTTATCATTTGAATTTTGGCCTTGGACGGTGAACATGGGCGCTTTGCATCAAGCCAAAGCCGAGCAGCAAAATAAGCATAGCAGAGCCGCCATAGCTCACCAACGGCAAGGGCACACCGACAACGGGCGCCAGCCCCATGACCATGGCCATATTCACCGCAAAGAACAAGAAGAAGGTAATGCCAATGCCGAGGGTCAATAGGGCGGAGAAGCGGTCCTTATTGCTCAGGGCCGAGGCAATGCAGGCCAGAACCACCAAAGTGTAGAGACCCAAAAGCGAGATGGAACCGATGAACCCGAATTCTTCGGATAGGGTGGTAAAGATGAAATCCGTGTGTTTTTCGGGCAAAAAGTTGAGCCGCGATTGGGTGCCCTGCATCAAGCCGCGCCCCGTCCAACCTCCTGAGCCGAGAGCGATTTTCGCCTGGGTGATATGATAGCCTGCGCCCAATGGGTCCCGATCTGGATTGAGGAACGTGTCAATCCGGCTGTATTGATAGTCTTTGAGCAATTGCCAGCCTGTGCCGCGGGTTTGAAATACGGCCACAACAAGGCCAATGCCACTGCCAATGATCGTTGCGAAATAGGCCCAATGCACCCCGGCCAAAAACATGATCGCGCCGCCGCCCATGATCAACAGCAATGAGGTGCCAAGATCGGGTTGTCTGAGAACTAAGAACACCGGGATTAAAATCAACAGCGCTGGCAGCAAGACCCAAAATGGGCGCGAAATATGTTCGCGCGGCAACCAATCGTAATAGGCGGCCAGCACCAGCACCAGAGCGATTTTCATCACCTCGGAGGGTTGCAGGCGGATAAAGCCAAGATCGATCCATCTTTGGGCCCCCATGCCCGTTGTGCCGACGAATTCTACAGCGATGAGCAATAGGATCGCCAGGCAATAGGCGGGGAAAGACATGTTGCGCCAAAACCAAATCGGCACCATAGCCACCACAAAAAGCCCGGTCATGCCCAAGAAAAAACGCAACATCTGAGGTTGGGCCCAGCGGTCAATTTGACCGCCAGCAACCGAGTAGAGCATGATAAATCCCACGCCAGAAATTGCGGTGAGTAAGATCAGAATTGGCCAATTGAGCGCCAGGATTTTGCGAAACCCGACGGGCACTGCGGCCAGATTGTGCTCAAGATAGCTCATGTTTGCACCTGTCCTTTTCTGTCCAGCGTGCTCCAATCGAAAAGTTTTGGCGCCAACTCCTCTTGCTCTTCTTTGATCTGCGCTTTGACGCCCGACGGGTAGTGGCTCAGCTCGGGCATTTGTCCGGTCAAGGCAAACAGTGTGATGTCCCGAGCGATTGGGGCGGCTGTGGAGCTGCCGCCACCTCCGTGTTCCACCACAACCGCAACGGCAACTTTGGGATTGTCATGGGGGGCATAGTTGACAAAGAGCGCATGATCGCGTTTTTCCCAGGGCAGATCTTCATTGCTGATCACCCCGGTCAGCCGCTCCTCTGCCGTGATGCGCCGCACCTGGGCTGTGCCGGTCTTGCCAGCCATTTGGAGGTCGGGGCTGACAATGCGCTTGCTATAGGCTGTGCCCTTTTTGGTGTTAGTGACCGCAAACATTGCCCGTTGCACCACTTTTAAATGCGCAGGATCCACATCCAAAGGAGCGCCGGTCCCCAAAGACATGGCCGTGTCATCGATGGATTGCAGCAATCTGGGTTGAACGGCCCGCCCCGTTCCCAATCGTGCCGCCATGATCGCCAATTGCAGCGGCGAGGCCAATACATAGCCTTGCCCGATTGAGGCATTGACCGTATCGCCGATCAGCCAGGCCTTATCGAAAGATTTTTGTTTCCAAGCCCGCGTTGGCGCCACGCCGCGGCTGATGGCACTGAGCGGCAGATCGTGATATTCACCCAAGCCAAACCGGCGCGCCATGGCGGAAATTTTGTCGATACCAACTTTTTGGCTGATGGAATAGAAAAACACGTCGCAGCTCTGCGCGATACTGTCTTCCACGTTCAAAGCGCCGTGACCTTGCCGTTTCCAGCAATGAAAACGATTGTTGGAAATCTCAAAATGCCCGGGGCAAAAAACCGTATCATCCGGGCTCAACACCCCATCTTCCAGCGCCGCGAGGGCTGTGATCATCTTAAAGGTTGAGGCGGGCGCATAGGTGCCTTGTACCGCTTTGGCCCTGAGCGGGCCAAAAATATCATCGCGCAGGGCGTTATAATTTTTGCTGATATGCCGCGAACAAAGAGATTTGGATCAAAGCTTGGACTCGACGCCACGGCCAAGAGATCTCCGGTTGCGCAATCAATCACCACCGCAGAGGCGGACAAGCCATCCATCCGCGCCAAAGCAAAGTTTTGGATTTTACTGTCGATGGTGAGCTTTACTGTGGCGCCTGGCTGCCCTTCGGTGCGTTCCAATTCGCGCATCACCCGTCCGACTGCATTGACCTCAATTCGTTGGTGTCCAGCAGAGCCGCGCAGGCCGTGCTCCATCTGCGCCTCAACTCCGGTCTTGCCGACCTGAAACCTGGGGATTTGCAAGAGCGGATCAGGGTCCTTTGTGCGGGACAGATAATGCTCGCTCACCGGGCCGACATAGCCGACCACATGGGCCAAATTTTCTTTTTGGGGATAAATGCGGGACAGGCCGACATCAGTTAAGAGCCCCGGGAGTGCTGGGGCATTGGCCGCCACGCGCGCGAAATCACTCCAAGAGAGATTCTCGGTTACGGTCACCGGTACAAAGGCGCTGCGGCGGGATAATTCTCTGCGGGCTTTTTCCAGATCATTCGGATTGATTGCAATGAGCTTTTGCAATTGTGTTAAAACCTGTTCGACATCTTCAGTTTCTTCACGGACCAGCAAGATCCGATAGTTGGGTACATTGGCGGCAACCGGCCGCCCATCTCGGTCAAACATGATGCCGCGCGCCGGCGGCAAGAGTCGCATATTGATGCGATTTTCTTCTGCCAAAAGCCGGAATTTTTCGGCTTCTTTAACCTGTAGAAACCGCATACGGGCACCCAGGGCGGTCACGACGCCAAGCTGCAAGGCGCCGACAAGAAGGGTGCGCCGTGAGAGTTTTTGGGCCGCGTTGATGATGTCATTGGGATTGTATTTCATTTTGCGGCCCTCGACGCGCTGGGATGCAATGTTTGCGTCAGGGCAAAGCTCAACATGGAGCGGAAGAGCCATTTGCAGATCGGGTAGATCAAGATGCTCAGCATCACTTGGACGACATATTGTTGCACATCTGGAACCGGCAGAAATGAGAACATTAAGGCGAAATAATGCACCAAAAAGCTCACCCCAATCACCCAGGAGACAATGAACCATTCATAAAGAAATAGCATTTCCTTCCGACCACGGGTCCGCATGCGCAAGAAAATGGAGGCGCAGAGCACGATCAATGTCCATAGGCCAGGCGGCCTTTGTAGAATGGCGTCTGCAAATAAAAAGGCCAGTGTGATGAGGATCGGGCTCATGACATCGGGGCGCCGCATGATCCAGGCAAAGGTGATGGCCAGCGGCACATCTGCTGGGGCAAAGGGATAGGGCAGGCTTTGCAGCGGGAGGGTTTGCAACAAAACCACCAGCGCAACTATCGCAAGATAGGTCAGTTGCAGGCGAAAGACGCGCAGAGGGGGATCTTGCGTCATGGCGCCCCCCGCGGCTCAGAGAGCGGTACCCCGACCAGATCACCGGCGGTTGGGATGGGCTCACGTGGTTGGTGGCGCACCACGCGTAGGAATTCGAGCCTTTGCATATCGGCGGCCAATCGCACGCGCAGCCGTCCCGATTGGGTTTGAGTGACCTGGCCGACAAAGAGGCCTGATGGAAACACCCCGCCATCTCCAGAGGTCACGACACGATCCCCCGGGCGGACGGTTTCGGGGGCCTCCAAGAATTCCAAGGGCGGACGGCTGGTGTTGTCGCCAACAATCATAGCGCGTTGCCCGTTGGATTCGATTGAGACTGCGATGCGGCTCGAAGTGTCTGTGAGCAAGATCACCCGTGAGGTGCGCTCCCCCACGCCCGCGATACGGCCCACCAGGCCGATGCCATCAATGGCCGCCCATCCATCCACGATCCCATCGCGTCGCCCGACATTGAGCAACACCGTTTGGCGGAAGGGGCTGCCGCTGTCTGCCAGAACCACACCGGTGATTTTTGTGAATTTTGGATCGAGCCGCACATTGTTCAGATCAAGCAGCCGTGCGTTTTCCTGTTCACGTTGGAGCGCCGCTTCTTTCCAGGCCTTCATCTGCTGCAATTCGCGCCGCAGCTCTTGGTTTTGCTGATAGATCCGCGTGTAACTGCGGGCTGAGCGCAAGATGTTGACCGCGGCGGTCATCGGGGCCGTGATGGCGGAAAAATTGGGAATAACGCGATCGGTAATTTCCATACGCAGCCGCTCGACCCGCGGGCTGTCAATGCGCCACAGCAAGAAGAGCCCAAGCAGCATAACGACCAAAGCGCCCAGCATCAGCCGACCAAGGGCCGTTGAATAGCGATCTGGCGTGTTACGATCCCGTGCCATAAGCTCCCCTAAGGGTTGAGCGGTTAACGTTTAACTGTCGTAGTCAATAACATGGGCGAGCTGTTTTTCATATTCCAAAGCCTTGCCCGTGCCAAGCGCCACGCAGTTGAGGCTTTCTTCTGCAACCGAGACAGCCAGGCCGGTCTGTTCGCGCAGCGCGAGGTCCAATTCGCCCAGCAAAGCGCCGCCGCCGGTCAACATAACGCCGCGGTCCACGATATCTGCGGCCAAATCGGGCGGGGTGGCCTCCAACGCGGTCATGACGGCCTCGCAAATCTGTTGGACCGGTTCGGCGAGGGCCTCGGCCACTTGTGCTTGGCTGATTTCGGTTTCTTTGGGCACGCCATTGAGCAGGTCACGCCCGCGAATAGCCATGGCAGCACCGCGCCCGTCATCGGGCATGCGCGCGGTTCCGATTGTGGTTTTAATGCGCTCGGCTGTCGCCTCCCCGACCAAAAGGTTATGCTGGCGGCGAAGATAGCTGATAATGGCCTCATCCATCCGGTCGCCACCGACGCGCGCCGAGCGGGCATAGACGATATCTGCCAAGGACAACACCGCCACCTCTGTTGTCCCGCCGCCGATATCTACGACCATAGAGCCTGTGGGATCCGTGATGGGCATGCCGGCCCCAATCGCTGCGGCAATCGGCTCTGCGATCAAACCGGCCCGGCGCGCGCCCGCTGAAAGGACGGATTGACGAATGGCGCGTTTTTCCACCGGAGTGGCACCATGGGGTACGCAGACGATGATTTTGGGCTTGGAAAAGGTGGTGCGCTTGTGAACCTTGCGGATGAAATGCTTGATCATTTCTTCGGCCACGTCAAAATCAGCAATGACCCCGTCGCGCATTGGGCGAATGGCTTGAATGGAGCCGGGTGTGCGGCCCAGCATGAGCTTGGCATCCTCGCCAAAGGCCAGCGCTTTTTTCTGACCATCTTTGACTTGATAGGCCACCACGGAGGGTTCATTTAAAACGATTCCCTTGCCGCGCACATAGACCAGGGTATTGGCTGTGCCCAAATCAATCGCCATATCTGAAGAAAAGAGACCACCAAGTCCAAACATCCGCAACGCCCCATAGGTATGAATCTAAGCCAACATCAGGCCTAGAAGTTCCCCATCTATAAGGTTTAGGCATCGCCTTTCCAAGGCCTTGTAGGGTGGTTTTCACCCTACAAGCCATCAATTTAGAGAAATGGGCGGGGATCAGCCGGCATCTTTGTAAGAAACCGATTTTAAGTCCTCCCCGGGCGCAGATTTTTCGCGCCGAACGATCAAGCGGTTTAAGGCGTTGATATAGGCTTTGGCTGAGGCCACCACCGTATCGGTATCTGCCGATTGTCCGGTTGCGATCTTGCCGTCTTCCTCCATCCGTACGCTGACGGTGGCCTGGGCATCGGTTCCTTCGGTCACCGCATTCACTTGATAAAGCTGCAAACGCGCCGCATGTGGGTAGAGCTCTTTGACCGCGTTAAAAGTCGCATCCACTGGACCGTCACCTGTGGCGGTAACGCTGCGGACAACCCCATCAATGGACAACTCCAAGCTGGCCTCCTGTGGGCCTTGCGTGCCGCAGAGCACGCGTAAAGATTTCAGGTTGAGGTGATCGGATTGCTCGTCGGCTGTATCTGCCCGAACCAAGGCAAGAAGATCTTCGTCAAACACTTCCTTTTTGCGATCCGCCAGATCTTTGAAGCGCACAAAGACGTCGTTCAATTGATTGTCTGCCAAATCAATGCCCAAATCTTTGAGCTTCGAGCGCAATGCGGCGCGGCCCGAGTGTTTGCCCATGACCAGGTTGGTTTCGCTCAATCCTACATCTTCGGGACGCATAATCTCAAAGGTCTCGGCATTTTTCAGCATTCCGTCCTGGTGAATGCCGCTTTCATGAGCAAAGGCATTTTTACCGACGATGGCTTTGTTAAACTGCACCGCAAAGCCGGACACCGTGGCCACGCGGCGGCTAATGGCCATTATTTTTGTGCTGTCGATCTGTGTGCGGTAGGGCATGATGTCGTTGCGCACTTTCATAGCCATCACGACCTCTTCCAGTGCCGTGTTGCCAGCGCGCTCTCCCAAGCCATTGATTGTGCACTCAATTTGACGCGCGCCGGCATCGACGGCGGCTAAGGAATTGGCGGTGGCCATGCCAAGATCATTGTGGCAATGCGTGGCGAAAATCACCTCTGTAGCGCCGGGCACGTCTTTAATTAAACGCCCGATCAGCTCGGCACTTTCGCGCGGCGCCGTATAGCCGACCGTGTCGGGAATGTTGATGGTGCTTGCGCCGGCCTTGATGGCGATTTCAATGGTGCGGCAGAGGTAGTCATATTCTGTGCGGGTGGCATCCATTGGCGACCACTGCACATTGTCGCAAAGGTTGCGGGCATGTGTGACCGTTTCGTGAATGCGCTCGGCCATTTCATCTTGGGTCAGGTTGGGAATGGCACGGTGCAAGGGCGATGTGCCAATGAATGTATGAATGCGGGGTTGGGCCGCATGGCGCACAGCTTCGGCACAGCGATCAATATCCTTGAAATTGGCACGGGCAAGGCCGCAGATCATGGCGTTTTGCTGCGTTTGGCAATCTCGCTGACGGCCTTGAAATCGCCTTCCGAGGCGATTGGAAATCCCGCTTCAATGATGTCCACGCCCATATCGTCAAGCATTTCGGCCAATTCAAGCTTTTCGGAATGGGTCATGGTTGCGCCGGGGCTTTGTTCACCGTCACGCAAAGTGGTGTCGAAAATATATACACGATCTTGGGTCATAGGACTGTTCTTCTGCTAGGATTTTGGAAGGGTTCGACGCTGGGCTTAGGTGAGCGTCCCGCGCCGAAAAGCACGCTCAGCCTAGGCTAAGTGTTAGAAGGAGAAGTTGCTCAGTCAAATGTTCCATGGGTCTAGGTATACCTGTGATTTTGCAAATGGGAAGTGAAAAAATATGACAAAACCCGGTGCGCGCAAGCAATTTGTGGCAAAAACTGGCGATTGGGTGGCCATGCGGATGATGCGCCCTACCTCGGGGCTATGAAACGAATTTTGATCATCGGTGCCTCGGGCGCTATTGGAACGGCCCTGGCAGAGACCTACCGCAGCCAGGGCTGGCAGTGCGCGGGCCTGTCTCGCACGGAGCAGGGATTGGACTTAACGCAAGAGCGCAGTATCGCCCCCGCCTTAGCGACGCTCAAAGGCCCCTTTGATACGATTGTCATGGCCACCGGAGCACTAACGCTGGACGGGGTTGGGCCTGAAAAGACCATTAAGGCTGTGACGGCGCAAACTATGGCGGCACAGATGCAGGTCAACGCCATTGGGCCAGCGCTCATTCTGGGTCAGATTGGCCCTTTGCTGCCGCGTGATCGTCCAGCCAGGGTTGCGGTCCTCTCAGCGCGGGTGGGATCGATTGGTGACAACCGGCTGGGGGGCTGGATTTCCTATCGGGCGGCCAAGGCTGCCCTTAATCAAATTGTGCGCACCTCTGCGATTGAATTGGCCCGCAGTCATCCGCAGCTGTCCTGTTTTGCGCTGCATCCTGGCACCGTCGACACGCCTTTAACACGGCCCTTTTCCGCAAAATATGACGCGCGGCCTGCGCCAGAGGCGGCCGCGAGATTACATGAGGTGATTGAAGCGCGCGGGGCGCATGAGACCGGACAATTTTTCGATCAAAACGGACGTGTTGTGCCGTGGTGAAGGGCTCTGGGCGTCATTCGGAGGGGCTGGCCGCGTCCTCGGGCGCAGGTGCCGCATCCTCGGCCGGTTGCAAAACCCCGTTTTCCCAAGTGCCGCTGGCAACCCCTCCGGTGGCATAGCGCATTGTGCCCTTGCCCTGACGGCGCCCGTCAACAAAGCTGCCTGTGTAGACATCCCCATTGGCATAGGTGGCTGTCCCCTTGCCGTGGATTTCGCCGTCGAGCCATTCGCCCGTGTAGCTAAAGCCATCGGTCATTTTGATGTAGCCTTCACCCGAGCGCTGCCCTTCGACAAACCCGCCGACATATGTTGTACCGTCACGGTATCGCGCTTGCCCGGCGCCGTGGCGCTTGCCATCTTTCCAGTTGCCTTCGTAGCGGTAACTGTCGGCAAAGGTCATAATGCCATAGCCGTGATTTTGCGCATTTTTAAAACTGCCTTCATAGACGAGGCCATTGGGGTAGGTCGCTTTTCCGGCCCCTTCAATGACTCCGGCTTTCCAATTGCCCTCATAGGTCGAGCCATCAGGATAGGTAATTGTGCCGATCCCTTCGGGCAAGTCATCCACGAAGGCGCCAAGATAGATCGACCCATCCGGGTAGCGCACCTCGCCGCGTCCTGAAATTTTGCCATTCTGCCAACTGCCTGAGTAGCGATAGCCATCGGCGGCGAGAAAAGTGCCATTGCCATGGCGGCGGTCCTTGTGGAATTGGCCTTCGTAAAGGTCACCATTGGCATAGACGACCTTACCACGCCCCTCGCGCTTTCCATCTTGCAAGATACCAGCAAAAACATCGCCATTTGCATGGGTGAGGGTACTCTCGCCGTTGATTTTGCCGTTTGTCCAAGTGCCTTCATAGGTCACCCCATCGGGCATGGTCAAAATGCCAGCCCCAGAGCGCTCGCCCGCCTCAATAGAGCCTTGGTAGACCGCCCCATCCGAATAGATAATGGTGCCGTTGCCCTGTTTTTCGCCGTCAACCCAATTGCCCTCATAGCGATATCCGCTGTCAGAGGTGAGAATGCCCTGGCCGTGGTGTTTGGTGTCGCGAAACTCCCCTTCATAACGCAACCCGTTGGCATAAACCGCAACGCCTCGCCCGTCGATTTTGCCAGCCACCCAGCTGCCTTCATAGGTGCCACCATCGGCATAGGTTATGCGGCCGGTGCCGTGGGGTTTCCCATTCGAAAACGCTCCCGTGTAGATCGATCCATCAGGAAAGGTTGCCTCACCCTGGCCAGAAATTTCACCGTTTTCCCAATTGCCGGTGTATGTATAGCCCGACGGTAGGCTGTAGGTGCCTTGCCCGTGTTGGCGACCGTTTTTGAAGGTGCCCTCATAATATCCACCGTCTTCATATTGTTTCGACTGGATCGTGGCGGTTTGCGCCTGGGCCAGGCTGCTCCATAGCAGGGCCGTTGTGACCAATAGGAGATGTGAGATCTTCTTATTCATTGAAGTTTTAACCTCTTAGACAATGGCTCGGCGTCGGGGTGACTCTATTTTTATCCATCGCAGACTAGTAAACCTCACCCGTGAGGGCAATGTCTTTCCACATTTCCCATTCAATTGGGCTTTTGCTTCGGCGGATGTCTGATAGATAAGGCGGGGGTTTGACAGGATTGAGCAAGCAGATGACACAGAAATTTCGGTTAACCATGGCGCAGCTCAACGCAACTGTGGGAGATCTTGCTGGCAATGCGGCGCAAGCGCTTGAGGCTTGGACAGCGGCCAAAGTCGCGGGCGCTGATATGGTTATGTTGCCAGAGATGTTTGTCACGGGCTATCAGGTGCAAGATTTGGTGCTCAAACCTGCGTTCACCCGTGATGCGATGGCGCAAATTCAGACCCTGGCCCAATCCTGTGCTGAGGGGCCAGCCATGGGGATTGGTGGACCGTTTCGCGATGAGAGCGGTCTTTATAATGCCTATTATGTTCTGGCCGGTGGGCAGATCCAAACTGTGATCAAAAAGCATATTTTGCCGAATGATGACGTGTTCGACGAAAAACGCCTCTATCAATCGGCTGATATTTCAGGGCCGTACCTTGTGGGTACCCTGCGGATTGGCACGCCGATCTGCGAAGATGCGTGGCATTCAGATGTGCCGGAGGCTTTGGCCGAGTCTGGCGCGGAAGTGCTTTTTGTCCCCAATGGCTCGCCCTATGCGCGCGGCAAAATGGATGTGCGCATGGCCCATATGGTTGCGCGGGTGGTCGAAACGGGGCTGCCATTGGTCTATGTGAATATGGTTGGTGGCCAGGATGATCAGGTTTTTGATGGCGGATCATTCGTACTCAATCCCGGTGGTGCTTTGGCCCTGTCTTTGCCAATGTTTGAAAATTGCCTTGCGCATGTGGATTTTGAGCTGACCGATCAAGGCTGGCAGGCCGCGGCAGGCACCTTGGCCCATTGGCCGGATGCTTTTGAGCAAGACTACCATGCAATGGTGTTGTCCCTGCGCGATTATATGCGCAAAACAGGGTTTTCATCAGCGCTCTTGGGTCTCTCGGGTGGAATTGACTCGGCCATTGTTGCCACGATTGCCGCCGATGCGCTGGGGCCGCAAAATGTGCATTGCGTCATGTTGCCCTCGGAGTTTACCAGCCAAGCATCGCTTCAGGATGCCGCCTCTGTGGCGCAAGCGCTGGGCGCGCCTTTGCAAACCCTGCCCATCACCGGCCCACAAGCGGCGATCACCGACAGTTTGGCGCCGATTTTTGCCGGCCGGCCTGCGGATTTAACGGAGGAGAATATCCAATCTCGTCTGCGCGGCCTGTTGCTTATGTCCCTGTCCAATAAATTCGGCCATATGCTGCTGACCACAGGCAATAAATCGGAAGTCGCGGTCGGCTATGCGACGATCTACGGCGATATGGCAGGCGGATATAATCCGATTAAGGATTTGTACAAGACGCGGGTGTTTGACATCTGCCGCTGGCGCAATGCGCATCATCGTGATTGGATGATGGGACCGGAGGGCGTGGTTATTGATCCGCGCATCATCGACAAAGCCCCCAGCGCCGAGCTGCGCGCGGATCAAAAGGACGAAGACAGCCTGCCGCCCTATCCGGTGCTTGATGGCATCTTGCAGATGTTGGTGGACGATGAGGCCTCTGTCGCCGATTGCATAGCGGCCGGTTTTGAGCGTGAAACAGTCAAGAAAATTGAGCATTTGATCTATATTAGCGAGTATAAGCGCTTCCAATCTGCGCCAGGAACGCGCCTATCGCCGCGGGCATTTTGGTTGGATCGGCGCTATCCCATAGCCAACCGCTGGCGCGATCACAGCACAGAGTGACGCGCGGCCATATCTGGACATCTCCCGCGCCCTATGTGTAAAGACTGCGCAACAGGAGAACCCTATGACAACCACACGTTTTGCCCCTTCGCCTACGGGCTATCTTCACATCGGCAACCTGCGCACGGCGCTGTTTAACTATCTTATCGCGCGTCAGGCGGGCGGAGAGTTTATTCTGCGGATCGATGACACGGATCCCGAGCGCTCCAAGGCCGAATATGTCGAGGCGATAAAGCGCGATTTGGACTGGCTGGGCCTGCATTGGGATCGCATCGAGCATCAATCCGCCCGGTTTGACCGCTATGCAGAAGTGGCCGATCAACTGCGTGACCAAGGACTTTTTTACGAATGTTTTGAAACGCCTGTTGAATTGGATCTCAAGCGTAAAAAGCAACTGAATATGGGCAAGCCCCCGGTGTATGACCGCTCGGCGCTGGCGCTTTCGGAGGCGGAGCGCACGGCGCTGCGTGCGGAACGCAAGGGCCATTGGCGTTTTAAACTCGATCAATCGCGGATTGAATGGCATGACGGAATTCTCGGCGATCTGTCGATCGATGCCGCCTCGGTGAGCGATCCGGTGCTGATCCGCGGTGATGGGCAGGTGCTCTATACTTTGGCCTCCATCTGCGATGACACGGATATGGGCGTGACCCATGTGGTGCGTGGGTCAGACCATGTGACCAATACCGCGACACAGATCCAGATGATCCGGGCCATTGGCGGCTCAGTGCCCAATTTTGCCCACCATTCTTTGTTGACTGGGCCCAAAGGGGAAGGCCTGTCTAAGCGTTTGGGGTCGTTGGCGCTGCGGGACATGCGGGCGGCAGGCGTGCAACCTATGGCGCTGCTGAGCCATTTGGCGCGTCTGGGATCGTCTGATCCGGTTGAGCTGCGTGGCTCTATGGAGGAAATCGTCGCGGGTTTCGAGCTGACGAAATTTGGCTCTGCTCCGACGAAATTTGACGAGGCGGATCTGGGGCCGCTGACGGCGAAATATTTGCAAGGGCTTGAGCTCGAGGGTGTTGCCGCGGATGTCGCGGCCATTGGCGTGCCGGCAGAGATGGCCCAGGCTTTCTGGCAGGTCACGCGCGGCAATATATCCACCCTCCATGATCTCGCCGGCTGGTGGGATTTAATCCAAAATGGCGCCACCCCGGTGATTGATGCAGAAGATCAGGAGTTTGTAGCGCAGGCCCTATTGATGCTGCCGGCCGGCCCGTTTGACTCCGACACTTGGGGCGCTTGGACCTCTGCGGTCAAAGAGGCCACCGGGCGCAAGGGCAAAGCTCTATTTATGCCGCTGCGCAAAGCCTTGACGGGCCTATCGCATGGCCCCGATATGGGCGCGCTTTTGCCGCTTTTGCAGAAAATTCCGCGGGACTAGAGTCTAAAAGAGGGGCAGGATTGCCCCTGCTTAGGCTGCCCTTTGCATGAGGGGCGCCATGAAAAAGGCCAATCTAAGGGATGCGGATTAAATCCTCAGCTTAGATTGGCCCTAAATCATATTATTGTGCTTGCAAGTCAGTCGCAGCTTCACGGCCGTTGCGGCCGGTTTCAACTTCAAAGCTTACTTTTTGGTTGTCATTCAGACCGTCCAAACCCGCGCGTTGTACAGCTGTAATGTGCACAAACACATCTTCGCCGCCATTGTCCGGTGCAATAAAGCCATAGCCTTTGTCTGCGTTAAACCATTTTACGGTGCCAGTAGCCATCCCGTTTACTCCATTTTACAGTACTGCCCACGGTATTGCGGCAGGTCGGCGTCAGTCAATTCATGTCGAGGACTGTGGCCTTGTAAGCAAAACAGTTGGTCGAGATGCGGTAACGGTCGCAGAGGCCATATGGCCGTTTCGGAATTTTTTTGCAAGCCAGAAGACGTGCCAGCGGTAAAAACTCCATTAAGTCCGTGGGAAGGCCTCAACGGAGCATGGGGGCGCTGGCAAAACCTGCGGGCTTACCGTGCGAATTTCTTATGCTTGATCCGCGTGGGTTGCAGGGCATCGGCACCGAGGCGGCGTTTCTTGTCCTCCTCATAGTCTTCGAAATTGCCCTCAAACCATTCCACATGCGCATCGCCCTCAAAGGCCAGGATATGGGTGCAGATCCGGTCAAGGAAAAAGCGNTCGTGGGAGATGACCACAGCGCAGCCGGCAAAATCAACCAAAGCATCTTCGAGGGCCCGTAGGGTCTCCACGTCCAAATCGTTGGTCGGCTCATCGAGCAGCAAGACATTGCCCCCCGCGCGCAGCAATCGCGCCATATGCACCCGGTTGCGTTCCCCGCCCGAGAGCAGGCTGACTTTTTTCTGCTGGGTCGCGCCTTTGAAGTTAAAAGCTGAGCAATAGGCCCGCCCGTTGACTTCCACATCCCCCAGTTGCACCACGTCTAGACCATCCGCAATCGCCTCCCAAACATTGGCATTGGGATCCAAATCATCGCGAGATTGATCGACATAGGACAATTGCACCGTATCGCCATATTCAACGGTGCCTTCATCGGGCTGTTCTTGCCCGGTGAGCATTTTGAACAGGGTGGTCTTGCCCGCGCCATTGGGGCCGATCACCCCGACAATGCCGCCGGGGGGCAGTGAGAAGGAGAGATCTTCGACCAACAACTTGTCGCCCATGGCTTTTTTGAGCCCAGAGACTTCAATGACCTTGGACCCCAATCTTGGCCCATTTGGGATGATGATTTGCGCATGTCCCAGTTTTTCACGCTCGGATTGATTGGCCATATCATTATAGGCGGCAATCCGGGCTTTGGATTTGGCCTGCCGGGCCTTTTGGCCCTGCCGCATCCATTCCAATTCGCGCTCCAGCGTTTTTTGTTTGGATTTATCCTCACGGGATTCTTGCGCCAAACGCTTTGCCTTTTGCTCAAGCCAAGCGGAATAATTGCCTTCATAGGGCACGCCTTGCCCCCGATCAATTTCGAGGATCCAGCCGGTAATATCATCGAGAAAATAGCGGTCGTGAGTCACAACGAGGATTGTCCCGGTATAGTCAATCAAGTGTTTTTGCAGCCAAGCAATGGTTTCAGCGTCCAAGTGGTTGGTCGGCTCATCAAGCAGCAACATATCCGGTTGCTCGAGCAATAGCCGGCACAGGGCCACGCGGCGCGCTTCACCGCCTGAAAGATTTTCAGGCATCGCATCGTCGGGTGGGCAGCGCAGAGCCTCCATGCTCACATCAATTTGAGCATCCAAATCCCAAAGGTTATTGGCGTCAATTTCATCTTGCAGCTGCGCCATTTCATCGGCGGTTTCATCGGAGTAATTCATCGCCAGATCATTGTAACGATCCAGGATGTCTTTTTTGGCCTTCACACCCAGCATTACATTCTCGCGGACGGTCAGGCCTTCTTCCAGTTTCGGCTCCTGAGGCAGGTAGCCAACTTTCGCGCCCTCTGCCGCCCAGGCTTCGCCGGAAAAATCTGTATCCAAGCCGGCCATAATCTTGAGCAGGGTTGATTTCCCGGCGCCATTCACCCCAACCACACCGATTTTCACGCCGGGAAGGAATGACAGGCGGATGTTTTCGAAACATTTTTTGCCACCGGGATAAGTTTTTGAAACGCCATCCATGTGGTATACGTATTGATATGCGGCCATGAGTGCCCCCGGGTGTTAGACTGAAAAATTCAAACCTCTGTTACAGTGGCGCGCGGGCGGGCGCAAATGTGAAATTGCGAAAACTGGCACGGCCATGGCTTGCGCAGGGGTCTATCTGCGCTAAAGGTGAGGAATGATGCGGTTTAACTTGCCAAAATCTAACGCTGGGCGGCGTGTCGGCCTTTTGGGCGGGTCGTTTGATCCGGCCCATGAAGGGCATGTGCGGATTTCTGAGCAGGCGCTGAAGCGCTTTGACCTTGATCAAGTTTGGTGGCTGGTCAGCCCGGCCAATCCATTGAAACCGCAGGGACCTGCGCCGCTTGATAAGCGGGTGGCCCATGCGAGACGCCTTATTGACCATCCGCGTATTGTCATCACCGATGTGGAAACCCAGCTGGACACAAGGTTCACCTGTGACAGCTTGCGTGCGCTGCGGGAGATCTATTCCACCACGCGGTTCACCTGGCTTATGGGGGCAGATAATCTGGCGCAGATCCATCAGTGGCGTGATTGGCAGGATATATTCCAGCTTATGCCCGTTGGCGTTTTGGCTCGACCGGGGCAGGGGCTGGCGGCGCAATGCGCACCTGCGGCGCGGCGCTTTGCCTCCGCCAGGCTTGCCGCGCGCGATTCTAGGCTTTTGAGCCATTGCACGGCGCCCGCCTGGTGTTTCGTGGATATGCCGCAGAATCCGGCGAGCTCTTCGGCTATTCGCAACCGTGGGGGCTGGGGTTAGCGGCGCAAGAAAGCGGAGCCAAAGCCTGAGATCATCAGCAAGGCCAAACCGGCAAGCCCCCAGATGTCGGGCAGCGTACCAAAAATACCCCATCCCAATAATAATGCGCCCACCAGTTGAAAATAGACAAAGGGTGCCATGCGGGTGGCAGGTGCGCGCCCATAGGCGAGGATCAAAAACATATTGCCGAGCATGGAGGCACCGCCAGAGACGGCGAGCATGGATGGGCTGGCGAAGAGCTGCTCCGGCCAATATATCAGCGCCATAGGCGTGCAGAGGACGGCGGCGATGAGCAATTGCGAGAACAAAAGAGCTTTGGGCTCTTCTTGGCCCGCGGCCAGACGCGACAGGGTCAGAAATACGCCATAGCTGCAGCCGGCGAAAAGGGCACAGGCCAGTCCAATGGAAAAGCCAAAGCCGGGTCTGGCAATGAGCAAAATTCCGGTGAAGCCGAGGAAAAGCAAGGCGCTGCGGGGGAGGGTCACGGCTTCTTTCAGGAAGATTGCCGCCAGAATATAGCTGATAATCGGCCCAATGAAAAAGACCGCAAAAACATCGGCCAAGTCTTCCAATGCGACTGCAAAGGTGATGACGCTGATGCCCATCGCCAGCAGCAGCCCTCGGCCCCAGGCCACTGGGTTGCGAAAAACTGTGAAGCAGCGGCGCGGCATGAAGGGCAGGACCAAAAATGATCCGACCGTGAACCGGGCCCAAGTGATGAAAAAAGGATGATACCCATGGGTATTTGACAGCAATTTGCTGGCGGCATCGCCGGTTGGGATGAGCATCATCCCGATCAACATAAAGAGTATCGCGCGCCACATTCTGCCGGGTTAGCAGCCACCGGGCTTAGGCACCAGCCCCATTGAAGCAAGACCCCTGCATAACGCCATTTCAACACGAAAGGGGGGAAGCGCCGGCCTGGGCGGGTACCTATGAGCGGCGATGAAATCACTGTAAAATTTGAGCAATGTCCATATATACCAATATATTGAGATGGTGAATACGCCTGCCGGGGGCAGGCAGGCGCAGCCCGGTGTTGCCACCGGGCAAAGTCATTTGGCTTGGCGGCTGGGTTATGCAGAGGTCTTTTTAAAATGGTCTTGCCAAAGACCCATGTGCCCCGCTAGCCATTGGGGATGAAAAAAACTCTCACACGCAGAGCAGCGCTTAGCACGGTGCTTGCGGCGCTTGGCACTTCAGCCTTTGCTGGGGCGCCCTTGAAGTCTTTGCGGCCCATCGCAAGGCCGGATGCATCGCCCATGCTCTTGGGTGGCGCGGCGGCCGTTATTCGCTCGTTTTCTCTCAAAGGTCAGGTCAGCTGCGCGCTGATGGATCCAGAAACGGGGGAGCTTCTGGACGCCTATGCACCTGAAGCTGAATTGCCTCCGGCCAGTGTGACCAAAGCACTGACCGCCGCCTATGGCTTGCAAAAACTTGGGCGCGATTTTCAATTCGTCACGCGTTTAAGTCTGCAAGGACGGGTGATCGATGGGACGCTTGTTGGGGATATCATTTTAACGGGATCTGCGGATCCAACTTTGCACACAGATGATTTGGTCAATTTTGCCAAGGCGCTGCAGAAAACAGCTATTCAACGGGTTAAAGGTCGGCTTTTGATTGTGGACAATGGTTTTCCCTACCTGCGTGAAATCGACAGCAGCCAATTGCCGCAAGCCAATTATAATCCGGCGATTGCCGGGGTGAATCTCAACCTGAACCGGGTGCAATTTGAATGGGCCCGCCAGGCCAGCGGCGGCTATGATCTGTCCATGAGCGCGCCGGGGCGAATTTATCGGCCGCAGATCCCCTCGA
>JGI26088J50261_1000669_pt1 | contig 19519 bp, 17 predicted proteins | sample SaaInl1SG_22_DNA_FD_50261 | JGI IMG/M metagenome (IMG submission 50261)
AATTTGGAGTGTGTCTTTTACGTTGTTTCGTTCATAAACGAAAATAATTTCACTGGATTCAGAAGTCATTTGATTTTGAAAATCAGTCCAATTCTGAACTGNATGTCCATTAATCGAAATGATCTTATCATCAGATTGAAGTCCAGCATTGNAGGCTTTAGAACCAGGTATTACACTATCCAATACAGCAGGATACAAAGGGTAAAAAGGGATTAATTCCCCAGATTCAAACATTTGTTTGCCAAAATTTTCAGGAATAGATAAACGTTCTGTTCTTCCGTCAGCATGCTTTACTGTAACATTTTCTACGGAACGTAAAAAAAGGTACTTGTTAATATCTAAGACATTATCAAGTACTTCCCCATCAACGGTTTGGATCTGATCCCCTAGTTGAAATCCAATTTCTTGTGCAATAGGTGAGGGGGCCAGTCCTAAAGGGAGCGCTTCACTGTATAAAGTATTTTTTCCCCANACAAAAAGAATCATCATATAAATTAGAAACCCTAGAATCAGATTTACAGTAACCCCTCCGAGCATAATGATCAAACGTTGCCATGCAGGTTTGGAACGAAACTCCCANGGCTGAGCTGGTTGTTGAAGTTGTTCGGTATCCATACTCTCGTCNATCATTCCTGATATTTTGACATAACCTCCCAATGGGAGCCATCCAATTCCGTAGGTTGTTTCTCCAATTTTTTTTTGAAACAAAGCAAATTTGACATCAAAAAATAAAAAGAATTTTTCTACTCGAGTCTTAAAAATACGTGCAGGTATAAAATGGCCCAATTCATGTAGAATTATTAGAAAGGATAAGCTCAATAATAATTGGATCGCTTTTACAACAAATGGACTCATAGTTTGATTTTTCTTGGGACAAAAGTAGTACAATAGCCTCCATAATAAAAATTCAAAACAGATTTTAGGATACTTTTATTGTTTTGAAATTCCGTATCTGTTNGAGAAGCTTTAAATTTGCACTCTAATCTTCTGGATGAATTCATTCTTTAAAAAATACAGATCTTTTTTGTTCCTCTTTTTTATTGTTTCAGGGGGGATTTTAGCATTGTTTTACAATGCTTTAAAACCTCAAAAACGATTACCAATTTTTCAACCTTCGATGGTAAACTATGAATTGGTTGACAGTACCCTCCAGCACGTAAAAAAGTTTCATAAAATAGCTCCCTTTAAAATGACCAATCAGAATGGGGAAACCATTACTGATAAAGACTACAACGGGAAAATATATGTTGCTGACTTTTTTTTCACCACCTGTCCCACCATATGTCCTAAAATGACTGCCAACATGGGAGAACTACAAAGGGTGTTTAGAAAAGATTCTCAGGTCATGCTTTTGTCTTTCAGTGTAACACCTAAAGTTGACTCCGTAGCCCAACTCAAACGCTATGCTACTGAAAAAGGGGTAGAAGATTCAAAATGGAATTTGGTTACTGGAGATAAAAAAGAGATTTATACCCTTGCTAGGCAATCCTATCTTGCAGTTAAAAGTGATGGAGATGGGGGTAAATATGACATGATACATACTGAAAATTTTATTTTGGTAGACCCCGAACAACGTATTCGAGGCTTTTACGATGGGACCGACTCCGAAGCTCTTCAAATTCTGGTAGATGATATTCTACTCCTAAAAAAAGAGTATTTAATCCCCTAATTTTTATCCTAACTATCCTGCTAACGAAAGTTATTTTCCTACTTTTGTTCTTTAAAATCATTCTAAATAATGATTCCATTGGATCAACTCGCCTTGGGCGAAGAAGCTGAAATCGAACAAATAGAAACCGATCATCTCCCTTTAAAGTTAATAGAAATGGGATGTTTGCCTGGGAATGCTATTTCATTAATTCAAAAAGCACCTTTTAGTGATCCACTTTACTTAAAAATAGATGAATCTCATCTTGCCATCAGAAAAGAAACCGCACAGCATATTTTTGTTCGTTTAAAAAAATAGTTCATGGGGAGGTCAATCAATATCGCATTATTAGGGAATCCCAATACAGGGAAAACGTCGGTATTTAATAGACTAACAGGATTGACGCAAAAAGTAGGAAATTACCCAGGTATAACTGTTGAAAAAAAAGAAGGAATATGCAAGCTAAATAGAACGACTCGGGCTCATATTATTGACCTTCCGGGGACATACAGTCTAAATGCATCCTCAATGGATGAGAGTGTTGTCATTGAATTATTACTGAATAAAAACAGCAAAGATTTTCCAGATGTAGCTGTGGTCGTAACAGATGTTGAGAATCTTAAAAGGAATCTTTTGTTATTCACACAAGTGAAGGATTTAGGAATTCCAACGCTTTTGGTCATCAATATGGCAGACCAAATGAAACGAAAAGGAATCAGTGTAGACCTTCCCTTTTTAGAAAAAAAACTAGACACAAAAATAGCTTTGGTCAGTACTCGAGAAAATCAAGGGTTGGACTTATTAAAAGAGTTGTTATTAAATTACAGGCAGCTTTCTACTCAGCCTACAATTGATCTCTATACCATAGATCAGCAGTATTTCGAAAATTTAAAAGCAGCTTTTTCAAACCAAAAGTTATACAAATTGTGGTTAGTAATTACCCAAGATGTGAATTTTGCTAAGATCGATCGTAAACGTGTCTCTGACGCTACAGATTTTAGAACCCAATCAGAATCTGAGTTAAAAAGATTGCAGCAAAAGGAAACAGTTAAACGGTATCAGTTTATAAATGAAATTTTAAAAGTAGGATTATTTATAGATCGGGATTCTGCCACAGATTTAAGAAGTAGATTAGATAGAATTCTCATACATAAATTTTGGGGGTATATCATTTTTTTCCTGATTTTAATGACTGTTTTTCAGTCTATTTTTGATTGGAGTAGCATACCTCAAGATTTTATAGACACCTCTTTTGCAGCATTGAGTGAACTTGCAAAAACAAGGCTTCCTGAAGGAGTATTTACAAGTCTATTAGCCGAAGGGATTATCCCCGGTTTGGGCGGAATCATTATTTTTATTCCACAAATTGCATTTCTGTTTTTATTCATTTCCATACTCGAAGAAACGGGCTATATGAGCCGTGTTGTTTTTCTAATGGACAGAGGATTAAGACGTTTTGGCTTAAGTGGTAAAAGTGTCATTCCTTTAATTTCAGGGACAGCATGTGCCATTCCAGCAGTAATGGCGACTCGAAATATTGAAAACTGGAAAGAGCGGCTAATCACAATTTTAGTCACTCCTTTCACAACCTGTTCCGCTAGGCTTCCCGTTTACGCTATTCTAATCGCCCTTGTGATCCCGCAAGGCTCTTTTTTTGGACTTAATTACCAGGGATTAATGTTGATGTTTCTGTATCTAGTCGGTTTTGGAATGGCTTTAATTTCGGCATGGATTTTAACTAAAACCCTTAAAATTAATTCTAAGAGTTACTTTGTTGTAGAAATGCCTAACTATAAATTACCCTTATTGAAAAATGTAGGGATTACAGTATGGGAAAAAACTAGAACATTTGTAACTGAAGCAGGAAAAATAATTTTAGCCATCTCTATTCTTTTGTGGGTACTTGCTTCATATGGGCCTGGTAAAGATTTTTCTGAGGCAGAACAGATCGTAACTNAAATGCATTTAAATATAGAAGATGAGGCATTAACCACTAAAATAAACGCATACAAATTAGAGCATTCCTATATCGGAATTCTAGGGAAAGCCATTGAACCTGTAATTTCACCTTTGGGTTACGATTGGAAAATTGGGATTGCACTCATCAGTTCATTTGCAGCAAGAGAAGTTTTTGTTGGGACTCTTGCAACTATTTACAGTGTGGAGAGTGATGCAGAAGAAACAATCAAAAACAGGATGGCCTCAGAAGTAAGAGTAGATGGAAAGCCTCTTTTTAATATAGCAAGCGGAATTTCATTAATGCTCTTTTACGCATTTGCGATGCAGTGTATGAGTACTTTAGCAATCGTGAAAAAGGAAACTAATTCATGGAAATGGCCTATGATTCAACTCTTTGGAATGACATTATTGGCCTATGTCGTCGCCTTTTCAACTTACCAAATTTTAGCATAATGGAATGGTTCCAAACACTTCTCGTCTTTTTAGCTTCAGCTTCAGCCCTCCTATTTTTAGGATATAAATGGCTACCAATTAAAAACAAAAAAAACAATTCTTCCTGTGGTAAAGATTGTGGTTGTCACTGATGAATTGACTTCTGGCGGCTAAATATTATATTTAACACTTTTTGTTTACTGTTTTAAAAATAAGTTATCTTAGAAGGATAAATTGAAATTTAAACACATCATGACAAATAGTAAAAGACTTTTCTATGGGAGTTGTTTTGCCCTTATAACAACTGCATTTTCATTCAGTATCCGGGCAGGAATTCTACCGCAACTAGCTGAGGCTTTCAGCCTTAGTGGACAACAATTAGGCTTTATAAATTCTATGTGGTTCTTGGGGTTCCCTATATCGATGATTTTGGGAGGGCTATTCTACCATACTATCGGACCTAAAAGGATCATGCAATTCGCATTTGTTGCGCATGCATTGGGAATTATNCTCACAATTTATTCCGGNGGATATACTGGATTACTGCTTTCTACCTTACTTATTGGAATTGGTAATGGTTGTACAGAAGCAGCATGTAATCCAATGATTGCAGACGCCTATGAAGGCAAGGAAATGAACACCCTTTTAAATCGCTTTCACATGTGGTTTCCTGGTGGAATTGTTTTAGGAAGTTTGATCTCTAAATTTATGACCGATGCAGATCTAGGCTGGCAAGCTCAAATTTGGATTATAGTTGTTCCTACACTGATATATGCCTACCTTTTTTATGGGCAAGAATTTCCAAAACCTAAAGTAGAGGCNGCCTCTTCGATATCAGCAAATTTTAAAGCAATGGGGACACCTATTTATCTCTTTATTTTGGCTTGTATGGCATTAACGGCAATTTCAGAATTTGGACCACAGCAGTGGACAAGTCTAATCATGCAAAATAGTGGGGCACAACCTATGGTAATCCTAGCATTAATTACAGGATTAATGGCTGTTGGTCGTTATTTTGGAGGTGATATTGTACACAAGTTTGATCAAACAGGGGTACTATTAGGTTCAGCNGTATTAGCAGCAATTGGGATTTTTCTATTTAGTACACAAACAGGATCTATGGTTTATGTAGCTGCTATTTTCTTCGCNCTTGGAATATGTTATTTCTGGCCAAATATGATAGGATTTGTCGCTGAAAAAATACCTGCAAGTGGTGCCTTAGGGATGTCTATAGTTGGCGGTATGGGGATGTTTTCTAGTTCTATTTTCCAGCCCATTATTGGAAGCTGGATAGATAGTTCTACAGCAGATCAGGCAGCAAAGGGATTAACAGGTACTGCCCTCGAATTGGCAGCAGGACAACAGACGCTCACATACATGATTGCTTTCCCAGTACTTTTAATCATAATGTTTACCATTTTATATTTTTGGCAACGTAAATTGAAACCCGTTGTGGGATAATTAAGGAGTTATTCCCTTATACTATACAAAAAAAAGCCACCATCCAGGTGGCTTTTTTTATGCGTTCATCAGTGTTTCAATTTCTTCAATTTCAATAGGAATCGAAGCCATGAGATTAAGTGGCTCACCCTCAGATTGAATCACAACATCGTCTTCTAATCGAATGCCAAACCCTTCATCAGGAATGTAAATTCCGGGCTCTACTGTAAAAACCATATTGGCCTCCATAGGCAAGTGCAGTAAACCGTAATCGTGAGTGTCTAAACCCATATGATGAGATGTTCCGTGCATAAAATATTTTTTATAAGCAGGATTTTTATCGTGAACTGCTTTTTTATCTAAAAGGCCAAGTTGAATTAACTCGCTGGTCATTATTTTGCCGACTTCAATATGATATTCTTTCCAGATCGTTCCGGGAACAAGCATTTTAGTAGCCTCTTTTTTTACCCTCAATACTGCTTCATAAACTTGCTTTTGTCTATCAGAGAACCTCCCAGAAATAGGAACAGTTCGGGTCAAGTCACTAGAATAATTTCCGTATTCGGCAGCTANATCCATCAAAACTAAATCTCCATCATGACATTGCTTATTATTTTCGGTATAATGCAACACATTGGCATTATTTCCTGAAGCTATGATAGGTGTATACGCAAAGCCTTTAGAACGGTTTCTAAGGAATTCATGAGCCAATTCCGCTTCAATTTCATATTCCCAAACACCAGGCTCGATAAACGATAACACTCTACGGAATCCTTTTTCAGTGATGTCACAAGCTTGCTGAATCTGAGCAATTTCTTCAGGGGTTTTGACAGAACGTAACTTTTGTAAGATGGGGTTACTTTTACCTACTTTATGAGCGGGATATTTATTTTTACACCAAGAAATAAAACGGTCTTCCCTAGTTTGTGTTTCTACTGCTTGTCGGTAGTGCTCATTTGTATTCAAATAAAAACAGTCGCATTGAGAACTCAATTCTTGAAAAATTCGTTCAAATTCGCTTAACCAATATACGGTCTCAATGCCACTCAATTCTGTAGTTTGCTTTTTTGTAAGCTTGGCACCCTCCCAAACGGCAATGTGATCATTTGTTTCTTTAACAAATAGAATCTCACGATGTTTTTCTTCAAATGCATCTGGGAAAATAACTAAGATGCTCTCTTCCTGATCAACCCCGCACAAATAAAAAATATCTCGATGTTGGGCAAACGGAAGGGTACTGTCAGCGCTAATAGGATAAATGTCATTTGAATTGAATATAGCAAGACTTTTAGGAGCTAATTCACTTGCAAAATTTTTTCTGATTTGCTTGTATACTTCAGCAGGAATAGGACGGTATCGCATGAATTGTTTTTTACTAAGATAGCAGATTTTTGAAATCCTATAGGAGCTTCTTTTTAGTTTTTTGCTTATTCCTTTTTCAGCTGAGGAAATATTCTGAGTATTAATTATTAGATAATTTTTGACTTTGTCTAGCTTTTGAGAAAAATACGTTAAAGCAGTTTGTTACTCGGCGTTTATGCCTTAATTTTGTTTNACAAATTGAAAACTTATGACATTAATAGCCTCTTCAATTGGAAGGAAACTAGCCATGGCACTTTCTGGACTTTTTTTGGTTGTTTTTTTGACCCAGCATTTCTTTATTAATTTGACTTCGGTTTTTAGCGAATCTCTTTTTAATGAAATTTCTCATTTTATGGGGAACAACCCTTTGGTCCAAATGATTCTNCAGCCGATTTTAATTTTAGGAGTTCTCTTTCATTTTACCATGGGTTTTGTACTTGAATTACAAAACGCCAAATCTAGAGTAGTAAAATACAAAAGTTACAAAGGAAGTGCGAATGCCCCATGGGTATCANGAAACATGATTTTATCAGGGATTGTTATTTTATCCTTNTTAGGACTTCACTTATATGACTTTTGGTTTCCTGAGATGAATTATAAATACATCGAAAGCTTACCCCTAGACCCTGACCGTTATTTTGGAGAACTGGTTCATAAATTTGAAAGTCAGGTTCGTGTTATTCTTTACGTGCTTTCATTTGTTTTTCTTGCTCTCCATTTGTATCATGGTTTTGCTTCTTCATTCCAGACAATGGGATTAAACAATAAATATTCTAAAGCGATAAAATCCTTTACAGTAGCCTTTTCATTTCTTATACCTGCTGGATTTATAGCAATCGCATTATTTCATCATATAACCACATTTTAATATGGCACTAGATTCTAAAATACCCAANGGACCCATAGCCGATAAGTGGACAAAGCATAAAAGCAATATAAATCTTGTAAGTCCAGCGAATAAGCGTCTCATTGACGTTATAGTTGTTGGAACTGGACTGGCAGGAGCTTCAGCTTCAGCTACTCTTGCAGAGCTAGGATATAATGTAAAAACATTTTGTTTTCAAGATTCACCAAGAAGGGCACATTCCATAGCTGCTCAGGGTGGAATTAATGCTGCAAAAAATTATCAAGGAGATGGGGATTCTACCTATCGCCTTTTTTACGACACTATTAAAGGGGGAGATTATCGCTCTCGTGAGGCTAACGTTCATCGGTTGGCTGAGGTATCTACCAACATCATAGACCAATGTGTAGCGCAAGGCGTCCCTTTTGCACGAGATTATGGAGGACTTTTAGATAATCGTTCTTTCGGTGGAGTTTTGGTATCGCGTACCTTTTATGCCAAAGGTCAGACAGGACAACAGTTACTTTTAGGAGCTTACTCTGCAATGAATCGNCAAATTGGACGAGGTAAAATAAAGATGTATAACCGTCATGAAATGATGGAGCTTGTAGTTGTTGACGGTAAAGCTAGAGGAATCATTGCACGAAATCTTGTGAATGGAAAACTAGAGCGTCACAGTGCTCATGCAGTAGTAATTGCTTCAGGAGGGTATGGCAATGTATTTTTCCTATCAACTAATGCGATGGGGAGTAATGTTTCTGCAGCCTGGAAAATTCATAAAAAAGGAGCTCACTTTGCCAATCCGTGTTTTACACAAATTCACCCAACTTGTATTCCTGTATCAGGAGACCATCAATCCAAACTGACTTTGATGTCAGAATCACTCCGTAATGATGGTAGAATATGGGTCCCGAAAAATTTAGAGGATGTTAAAGCGATTCGAGAAGGAAAACTCAAACCCACAGAACTCTCGGAAGAACAACGTGATTACTATCTGGAAAGACGATATCCTGCCTTTGGAAATTTGGTTCCTCGAGATGTAGCATCTCGCGCAGCAAAAGAACGTTGTGATGAAGGTTATGGTGTAAACAAAACAGGAGAAGCAGTGTATTTAGATTTTGCTGCTTCTATTATACGTTATGGAAAGGAACAAGCACATGTTAAAGGTTTGGACGAAAATGACGCAGTACTCGTCAAAAAATTAGGACAAGATGTAATCCGAGCGAAATATGGAAACCTTTTCCAGATGTATGAAAAAATTGTTGATCAGAATCCTTACGAAACTCCAATGATGATTTACCCAGCAGTGCATTACACTATGGGGGGAGTTTGGGTAGATTATAATCTGATGACTTCAATACCAGGATGTTATGCGATCGGTGAAGCAAACTTTTCTGATCATGGCGCAAACCGCCTTGGAGCTTCAGCATTAATGCAAGGATTGGCGGACGGTTACTTCGTATTACCCTATACAATTGGGGATTATTTAGCAGATGATATACGCACAGGAACAATCGACACAAATCTCCCTGAATTTGAAAAAGCAGAGGCGGCTGTAAAAGCTCAAATGGATGCTTTTGTGAATAATAATGGAACTCATACTGTAGATTATTATCACAGAAAGTTAGGTAAAATCATGTGGGATAAATGTGGGATGTCTAGAAACTCTAAAGGACTTAATGAAGCTATAGTTGAGATTAAAGCCCTAAGAGAAGATTTTTACAAAAATGTAAAAGTACCAGGTACAACCTCTGAGTTTAATCCAGAATTAGCAAAAGCAGCTCGTGTTGCAGATTTTCTCGAACTGGGAGAATTATTTGCCAAAGATGCTTTAGAACGCAACGAATCATGTGGAGGGCATTTTAGAGAAGAATCTCAAACTCCAGAAGGAGAGGCACTTCGTGATGACAAAAACTTTACGTTTGTTTCCGCTTGGGAATATCAAGGAGAGCCTGCAAAAGCAAAATTGCATAAAGAGCAATTGAACTATGAAGAAATTGAAGTAAAAACACGATCGTATAAATAGTATGATGAATTTAACACTTAAAGTTTGGCGACAAGCCAACGCTGACGCTAAAGGAAATTTAGAAACCTATCAAATTAAAGAGGTGTCCCCTGACATGTCATTTCTTGAAATGATGGATGTTTTAAATGAGGAATTAATAGAAAAAGGAATTGATCCTGTTGCTTTTGATCATGACTGTCGAGAAGGAATTTGCGGGATGTGTTCTATGTTCATCAATGGAGAGGCACACGGCCCAGATCGTTTAGTTACGACTTGTCAGCTGCACATGAGGAAGTTCAAAGATGGAGATACTATCACAATAGAGCCCTTTAGAGCAAAAGCTTTTCCTGTAATAAAAGACCTTACTGTTGATCGTTCTTCTTTTGATCGGATTCAACAAGCAGGTGGGTTTGTGAGTGTGAATACTTCAGGGAATACACAAGATGCAAATGCAATTCCAATTGAAAAACACAATGCAGATAAAGCGTTTGATGCTGCTGCATGTATTGGTTGTGGTGCCTGTGTCGCTACATGTAAAAATGCTTCTGCTATGCTATTCGTTTCGGCTAAAGTTTCCCAATATGCCTTACTCCCTCAGGGAAGGGTAGAGGCAACAGACCGTGTATTGAATATGGTAAATCAAATGGATGAAGAAGGATTTGGAAACTGCACCAATACTGGAGCCTGTGAGGTAGAGTGTCCAAAAGGGATCTCGCTTGAAAACATCGCACGGATGAATCGCGAATACCTTTATGCAAGTTTAAAAGGATAAAAGTATTGAATCTTTTGTTTTAGAATTTGTAAACAGCTCCATAGTTAACGGTTCTGTTTTTATAAATTCTTTCGGTTTCATTTCCATCGAAAATTGTTGAATTATTGAAATTCAATAACCCGTGATTGTATCTTACATCGAAAGCAAGTTTGGTATTTACCTTGAGTTCAAATCCAAAAAGTAATCCAAAATCAAATTGCTAAAAATTACTTTTAGTATCGGTGGATTCTCCAAAGCGATTTTTTTCTTCTGCATTTAAAATGTAACCTAAATAAGTACCTGAAGTCAGATTCCAATTCCTGGTAGCTTCAATTTTCAGCAAAAGTGGAACAGTAATTTGATTTACATTGATTTCAAATGCTGGAGAAAAATCATTTTCTCTAATTATAGTACCGTTTCCAGTATATAATATCTCCATTTGAAAACTGGTTATTTTATAAGTGTTTAAAAACTCTAATAATGCTCCAAAATGAAAGGATGGTTCAACTTCGGTAATGATATTTAGGGGGGTTTTTTCTGTAAAAATTTCCAATTTGTCTTTGGAAAGATTTAAACCTCCTTTGACTCCAAAACTGATACTTTGGGAATACGTAAAAAGAGGAAAATTAAATAGTAAACATACTAAAATGGATTTGAGGTTCATGGTAAATAGGTATAGTTGGGGTTGTGTCTACTTAGATTTAAGGTCTCTTTTCGACAAATTCAGACCAGTTTTTTTAAAAAATTGAAATACAGTCTATCTCATTATCATATTCAGATTTATCGCAAGAACAAAACCATTCTAATTGAAAAATCAAGGAATTCTTTAAAAGTGAATAGACTGTATCCCTCTTTTATGGAGTTACACAATCCTTATTCGGGTTTGTAGATGGCTCCTGTAGCAAAATCGACAACTGCAAAAGGCCAAAATAAAATGATGTCAGCGACTAGTGCAACTACTCGAACATCTCTTTGAGGCTCTCCATCAAGTTTTCTTTTTTGATGATCTGTAATTTTACCACCTAATACGGTTGCACAACTTGAAAATAAAATGGCAATAAGAAGGATGCTTATAGGTTTAATTCTTTTTTTCATGGGGTAATTTTAAATTAATTAAACAGTTAAGAGTATTTTTAATCGGAATTAAAAACGGAAAGAGGTAAACAAATTTGNTAAGTTCTAATATAAGATCTCTAAGACTCTACTTCAAAACTATANAAATAATTAGAATGCGCCCAACCCNATTAACATAAAATTAGATATTAATAAGACTAAACAGATAAATTGANANAAAGACAGCGCCTAGCACAATTAAAATTTGTTTTTTTGAAAAAGTAACGTTTTTTCGACTTTTATATACCAACCAACCAATCCCCCCAACAACAATTAACGAAACAGAATGTAGAGGCAATCCTAAAATTAGACTTATTTTTCCTTCGTCACTGGGGCTGAAAATATTTAATATAGCTGCAATAAACCTCAATTCAAAAGCATCAATCAAGAAGATATATAACCAAAAGAATTTATTTTTTTTAGAAGAATGTAACAGCAAACAGTTTGCAGAAACGTAAAACAGATTCCACTTCCATAAATCATTAAAAATTTGTGATCTGAAATAAATTGCTCTTTTTGAAATAGCCTAATTGTATTCACTTTGAAAGAGGTTTCAATATTCAAAAAAGAATATGCAAACCAGTGAAAAACCTCATGTAAGAAGTATGTGATCCATCCAGCACTAAAGGAAATGAGGATCAATGTAGGTATTTTGATTTTTGATTTCAAAAGGGGTATTTTTTGTTATTTAATCAAATCTATGGATATTTAAAACTCTATTAGACTATTAAAATCATCAATTACTTGGATACAACCTAGATCCATTAGGGTGTTTTTATCAAACATCGTGGTAACACCTATAACATTCATGCCTGCAGCTTTAGCTGCAGTGACTCCTGATCGGGTGTCTTCAAAAGCCAAACAATCTTCGGGAGCAACATTCAGTTTTTCTGCGGCTGTTAAAAAAATTTCTGGATGNGGTTTTCCGTGTTTTACTTGATGTCCCCCTGTAGTCGAATGAAAATAGGAATTGAGTTGGAGGGCTTCAAAAATGAAATCAATATTGTGCTGATCTCCCATGGTAGCNATCCCCATGGGAATATTCTTTTTGGCTTGAATATCTAAAAATGAATGCAAACCTCCAATCGCTTTGACATGAGGTCGGTACAGTTCACGATACATTTCTTCTTTATAACTTCCGATTCGAAAGAGTTCTTTTTCATCGCTTATATGGGGAAAGAGTCGCCCCATAATTTCTACTAAGGATCCTTTATGATATTTGGTATCAAAGGTCTGGTAATCCAAATCCAATCTGTGAAATTTAAAAAGTTCAATCCAAGACTGCTTATGATACTCCATATTGTCAATAAGGGTACCGTCCATATCAAAAATAAGTGCTTTATGGGAGAGCATCCAATACCTTTTTTACAAATTCTCCTACTCGACTTGGCTCCAGCCATCGTGTTATGATAACCATATCTTCATCGGGTATGATTATAATAAAGTTTCCTCCAAAACCCGCAGCATAATACACAGTTTCAGGGACACCTTCCCAATATCGAGAGGTTCCTTTTTTATTGAGCCACCACATATAGCCATAATTAATTTGAGCTGAAGAAGGGGTTATTGCTTTCTTAATCCAATCGGTACTAATCAATTGTTTTCCATTCCAATTTCCATTATTGAGGAAAAGCAATCCAAATCGGGCATGATCTTCTGTATTGATAAAGAGACCACCGCCAGAGTGTCCTCCTCCTGAAACGGATTGCATTCGATTTCCGTCTAATACTACCCAAGAGTTTTCATAACCATACCACCTCCAGCTGCGACTAGCGCCTATTGGATCCATAATGTATTCTTTTAAAACTTGAGGTAACGGTTTACGCCAGACCTGAAGAAGGGAATAGGCGAGTACATTGACCCGTACGTCATTGTATTCAAAATGTGTTCCCGGAGTGCGAAAGGCTCTATTTTTCCAATCGTCAATACCTCCTTCAGTNGGTGGACGGTCTGCCCAATCAGGGCTACCCCATAAAGTCCCCGACCAGTCTGAAGATTGGTTGAGTAAATGTTCCCATGTAATTTTTTGATTATGTNCTCCATCAAATGTTGCATCCCAAATTGTTTCAGCTGCAGCTTCATTNGGATTGAAATAACCTTGATCTACCGCCAAGCCNGCTACTGTTGATAAATAGCTTTTTGTGACGCTAAAGGTCATGTCTACCCGCTGTGGATCACCCCAAGAAGAAATCAAGTATCCGTTTTTTAAAATCATTCCTGCAGGACCACCTCGTTTTTTTGTAGGCCCTAAGATTTGATGATAAGGTTCTCGTTCAAATGATTTTAAAATAGCAATACGTAAATCTTTTGAACCAGAATACTCATTAGATAGTGCAAAGTTTACAGCCTTATCCAGAGTTGTAGTTTTAATGTTGAACTCTTCTGGCTTTCGGTTTTCCCATTTTTGATTCGCCTCAGGAAAATAAGATTGACAAAAGGTCAGCGAATGAATGAAAAGTAGGAAGAACAAAAACTTTTTTTTGATCATAATTTGGAATATCTATTAAAAAGTTAAATTTAAGGATTATCGAATTAGTTAACTCAGAATTTTGAATGAAATCAAAACTGCACATAACGGCCTTACAGATTTCTCTTTTTTGGGAAGATCCCTTAAAGAATAGATTAAATATTGAAGAACAATTTCGAAAGATAAACTTTTCTACAGATTTGATATTGTTGCCAGAGATGTTTACTACTGGATTTACGATGAACCCAAAGAGCGTAGCTGAATCTATGGGAGGTCCCAGTATGCAATGGATGCAGTCTTGGGCTCAAAAACTTAAAGCAGCTGTTGGAGGTACTTTGGCGATTCAAGAGGGAAGTTTTTTTTTCAATCGGTTTATTATTGTAACTCCCACAGAAGAAGTAATGATTTATGATAAACGGCATACTTTTACCCTTGCTGGCGAACATATAGCCTATCAGAGCGGAATAAAAAATGGTATTGTTGAATATCTCGGATGGAAAATTTGTCTTCGAATTTGTTATGATTTGAGATTTCCAGTTTGGTCTCGAAATACCCATAATTACGATTTATTGATTTATGTGGCCAATTGGCCAAAACCAAGGATTCAAGCTTGGGATACTTTACTTAAGGCTAGAGCTATAGAAAATTTATCTTATGTAGTTGGGGTTAATAGGATAGGTGAAGATGAAAAAGAACATCAATATCCAGGACATTCTGCTATTTATGATGCACTGGGCAATTCTCTCTCGGGCAAAATATCTTCTGAACAGAAATTGATTACTGCTGAGTTGGATTATCTTGAACTTCAAGAACATCGGAAGCGGTTGCGCTTTTTGGAAGATCAGGATAGTTTTCACTTGTATTGAAGGTCTCATTCATGTCCCAATTGGCTCTTAAGTCAATTTCTTTCCAGAAATAAATTACTTTTTCAGGTTGAATTTTTTCCAAATAATTTCCAGTGTCCCATTCTTGATTTTCGTTAGCATCCTCAATTAGTCGGACTCTGTACTTACCTGCATCGAGTAATTCAAAGGGGTAATTATTTCCATCTACAGGCTTTACGTATCGACGAATAACATCTTTATTCCCTAGAAGTTCGATGATATATGGAGTCTTACTATCGTGTTGAACTCTTAGGTAGATATTGCCATAATCTTCAATTTTTTTAGTAGAAGTTTTGAACACCAGAGTGTCGTTTGTATTTCCCCAAAAATCTAAAAGGGCGTTGGGGAAGAGTTTTACTTCATACCTATCGTTTGGGAGTACCTCAAAATCGACGGTGACTCTATCATAATTTTCTTGAATTTTTAAAGAGGCAGGTATTTGAATGGTATCGACATTTGTTACCATAACGTATTCTGAATTTACTTCAGTAATGGGTAGATTGCTTTCTAATTCTAGCTTATTTTTAAGTCGTAATGTTCCCTGAGTATATTTGTTTATAACCAAGGAATCTGCTACCGGATTCTTGAAATAAACGGTTTTGATTTGTAAAGAGTCTTTGATATTGAATTCAAATAGCAGTGAATCCAATTCAGCACCTTTAAACCAGTAATCTAAGGTATCTGTTTTTCTGTTTTGGGTAACCAGTGACTCAAAGCTTTCAGGCACTTCAGATATCATTTTATAGGGTTCTCCTTCTCGATCGCCAAAATAGGCTAAGGCAATGTGATGATCGTTTATGAAATAGGGTTTATCCCATGCAAAATTGGTCTTTTCTTTAAATAGTCTGAAGTCAATTATTGAATCCTGGGGCAATTCAATTAGATTCTCTATAAAACCTATTTTATCTGTACTCTGATCAAAAAAGTAATTCCCAGCTTTGTCTTGCATGGCAAGAATAGCATATTTACCAGCACGAAGATTCTGAAAACGGTAAATGGTTGTATCAAGAGTACTGGTTACGTACAGAGGTTTTCGAGTATAGGCAACAGAGTCTGAAAAAGTACTATCAACAGGATAGAGTTGAAGTGAAATAAATCGTTCAGTTTCTCTTTCAAAGGCGTCGGTTATTCGTCCTTTAATATAGAGTGAATCAATAGTTGCACCTGTAGATAAGGTATATGTTAGATAGGAAGTGGATTGGATTCGTTAAAATCTATAATACCCTCTCCGAAGTTAAATGTATAGGTAGTGTTCTCAAGCAGACTATCAAGAAGTTTAAGTGTCACTTTTTTTGAAGCTCCGGTCACTGGATAGATTTTGTACTGTGACGAATTTAGGGGAGGTGAAATAATTAGCTGTTTATTTATGTCCTTCAGTGTGACATATTCATCAAAAGTCAAACTGATTTCTTCTTTGTCAAAAAATATGGTGTTTAGTTTTGGAGAAGCATTAACTAGTACAGGAGGGAGGGAGTCTCTCGGACCCCCCGTAGGTGCGGCACGCTTTGCGCATTGCACACTAGACAATAACAGTCCGCCCAGAAGAAGAATATTTAAACCGAATCGCATCATTAAATTAATCCCCACAAAATAAAGCATTATTCTACTTACAACCTACATGCTAGCACTGCTATACTCAATTTTATATCACTATTTTTTAATAAAACTGAAGCACAAGCAGACAGTGTAGCTCCAGTTGTAAGCACATCATCTACTAATAACAAGTGTTGATTTCTTAGTGTAAAACTGGGGTGAATTTGAAAAGCATTATTGACTTCGTCTTTTCGCTCAGATTCTCCTAAACGCGCCAATGCTGTCGTATTTTTGACTCTGATCAAAACTTTTTTATAAAGAGGAACTCCCATTTTTTTTGAAAGCGCAGCTGCGATGATTTCTGCTTGGTTGTACCCTCTTGATTTTTGCTTTTTTGAATGCAATGGAACGGGTACAATCCCCTCAATATTTTTAAAAAAAGTACTTTCGAGGAGACAGTTTGCGAGCCAATCTCCTAAAAAATACCCTATTTTTTTTACTCCTTTATACTTGAAAAGATGAATCATATTGGACAAAACCCCTTCTTTCTGAAAAAAGAACAAAGAGGTTGCAGCCATTGTTTCAAATTGCAAATTCAATTTTTGAAATAGTGGATTTTTATGAGTANAATGAAAAGAGGTCAACGGCAATTGAATTTGGCAGCTCAAACACAATCTTTTTTCGTAAAAATTTAATGGCGATTCACAGCCGAAGCAATTTCTAGGAAAAATCAGGTCTTTAAAGGTTTGAATTAAAGCAAAAGTATTTTTTTTCATAGAATAAGATCAAGAGCTCCTTAAAAATAACAAAAAGAATTATTTTTGCCGAATGACGCAGCAAACAGATCAGTTTAAAAAAGTAATTTCCCATGCCAAAGAGTATGGATTTGTATTTCCCTCCAGCGAAATCTACGACGGATTAAGTGCCGTATATGATTATGCTCAAAATGGGGTCGCTCTAAAAAATAACATTCGTGAATACTGGTGGAAATCCATGGTTCAACTTCANGAAAATATTGTTGGAATTGATGCCGCCATTTTAATGCACCCTACAACATGGAAAGCCTCTGGGCATGTTGATGCATTTAATGATCCTTTGATAGACAATAAAGTTTCCAAAAAAAGATATCGTGCTGATGTTTTGGTAGAAGACTATGTTGCTAAAATTGAAGCTAAAATTGACAAAGAAATTCAAAAAGCCGCTAAACGTTTTGGTGATTCATTTGATGAAGCGCAGTTCAGAGCAACAAACCCAAGGGTAGTTGCCAATCAAGAAAAAGCAACATTAATTTTAAAACGCTTAGGTCAGTCATTAGAAAAAGAAGACTTGGCTGATATAAAGGCTCTAATTGAAGAATTAGAAATTAGCTGTCCAGATACGGGTTCAAGAGATTGGACGGATGTCAAACAATTCAACTTGATGTTTGGCACGAAGCTTGGAGCATCTGCAGATACTGCGATGGATTTATATCTTCGCCCAGAAACTGCTCAAGGAATTTTTGTAAATTATCTTAACGTTCAAAAAACTGGACGAATGAAATTGCCTTTTGGTATAGCCCAAACAGGAAAAGCATTTCGAAATGAAATTGTTGCTAGACAATTCATTTTTAGAATGCGAGAGTTTGAACAAATGGAAATGCAATTTTTTATTCCTCCCGGCACACAAAAAGAGTGGTATGAGCAATGGAAGCAAACCCGTTTGAGTTGGCATTTATCCTTAGGAATGGGTGAGGAAAATTATCGCTTTCATGATCATGAAAAATTGGCACATTATGCCGATGCCGCATCTGATATAGAATTTAAATTTCCTTTTGGCTTCAAAGAATTAGAAGGAATCCATTCTCGAACAGATTTTGATCTCTCTAGCCACGAAAAATTTACAGGTAAAAAATTACAGTATTTTGATCCTGAACGCAACGAAAACTATACCCCTTATGTAGTCGAAACATCCATAGGTCTAGACAGAATGTTTTTGGCTGTTTTTTCATGGGCATTGAGAGAGGAAACTCTAGAAGATGGGAGTACACGAACCCTTTTAAAATTACCTTCAGTTTTGGCACCGACCAAAGTCGTTGTTTTGCCGTTATTGAAAAAAGATGGACTTCCAGAATTAGCTCACAAAATTGTTGACACACTAAAGTGGGAATATGCAACTGCCTATGACGAAAAAGATGCTGTTGGAAGGCGATATCGCAGACAAGATGCCTTAGGAACTCCTTTTTGTATTACTGTAGATCACCAGTCTTTGGAAGACAATACGGTTACGTTAAGGGATCGAGATAGCATGCAACAAGAACGTGTCGCTATTGAAGATCTTTCTTCTTTATTGGGTGAAAAGCTTGACATCAAGAATTGGCTTCAGAAGATTTAATACCACTTTTTAATCAAGAATTTTTTTTAATCCAGATTTGTAAGATAAAAGTGTTCATATTTTATAACATAAAGATTTTCAAAGTCACCTGGTGATAAAAAACAAATCATTATTTTAGTTGCAGATGAAAATCATTTCCTATAACGTTAACGGAATCCGCGCTGCTCTTAAAAAAGATTTTGTAGGTTGGTTAAAAGCAGCAAATCCAGAAGTAGTTTGTTTGCAAGAAACTAAAGCAATGGTCGATCAGGTCGACATGACTGAAATTGAGGCTTTAGGATATCAGCATTTTTGGTTATCTGCTCAAAAAAAAGGGTATAGTGGCGTTGCAATATTTACTAAAATAAAACCCAAAAATGTTAGTTATGGAAGTGGGATTGACCATATGGATTTTGAAGGTCGAATTCTAAGAGTAGATTTTGATAAGGTTTCTGTAATGAGTTTATACCTCCCCTCCGGAACAAATCCGGATCGATTGGAATATAAATTTCGTTTTATGGACGAGTTTCAGGAATATATAACTAAGCTAAGAATTGAGTTTCCTAATCTTATTATTTGTGGAGACTATAATATTTGTCATCAAGCCATAGATATTCACGATCCTGTTAGAAATAAAAATGTATCTGGTTTCCTTCCAGAAGAAAGAGCTTGGCTGGATAATTTTATGAAGTCAGGTTTTATAGATTCTTTTCGTCTTTTTAACCAAGAACC
>JGI26088J50261_1000676_pt1 | contig 19375 bp, 17 predicted proteins | sample SaaInl1SG_22_DNA_FD_50261 | JGI IMG/M metagenome (IMG submission 50261)
ATTCGACAAGCTTTTTCAAATCTTGGCTTTCACCAAGCATGGCGCCAAGGCTGCCAAGCTCATCATGGATGGAATCAACTTTATTGCTGTCGACTGCCAACGCATAAAGCGCGCCGGCATACCGCCCTGCAAGACCTGTAGCGCCTGAACTCACCGACTAAACCCTCATCCTGAAAAAAATTCGATTTTTTGGGTGCACCCTCAGTCGCGCGCTGACGCGGCCCGACCAGTTGTGACGGGTGGTTGCTATCATAGCCATGGCCGAAAGGCAAGCAGTCAGGCTATGAAAATTTGATGAAATTGTGATGTTTCGTCATGGCAGGCAAGGCCACCAAGCCTAGAGAAAACTATAGGGGTCGATGTCGATCTGCATCCTTACCGATGATGGCAGTTTGACTGTGCCAAGCCAGTCTTGCAAAATATGCTGAATATTCACACTCTTATCGGCACGAATCAGCAATCTGGCGCGGTGTTTTCCCTTTAAAAACCCAATTGGGGCAATCGCCGGCCCATAGATTTGCACCGAGTCAAAATGCGGGCGCGTTGCGGCAAGCTGGCGGATTGCTTCAAAAAGCCGATCTTCATGTGGTGAGGCGATGATAATGGCCGCCAATTGGCCAAAGGGCGGCATTCCGGCGGCCTGCCGCGACGCCGCCTCTTGTGCCAGAAACGCATCGCGATCACCGGCAATCAGGCTTACCAGAACCGGATTCTCAGGCTCTAAAGTTTGCAGCATTGCAGCACCTGGCCGCGATTCGCGTCCGGCACGCCCAGCAACCTGACTCAGCATTTGAAAGGTGCGCTCGCCGCGCGCAAATCACCGCCAGCAAGCCCAAGATCAGCATCAACAACACCAACAAGCGTCAAATGCGGGAAATGATGCCCCTTGGCGGCCATTTGCGTGCCAATAATGATATCAACCTCGCCGTCACTTACCGATTGGATAAACGCCTCGGCCGCTTTTGGCGTGCCAACCGTATCGCTCGACAGCAGCGCAAACCGCGCTTCGGGAAATCTTATCAAGACTTCTTCGGCAAGCCGTTCAACCCCGGGGCCACAAGCCTGCATCTGGTCTTTTGCCCCGCAGGACTTGCAATCATTGCTTGGTCGCGATTCATGACCGCAATGGTGACAGCGCAGACGGCCTGCCAGCCGATGCGCCACCATCCATGAATCGCAATTGGGGCATGTAACCTTGGTACCGCAAGCCCCACATAAGGTAAGCGGCGCATAGCCGCGCCGGTTCAAGAATAACAGGCTTTGTTCACCAGCCTTTAGCCGCGACTCGATTGCCTCGACAAGCGGCGGGGCAAGCCATCGTCCGCGTTCAGGCGGGGTGGCGCGAAGATCAATTGCCGAAATATCGGGAAGCTGGGCGCCATGAACGCGTTTGGGCAAGGCCAGATAGTCATAACGTGGCGGCGATCCGGTTTTACCAGCATTCACCCAGCTTTCCAGCGATGGGGTCGCGCTTGCCAGCACCACCGGCACATTATCTAATCGGCCACGCAAAACCGCCATGTCGCGGGCTTGGTAAATCACCTGGTCTTCCTGTTTGAAAGCATGTTCATGCTCTTCATCAACAATAATCAGCCCAAGCCGTGAAAAGGGTAAAAACAGCGCCGATCGCGCCCCAACCACAACCGATGCTCTTGCTTGCAAAACAAAACGCCATGATTTGCGTTTTTGCGCGGCGGATATATCCGAATGCCATTCCACTGGCGGTACACCAAAACGCGCGGTAAACCGCGCCCGCCATGCCGCCGATAGGGCAATTTCGGGAAGCAGAATCAAAACCTGCTGGCCAGCGGCAATCGCCGCTTCAACCGCCTCGAAATAAACCTCGGTCTTGCCCGATCCGGTAACCCCATCAAGAAGACAGGTTTGAAAACCATGGCCAACCGCGCCGCGTAAATGATCGGCGGCTTGCTGTTGATCCGATGTTAAGGTGACATGATCAAGATCATGCCGCGGCAAAGGCGGCGGTTGGTCGGCCGAAACCAATTTGACCTGCAACAGGCCTGCCGTTTCCATGCCATTAATGACCGCCTGACTGGCACCGCAAGCAGCCCTGATCATTGCCGCCGTTACGCCNCCCGTCGNAGCCTGATGATCGGGCGCAGCGGATGCCTCGGTTTTAGCGAGGTAATCAAGAACATGCTGGCGCGCCGTGGTAAGCCGGGTTTCGCCCGATGGTGCGCCAATCGAATAGCATTTTTGCTGGGGCGGACGATCAAAGGCGGCTGGCTGGCTAAGCACCATTTTCACCACCGCCCCCAAAGGCGCCATTGTCCAAGCGGCAACGCGTTCGATAAATTGGACAAGCGCATCTGGCAGCGGCGGCAAAGTCACCAAGCTTTCAACCGCCCGAAGCTTGGCCACCGGCACATCACCAATCGCCGCGCCCATCACGATGCCCGGTAAATGCCGCCCACCAAACGGAACCATGACAATAGCGCCACGAACCGCGCCAACGGCCGGACCTGCCAGATAATCATAAATCCCGCCAACGGGCGCTGCCACCGCAATGGCAAGCGTCGATTGTGGCACCATGCCAAGAGATTCATTCATGATAAATCTTTATAAACATTGGATCCTGTGAAATTATCCACCATCACAACAAGCTGAATGGCGGTTATTTTAAGATTGTGGATTTGCGCTGTTGCTTCAAGTAAACTTGCGTGGCGTGCAGAAAAAGCGCAAGCATCAATCCAGTTAAAATATCAATCTGGTTAAAATATCAATCCAGTGAAAACATCAATCCAGTGAATACAGGGTCAATAACATGAAAATCTTCCTCGATAGTGCCGATATTGGCGAAATCACCGCGCTTTGCGATACTGGATTCGTTGATGGGATCACGACAAATCCATCTTTGATTGCCAAATCAGGACGTAACATTCTTGAGACGATTGCTGAAATTTGCAGCCTTGTTGACGGGCCAGTGAGCGCCGAAGTCACGGCGACCGATTTCAAAACAATGCTTACCGAAGGCCAAAAGCTGGCCGCCATCGCCCCCAATGTAACGGTAAAAGTGCCATTGACGCGTGACGGGCTGATGACCTGCCGCGCGCTTAGCNATGCTGGCACTGATGTCAATGTTACTTTGTGCTTTACCGCTGGGCAGGCCTTGCTGGCGGCCAAGGCAGGCGCAAAATTCATTTCCCCCTTTGTCGGACGGCTTGACGATATCGGCCGCGACGGAATGGGGCTGATCGAGGAGATTTGCAGCATCTATGCAAATTATGATTACGATACCGAGGTTCTGGTTGCCTCAGTTCGAAGCACCCAGCATGTTGTTGACGCCGCCCTGATGGGNGCCGATGTGGTGACTTTGCCGCCAAAGATTTTGACNGCGCTTTATCATCACCCGCTAACCGATAGTGGCTTGGACGCGTTTCTGAAAGACTGGAAGGCAACTGGCCAATCGATTTTATANGCGCGATCCAAGCGGGTTTCGCCGCATCGGAAACGCCAAGCAAAGGCAGCATTATGGCAGACGATAAATCCAAAAAANCAATCACCGCCAAAGATGTTGCCAGCTTTTTGACCGATAACCCTGCCGAAATGTCGAAATTGCTGGCAACCCAGCCAGAACTGCTTGCCGCCTGTATCACCGCGGCGGGTACCTCGATCGGGGNCAATGACAAAATTGACGATAAGGTGGTGAATCTNATTCCGGCACTGGCCGCCAAGGCNCGGCAAGATGCCCGCAAATTAAGCCAGACGCATCAATCACTTTTGCATGTGGCCGCCGAAAATATGCTTAGCTGGACACGGCTTCATCACGCCACATTGGGGCTTCTTGCCAGCACCGATCTTGCTGGCATGTGTCAGGTGATTGCAACCGAATTTCCGGTGATTTTTGACCTGAATCAATGCCAATTGATTAGCGAATCCGAAGCGGCAATTCCGGATGCGCTTGATCTGGGGTTGATGGTGCATCCAGCAGACCAGATTGACCAAGCCACCGAAAACCGCGGGCTGTTTTTGGGGCTGCCAAATGAGGCCGCCCAGACGATGCTGATCAAACCGGCACAAAGCCTTGCCATTATCCGGCTTCCCGATCGGCTTCCCGATCCGGTCTCGCAATGCCTGTTATTGCTTGGNGGCAAAACCGCCAATAGTTTTCATCCCGATCTTGGCAGTGACCTTCTTGTTCTTCTTGCCGAAATGGTTGGCGTTACCTTGGCGGCAAGGCTGGAATTGCAGGTGAATTCACGATGATTGCGGCGGCACATCGGGACGCATGGCTTCGCTGGCTTGCCAGTGAAAAACGCTATGGGGCAAACACGCTTGATGCTTATGAACGCGATCTTGATGATTTTTCCAGCTATCTTAATGCTGGTACAAACTCGGCCAATGCGCCGCTATCACGCCAAATATTTCGGGGCTGGCTAGCGCATATGGCATCACGCCAGCTTGCGCGAACAACGATTGCAAGGCGGGTATCCTCGGTGCGTAGCTTTTACCGGTTTTGCGGCCGCAACAAGCTTGTTGATGTTCCCGACCTTGGCTGGTTACGCGCACCGCAACCACCGCGCGCCGTGCCAAAATCAATGTCGGTCGATGATGCCCACGCCCTGCTTCAGGCCATTTTCAACCGGCGCGGTGCCGATTGGGTCAAAAAACGCGATTTTGCCGTTTTGATGCTGCTTTATGGTGCCGGATTACGCATTTCTGAGGCGCTTGGCCTTTGCCGTAAAGATGCGCCACTTGGTGACTGGCTAACGATTACCGGCAAGGGCGATAAAATGCGCGATGTGCCAGTTCTAAAGGCGGCCAGCGAAGCGGTTGATGATTATCTTAGGCATTGCCCATTTGATGATGGGGCGCAGGCGCCATTATTTGTCAGCAGCCGTGGCAAGCCACTTGGCGCCCGCGCGGTTCAACGTTTGCTTGAAGGGTTGCGGGTCGAACTTGATTTGCCATCGCATGTTACACCGCATAGTTTGCGCCATGCCTTTGCAACGCATCTTCTTGGCAATGGTGGCGATCTTCGCGCCATCCAAGAATTGCTTGGCCATGCCAGCCTGTCAACAACCCAGCGCTATACGCATGTTGACGAAACCCATCTAATCCAGATTCACCGCGACACACATCCACGCGCACAACGCTAAACGCATATGCCCGCAAACTGCATGCTTGGCAGTCAGAGACGGCGAGCTAGATATGAATGGCGCGGCCATCAACTGCCAGTGCAGCTTCTTTCACGGCCTCATTCAACGTCGGATGACCATGACAGGTGCGGGCAATATCTTCGGCTGAGGCACCAAAGGCCATGGCGGTGGCGCATTCATGAATCACCGTTCCGGCCTCATGGCCGATAATATGAACGCCAAGAACCTTGTCAGTTTTTGCACAGGCCAGAATTTTCACAAACCCATCGCTATGTCCTTGCGCCCGCGCACGGCTGTTTGCTGAAAACGGAAACACACCCTTGGCAAAATCGACCCCAGCTTCGGTCAAGGCTTCTTCAGATTTTCCCAAAGTGGCAATTTCCGGCGCAGTATAAACAATGCCCGGTACCAGATCATAATCAACATGACCCGGCTTACCAGCCATCATTTCAACAGCGGCAACCGCATCTTCTTCGGCCTTATGCGCCAGCATCGGCCCGTCAATCACATCACCAATGGCATAGATATCGTCGATACTGGTCTCAAAGCGGGCATCAACCGCAATGCGGCCACGCGGNGTCATGGTAACACCAATCTTTTCCAGCCCAAGNCCGTCTGTTGCCGGATGCCGCCCAACCGAAACAAGCGCGATATCAGCCTTGATGGTTTCTTCATCACCGCCATTGGCCGGGGTGACTGTCAGACTAACGCCATTTTTTCCGGCTTTGGCCGATTTTACCGCGGTGCTGAGACGGAATTTCAAACCCTGCTTTTTGGCAATGGTCATAAATTTCTTGGCGATTTCAGCATCCATGCCAGGCAAGATCCGCGGCAAAAACTCGATGACTTCAACCTCGGCACCAAGGCGCGCCCAAACCGTGCCAAGCTCAAGCCCGATATAGCCTGCGCCAATCACCACCATTTTCTTTGGCAAGGTTTCAAGACTCAAAGCGCCGGTTGAACTGACAATATGTTTTTCATCAATGGTAATGCCAGGAAGGCTGGACGGGTGACTGCCGGTGGCAATCATGATTTTGCCAGCTTTATAATCGCCTTTATCCTTACCATCGACAATGGTCACGCTTCCCGCGCCAGTGATGGTTGCGCTTCCTTCAAGACGGGTGATTTTGTTTTTCTTGAATAGAAAATCAATGCCGCCGGTCAGCGTGTCAACAATATCACTTTTTGATTGCATCATCTGTTTCAGATCAAGCGCAACCGATCCAAGCGAGATGCCCAATTTGCCAAGCGTGCCTGATGCCGCGCTGGCAAAATGCTCGGACGCATTCAAAAGCGCCTTTGACGGAATACAGCCAACATTCAAACAGGTGCCGCCAAGCGTTGGCCGTTTTTCGATGCAGGCAACATTCATCCCAAGCTGGGAAGCGCGAATCGCCCCGACATAACCGCCCGGGCCAGCACCAATAATGATGAGATCAAAGCTGTTATTCTGCATCTGTCTTTCCTTTTTGCCGGCAATTTTTATAAAGCGGTTTTGCATTGCTGTTTGGCAATGCGTGCCATTAGACGCCCATTAACAAGCGGCGCGGGTCTTCGACCATTTCCTTGATCCGTGCCAAAAATGATACGGCCTCGCGACCATCAATAATACGATGGTCATATGATAGGGCCAAATACATCATCGGGCGAATCACAATCTGGTCATCAATCACAACAGCGCGCTTTTCGATCTTATGCATGCCAAGAATACCGCTTTGTGGCGGGTTCAAAATCGGCGTTGACATCATTGACCCGTAAACACCGCCATTCGAAATGGTGAAAGTGCCGCCAGCCATATCATCAGGCGCAATTTTGCCATCGCGCGCCCGAAGACCAAAATCCGAGATTGCCCGTTCGGTATCGGCCAAACTCATTTCACCAGCATCTTTGATGACGGGTACAACAAGCCCTTGCGGCGTGCCAACAGCAACCCCGATATTATAGTAATTCTTATAGATAATATCAGTGCCATCAATTTCGGCATTTACTGCCGGAAATTCACGAAGCGCCTGAATGGCTGCCTGCACAAACACACCCATAAAGCCAAGCCGGACTTCATGCGCCGCTTCGAATGCGTCTTTATAATCAGCCCGCAATTTCATCAGCGACGACATATCCACCTCGTTAAAGGTGGTCAGCATCGCCGCGCTATTTTGCGCCGCTTTCAGCCGTGCGGCAATGACCTGCCGCAATTTCGACATGCGAACACGCTCTTCACGCGCCGCATCAACCGCCCGCGGCGTTGCCCGTGGTGGTGTTGGCGCATTTGCCGTTGTTATGACGCTTTGCGCTGGTGCCACCTGCGGCTTGTTGATCGCCGCCAAAACATCAGCCTTGGTCAAACGCCCGCCAACACCTGTTGCCGCAATATTTGCCGGATTGAGTTTATGTTCATCAACCAGCCGCCGCACTGCAGGTGACAGGTCAGAATTGTCAATTGCCGCTGGCGCAGATGCCGCCGCCGCAACCGGGGCAGGGGTTTCATCGGCCGCTTTTGCCGGGGCTGATTTTGGGGCTTCTTGTTTTGGCGTATCTTGTTTTGGAGCCGGTTTGGCACCTGCCGCGCCTTCTTCAACCCGCGCCAAAAGCGCGCCAACTTCAACGGTTTCACCTTCGGCGGCGATGATTTCACCAAGCTTGCCGGCAACCGGTGACGGCACTTCCAATGTCACCTTATCCGTCTCAAGCTCAACAATCGGCTCATCTGCAGCGACCGCGTCGCCAGCCTTTTTTATCCAGCGGGCAATCGTTGCATCGCTGACTGATTCGCCAAGTGTTGGAACATGAATATCAATTGACATTATAAGCACCCTCCTACGGTACCTTGTCTAAAAGCTTTTAAAAAAACAGGCTTTGTCTATTTCTTTGTCGAACCGGTTTTTTTCGAGCCAGCCGCCATTGGGCCAAGAGCATCTGCAACCAGTGCATTTTGTTCACGGTTATGACGGGCTAATGAGCCAGTGGCTGGTGATGCAGCGGCAGGGCGACCAGCATATTCAAGCCGGTTTTGACGCATGCCGATATCTTCCATAACCTCTTCAATCGAGTCGCGGACAAACATCCAGCTTCCCATATTTTTTGGCTCTTCCTGACACCAGATAACTTCGGCATCAGGGGTTTTTGCCAAACGTTTGTGAAGCGATTTTTGCGGGAAGGGATAAAGCTGCTCAACACGCAGAATCTCGATATCCCAAGCCGCCGCCTCATCGCGTGCTGCGGCCAAATCATAATAGACCTTGCCCGAACAGATCACGACGCGCTTTGCCTTGCCATGTTTGACCTTGCTGCCTTTTTCATCAAGCAACCGGTGAAAGCTGGTTCCCGGCCCCATATCGGCAAGATCAGACACCGCAGCTTTATGCCGAAGCAGTGATTTTGGCGTCATGACGACAAGTGGCTTGCGGAAATTCCGGCGCACCTGACGGCGAAGAACATGGAAATAATTGGCCGGAGTGCTGCAATTGACCACCTGCATATTATCTTCAGCGCATAATTGCAGATAACGCTCAAGACGCGCCGATGAATGTTCGGGCCCCTGACCTTCATATCCATGTGGCAGCAAAAGAACCAAGCCATTCATCCGCAGCCATTTGGCCTCGCCTGACGAAATAAACTGGTCAACAACAACCTGCGCACCATTGGCAAAATCACCGAATTGCGCTTCCCACATTACCAAGGCATTTGGTTCGGCTTGGGAAAAACCATATTCAAATCCCATAACCGACGCTTCGGAAAGCGGCGAATCAATGACCTCAAAAATAGCCTGATTTTCATCCAAATTGGCCAGCGGCGTATAGCGGTTTTCGGTTTGCTGATCGACAAAAACAGCATGACGCTGGCTAAAGGTACCGCGGCAGGAATCTTGACCAGACAAACGTACCGGATTGCCATCAAGCAAGGTTGCGCCAAAGGCCAGATGTTCGGCGGTTGCCCAATCAATGCCTTTGCCTGTTGTGATGCTGTCAGCGCGCGCCTTCATAATGCGAAGCAATTTGCTGTTAAGCGTCATATGATCTGGCGCGGTGGTCATCACCTTACCGATCTTATAAAGCCGGTCAAAATCAACAGCCGTATCGCCGCGCCGCTCATCGCCATGCGCGGCAACCATGCCCGACCAGCTGCCTTCAAGCCAATCGGCCTTGTTTGGAAGATAGTTCGTGCCAGCCGCAAATTCATTATCAAGATGGGCAATCCGGTCATCAATGACCTTATTGGCAGCAGCCTCGTCATAAACACCTTCGGCAACCAGCCGCGACGCATAGATCTGCCGAACCGAAAGATGCTCGCCGATCGCTTTATACATCAAGGGCTGGGTAAAGGCTGGTTCATCACCTTCATTGTGACCAAACCGGCGATAGCAGAACATATCAATCACCACATCCGTGCCAAAGGCCTGACGGAATTCAGTGGCAATGCGCGCCACATGAACAACCGCTTCGGGATCATCACCATTCACATGGAAAATCGGCGACATGACCATTTTGGCAACATCGGTCGGATAGGGAGACGAGCGCGAATAATGCGGGCTGGTGGTAAAGCCAATTTGATTATTCACCACAATATGAATTGTGCCGCCAGTGCGATAGCCGCGAAGCGCCGAAAAGGCAAAAGTTTCGGCAACCACACCCTGTCCGGCAAAAGCCGCATCACCATGAAGAAGAATACCAAGAACCTCGGTCCGATCAGCGTCACCGCGCTGTTGCTGTTTGGCTCTGACACGCCCAACGACAACCGGATCAACAATTTCCAGATGCGATGGATTTGGTGCCATCGACAAATGCACATCAATCTTGTCAAATTCGCGATCGGCCGATGCGCCCATATGATATTTCACATCGCCCGAACCACCAACATCTTCGGGGTTGGCAGGGTTACCAAGAAATTCAGATACAATCGCACGAAATGGCTTTTGCAGAACATTATGAAGCACATTCAAGCGGCCACGATGAGCCATGCCAATCACTGCCTCACGAAGCCCTAGCTGGCTGCCGCGCTTTAATATCTGTTCAAGCGCCGGAATGACCGATTCACCGCCATCCATGCCAAATCTTTTGGTGCCGGTATATTTCTTGTGAAGATAGCGCTCAAACTCTTCAGCATCGACAAGACGTTCATAGATCGCCTGCTTGCCTTTGACGGTAAAGCTGGTCTGATTGCCAATCGCCTCGATGCGTTCTTGAATCCAGGCTTTTTGGGCTGGATCTTGAATATGCATGAATTCAACACCAATCGTGCCGCAATAGGTCTGGCGAAGCCGGTCAATGATTTCGGTNAATGTTGCGGTTTCAAGCCCCAAGACATAGTCAATGAAGATNGGCCGATCCCAATCATCATCACCAAAACCATAGCTTGCTGGATCAAGCTCGGGATGAAGCGGCTTTTCTTCAAGCGCTAATGGATCAAGATTTGCCAGAAGATGACCGCGAATACGATAGGCACGGATCAGCATTACCGCACGAAGCGAGTCCAATGTAGCGGCGCGCATGTCGCCAGCATTGATATTGCTTCCCGATTTATGCGCCTGTGCCACGGCCTTGATTGATGCATCAGCATCAACCGCGCCAACAACGCGGCTTTGTGGCCGACCCCAGCTTGGCCCAGCCTCGGTATCAGCGCCAAAATCAGCCGCCTTGCCAAGCTGCTCGAAATAGGCTGCCCAATGCCGATCCACTGATGACGGATTATCCCGCCACGCTTTATTCATTTCAGCTATGAATGTGGCATTTGCGCCAGATAGGAGACTGAAATCGATCTCGGTGGCGGCTGCCACATCACCAACATTAGAAGCAATATCATCCATGAAATAATTCACATTTCCTAGCGTATAAAGGCTCAAACACAAGGGTTAGTCTATTCGTTAATTCCGGTAATTCAAGTCGTATAAAGATTTCCTGCCTTATGGCAATCAATTCTGCCTTTTCAGGTCAAAAATCCACCGCCGCCAGCCCATCAAGACCAATTTTCAATCCTCAAACAGAAGGCCGGATTTCACCGGCCTTCTGGTTTGTTACAAGCGTCTCGGGCAAAGGCCCGATGCCTAGAGATTATCAACAACCTCATTCAGGGCTATGACCGCAGCAACCGAATTATCAAACATTGTCTGCTCATCGGCATCAAGGGCAATTTCGACAATCCGCTCGACACCATTGGCACCAAGAATAACCGGCACACCAACATAAAGCCCGTTCAGCCCATAAGCGCCATCAACATAAGCCGCACATGGCAAAAGCCGCTTTTTATCTTTTAAATAAGCATCCGCCATATCAATTGCCGATGATGCCGGCGCATAAAAGGCCGACCCGGTTTTCAATAGCCCGACGATTTCAGCACCGCCATCGCGGGTACGCTGAACGATTTCGGCAATTTTCGCATCGGTTGACCAGCCCATCTTGATCAGATCAGGAACCGGAATACCGGCAACCGCCGAATAACGCACAAGCGGCACCATCGTATCGCCATGTCCNCCAAGAACAAAAGCGGTCACATCTTCAACCGANACATCAAATTCTTCNGCCAAGAACAGGCGGAAGCGTGCCGAATCAAGAACACCAGCCATGCCAACAACCTTGTTGGTCGGCAGGCCAGATGCCTTTTGCAAAACACCAACCATCACATCAAGCGGGTTGGTGATACAAATCACAAAAGCATCCGGACAATGATCCTTGATGCCAGCGCCAACCTGATGCATCACCTTGGTGTTGATGCCAATCAAATCGTCGCGGCTCATGCCTGGCTTGCGTGCCACACCGGCGGTTACAATCACCACATCGCTTCCAGCCAGCGCGGCATAATCATTGGCACCAGACACATTTGCGTTAAAACCCTCGATCGGGCTTGCCTGCGCAATATCAAGCGCCTTGCCTTGCGGGATGCCTTCGGCAATGTCAAAAAGCACCACATCGCCAAGCTCTTTTAGCCCGGCCAGAAGCGCCAAAGTACCGCCGATATTACCAGCGCCAATAAGAGAGATTTTATTTCGTGCCATATCAATGAATTCCATAAATTGCAGGGTGAAATCGTACCCCGCCATGTTTTGAGGCTATACCGCCCCACGAAGCACGTATTTTTGGTGTACCTAACTATCAAATAACATACAAGAACAAACCCGCAAAAACAGGCGTTTGAGCAGATAAATCGCGGGTCTTCATGACCGGTCTTTATCCGCTATCTTGCATCCTGCCACGCTTTGCCATTTCACCAAGCCGTGATGCGGTGCGGGCAAATTCAAATTGCCATTGATGGCCTTGATAAAGATCGTCAATTTCGGCATCCCCCGACGCAATTAAAAATCGGCCACGATCATAGAGCGCATCAATCAGCCACATAAAACGGCGGGCGACATTTTCATTGGCATTGGTAAATTTCGGAACATCGCTTACCACAAGACCGGCAAACCGCCCAGCAATGGCAAGATAGTCACGCGCGCCAAGCGGCACATCACACAGGCTGGCAAAACTGGCAAAACCAACATCACCCGCCGCGCGTTCGATGGTAATGTCGCGCCCAGCAACGCGGATCGTTTCAGCGGTGATTGCCGCGCCGCCAGCGAGCTTGTCAAAAGCCGATTCCAACTGCGGACGCGCCGTTTGTGACGGCACATGCCATGCTGGTAAATCAGCCAGAACCGCACCGCGCCAGTCAGTGCCATCATCAAGCTGGCACATCTCGCAGCGCTGTTTCAAAAGATCAATGAAGGGCAAAAACCGGTCGCGGTGAAGCCCGTCTTTATACAGATCATCGGCATGCCGGTTTGAAGTGGCAACAACAATGACACCGCGTTTCATCATGCCCGAAAATAGCCGCGCCAAAATCATCGCATCGGCAATATCGCGCACTTCCATTTCATCGAAACAAATCACCGCACCGCGCCGCACCAAATCAGCAGCGGCCATTTCAATCGGANCATCAGCACCCTTGCTTCGCGCNTNGTGAATCACATCTTGTGCCAGAACCATAAAATCATGGAAATGAAGCCGCCAAATGGCAGGCAGATTTGGCCGACCCAGCCCTTGTGCAGCAACCGAGTCATGAAACATATCCATCAGCATAGTTTTGCCGCGGCCAACTCCGCCATAGATATAAAGCCCTTTGACTGGCGCTTGCGCAGGTGGCAAAATCCGGCCGAATAGGCTGCCTAAAATCTTGTCCAACATCTGGCGGATCACCATTGGCCATTTACGGCGCGGCAATGCGGCTGTCTGCAACCGGTCAATCAGCTGGTCAAGACGTAGGGCAATGGCTGCCTGTGCCGGATCGGCATGCAGGGTTTTGGCAGCAATCTTTGCGGCCAGTTTCTGGCTTGGGTAAAGGTGGTGGTCGTTTTGGCCGTTCGTCATGACGATTTACCAGCTTGTGACTTTGACCAAACCCTACGCCGGAAATTACCGTTGCGCCATCTCGCTTTTAATGCCAGCAATCGCCTTGCCTGGGTTCAATCCCTTTGGACAGGTTTTCGCGCAATTCATGATCGTATGGCAGCGATACAGCGAAAAGCTGTCATCAAGCGCGTCAAGCCGTTCACGTTTTTGCTCATCACGGCTATCCGAAATCCAGCGATAGGCCTGCAACAAAACAGCCGGACCTAGATATTCATCACTGTTCCACCAATAGCTTGGGCAAGCGGTTGAACAGCTAAAGCACAAAACACATTCCCACAAACCGTCCAGCTTTTCCCGCTCGGCAGGTGATTGCCGACGCTCACCNCCATCAGCCACTTTGCTATCGTTTTTCAGCCAGGGTTCAATCGAGGTCAATTGCCGATAGGCATTGCTGAGATCGGGAACCAAATCCTTGACGACTGGCATATGCGGCAATGGATAGATTTTTACATCGCCTTTGACATCGCTGATGCTTTTCAAACAGGCAAGCGTGTTGGTGCCATCAATATTCATCGAGCAAGAGCCACAAATTCCCTCGCGGCACGACCGGCGAAACGTAAGGCTGCTGTCTTTTTCATTTTTGATTTTGATCAGCGCATCAAGCACCATTGGCCCGCAATCATCNAGATCAATTTCAAAGGANTCGATGCGCGGCTGCGAATCATCATCAGGTGACCAACGATAGATTTTAAAGGTTTTCACCTTGGCGGCATCAGCCGATGCCTTATGGGTGATACCATCGGTGATCTGTGAATTTTTAGGCAATCGAAACTCGGCCATGATTCTTTCCTCGTCCTTACCTAGTACACGCGTGGGGCTGGCGGGATTGGGGCAACGTCATTGCTCAAAGTGGTCATCACAACATTGCGGTAATCCAGCTTTGACTTGTTTTGTTCGTCAAGCCACATGACTGTATGTTTCATCCATTTTTCATCATCGCGCTCGGGCCAATCTTCATGTGCATGCGCGCCGCGTGATTCCTGTCTTTGCTCGGCTGAACGGATGCTCACCAAGGCCTGACCCATCAGATTTTCCAGCTCAAGCGCCTCGATCAGATCAGTATTCCAGATTAGCGATTTATCGGCGACACCGATTTTCCCCATCTTGGCAGCAATCTGATCCATCGTCGCAACACCTGATTCGAGTGATTCGCTAGACCGGAAAACCGCCGCATGACGTTGCATCGCATGCTGCATTTCCAACCGGATTGATGCCGCGCTTAAGTCACCATCGGCATGCCGCATCCGGTCAAATCGGGCAAGCGCCTTATCGGTAGCTGATTGTGGTGCGCGTTTTGATGTGGCACCCGGTTTAACGATTTCATTTGCCCGATGCGCCGCAGCACGGCCAAACACAACGATATCAAGAAGCGAATTTGTGCCAAGACGATTGGCACCATGAACCGAAACACACGCCGCCTCGCCAATCGCCATCAGACCCGGCACAACCGCGTTCTGATCATCTTTGGTTGGCGCCAAAACCTCGCCATGATAATTGGTCGGAATACCGCCCATATTATAATGCACGGTTGGCAAAACCGGAATCGGCTCACGCGTGACGTCAACGCCGCAGAAAATCTTGGCGGTTTCGGTAATGCCCGGCAGCCGCGTATGAAGCGTATCTGGATCAATATGTTCGAGATGAAGCATGATATGATCTTTGTTCGGGCCAACACCGCGACCTTCGTTAATTTCAATGGTCATGGCGCGGCTTACCACATCGCGGCTTGCCAAATCTTTGGCCGTTGGCGCAAACCGTTCCATGAAACGCTCGCCTTCGGAATTGGTTAGATAGCCACCTTCGCCGCGTGCGCCTTCGGTGATCAGCACGCCAGCGCCATAAACGCCGGTTGGGTGAAACTGGACAAATTCCATATCTTGCAGCGGCAAGCCAGCGCGAAGCGCCATCGCATTGCCATCACCCGTGCAGGTATGCGCCGATGTGCAAGAGAAATAGACCCGTCCATAGCCGCCAGTTGCCAGCACTGTTTGCTGTCCCCAGAACCGGTGAAGACTGCCATCTTCCATGCAAAGCGCAATTACCCCAGCGCATTCGCCATCATCCGTCATCAAAAGATCAAGAACGAAATATTCAATATGGAAATGCGCCTTATATTTCAGACATTGCTGATACAATGTGTGAAGGATGGCATGGCCGGTCCGGTCAGCCGCCGCACAGGCACGCCGTGCCATTGATTTACCATGATCAAGTGTATGGCCACCAAAGGGGCGCTGATAGATTTTGCCGTCTTCGGTACGCGAAAACGGAACGCCATAATTTTCCAATTCAATCACTGACGGAATGGCATTACGGCACATATATTCGATTGCATCTTGATCACCAAGCCAGTCTGACCCTTTGACCGTATCATACATATGAAATTGCCAATTATCGCCTTCGCCCATGTTGTTGAGCGCCGCGCCAATGCCGCCTTGCGCGGCAACAGTGTGAGAGCGCGTTGGGAAAACCTTGGTAATACAGGCCGTCTTCAACCCGCCAGCAGCCATGCCTAGCGTAGCGCGCAAACCTGCGCCGCCAGCGCCAACAACGACAACGTCATATTGATGGTCAGTGATTTCATACGCACTCATAACCTACACCCTTTTCTTTGCGACGGTTTCGCAAGCTTGTCCGATGCCGAACACTTCACTGCCCCCTATATCAATCCCGCGATCATACCAACCGACACAAGGCTGGCCATTGCGGCAATGGCAAACACACCACGCGCAATTGTCACCAGCGCCAAACGGCCACTGGCAAGCGGAATATAATCTTCAATAATCATCTGCACGCCAAGCGCTGCATGAAACAATCCGGCAATCACCAGAATTGCCAATGCCACCGCATGCTGCGGTGCGGCAACAAAGGCCATCGCCGCGCTATAATCAAGCGACCCCATCGACGCCACAAGATAGGTGAAATACAGCATAAGACCCAACGTCGCGACCGCGCTGATACGCTGCCAGCGCCAATGACCAAAGCCGAGTTCGCGGGGATGTTTTGCCAAAATTTGTGCCATAATACGCCCCCTAGCTACACTGCCAACCATAGCGCCGCCGTGACCAGAAAGGTCAGGCCAAGCACAAGATAGCCGCTTTGATAGACCTGTTTGATTTCAAGCCCGATGCGCAAATCCCACATTAAATGGCGGATGCCATTCAGCCCGTGATAGACAAGCGCCAGCGAATAGCCAAACACAACCAACTGCCCAAGCGGATGCTGCATGGCATCGGCAACCGGGTTAAAAACCGCCGCCCCGGCGGCCAGGGCCACAAGCCATAGCGCCACAAGCAGGCTTCCTGTTGCCAATACCGCGCCACTTGCCCGATGCATGATCGACATGATGGATGTCAATTGCGGGCGATAAACCTGCAAATGCGGTGATAATGGACGCGGCTTTGCCATTGGAATCCTCGACACGGGTCGTCAAAACGAAAGGGCAGGCGCAACAATGCGCGCGGACTATGATTTATATGTGGTATTGATTGGCAATAGTCAATGTGTAAGCAAAAAAACAGATGGTCAAATTGATCAGCTTTCCCGCCCATTTTATGAGCCACTGCAAATTGGCATTTTCCAGCGCATTGATCTGATTTGATTGCAATTGCCTTTTGCCGAAAAGCAGGTCAAAACAGAATTCATGGAACAGATTTTATCAATTCAATCGGCGGTAACGCTTGGCTTTGTCGGAAACAGCGTTGCCGGACCGGTCATCACGCATCTTGGGCATCACCCACTTTTGGTTGATAGCGTCACGCTTGCCGCCCATCCGGGTTATGGGTTGGTGGCTGGTGACAAAATACCCGATGACATTTTCAGCAGTATTTTAGACGCCTTGCCGTCTTTGGGCGCGCTGCCTCATATTGGCGCGGTAATCACTGGCTATCTTGGCGCGCCATCGCAAATTGACCCGATCACCAAGCTCATCACCACATGGCAGGCCGAACGGCCAAAAGGGCATTATGTGCTTGACCCAGTGCTTGGCGATAACGGCCGAATCTATGTTGATAAAGGCCTTGTTAGCGCCATGCGTGACCAGCTATTGCCGCTTGCCAGCTTTGTCACACCAAACCAGTTTGAGCTGCAATTACTATCAGGGCTAGATGTGCATGATATCGCCAGTGCCGATGCTGCCGCGCTGCATCTGCTCGATCAAAACCCGCATTTGAATGGTGTTGTTGCAACCGGAATCAGCACGCCGCAAGGCCGCGTTCATGACCGTCTGATCAGCCGGTATGATCTTGTCGATCTTGCCTATGCCAAACGCGCAGCCGGCATTGCCGGTGGCGGCGATTTACTAACCGTCATTTTGACAAGCTGGCTTGCCGCTGGCATGTCGTTCAAAAACAGCTTTATCGCTGCCAGCGGGCAGGCGCATGACATTATCGATCAAAGCACCGGCCATCTGGAAATTGCGCTTCTGGAAAATCTTCACCGGTTGACGCCAATCACCAAAACCGCGTCAACCGTGAAATTAGATGGCTTGGCCTAGCGGCCGCTAAGCTTGCGCTCGGCAAATAATTCGGCAATCTGAACCGAATTCAAGGCCGCGCCTTTACGCAAATTGTCCGACACGCACCAAAACACCATACCATTTGGAACCGTTGGATCTTGGCGAATACGGCTGATATAAACCGCATCTTCGCCAGCCGCCTCATGTGGCGTCACATAGCCTTCATTGGCACGGTGATCGACAACAATCACGCCGGGGGCATTTTCCAGCAACGACCGNACAGCCTTTTCGGTCATTGGCTTATCTGTCTCGATGAAAACCGCTTCGCTATGGCCAACAAAAACCGGTATCCGCACACAATGCGCAACAAGCTCGATTGCCGGATCAAGAATTTTCTTGGTTTCAGCGCTCATCTTCCATTCTTCCTTGGTAAAGCCATCATCAAGGAACACATCGATATGCGGGATTGCGTTAAAGGCAATCTGCTTGGTAAAGATTTCCGGCTGCACCGAATCATTTACAAAAATGCCTTTTGTCTGATTAAACAGCTCGTCCATCGCTGGCCGCCCTGCACCCGACACCGCCTGATAGGTTGAAACCACAACACGCTTGACCGAAAACGCGTCATGAAGCGGCTTGAGGGCGACAACAAGCTGGGCTGTCGAACAATTTGGATTGGCAATGATATTGCGGCCGTTATTTTTGATCAGGCAGCCATCAATGGTCTCTGGATTGACCTCAGGCACAATCAACGGCACATCGTCATCCATGCGAAATGCTGATGAATTATCAATGACCACGCATCCAGCCGCAGCGGCTTTTGGCGCAAAGGCTTTGGCCGTGTCACCGCCAGCCGAAAATAGCGCGATATCGGCGGTTGAAAAATCGAATTTATCAAGCGCCTCGATTTTTAAAATCTGGTCATCACCATAAGAGACTTCTTTGCCAACTGATTTTGTTGAGGCAAGCGCATAAATTGTGTCCGCCGGAAAATTCCGCTCGGCCAATGTTTGCAGCATCTCACGGCCAACCGCACCGGTTGCGCCGACAACAGCGACTCTATACCCCATGATTTCATCCTCCAGTAAAGGCCCAAGATCCATATCTGTCTGGCTGGGCGGCTAAATGTCCGCCATGAACAGATATGGCGGTTTGGTCTAACGTGCCAGACGATCCATCGCGTCAAGCACGGCTTTGGTCATGCCATCGGTGCCGGTCTGCTCGCAACCAGGCGCCATGATGTCACCCGTCCGTTTGCTCTCCAAAGCCATGTTCACGGCCTTTTCAACCAGATCGGCTTCATCAGCCTGATCAAAGCTATAGCGAAGCATCATGGCAAAGCTAAGGAACTGCGCCAGCGGATTGGCAAGACCCTTACCAGCGATATCAGGTGCCGAGCCATGGACCGGCTCATACATCGCCTT
>JGI26088J50261_1000683_pt1 | contig 19269 bp, 18 predicted proteins | sample SaaInl1SG_22_DNA_FD_50261 | JGI IMG/M metagenome (IMG submission 50261)
GTTACCGAAATTGACCCGATTTGTGCACTGCAAGCCGCTATGGACGGCTATGAAGTAAAGAAATTAGACACCGTGATTGGCAATGCCGATATTATTGTTACCGCAACAGGAAACAAAGACATTGTTGCCGAGCGTCACTTCCGTGCCATGAAAGACAAAGCCATTGTGTGTAACATTGGACACTTTGATAACGAAATTGACATGGCGTGGCTTAACGGTGCCTACGGCGATACCAAGGTGGAAATTAAGCCACAAGTGGATAAATACACGGTTGAGGGCAAAGACATTATTGTACTTGCCGAAGGGCGCTTGGTGAATTTGGGTTGTGCTACAGGGCACCCAAGTTTTGTGATGAGTAACTCGTTTACGAACCAAACACTGGCGCAAATTGAGCTTTGGAAGCACGCCGACCGCTATGAAAACAAGGTGTATATGCTACCCAAACATTTGGACGAAAAAGTAGCCCGTTTGCACCTAGATAAACTCGGTGTGGAATTGGAAGAACTCGACCAAGACCAAGCGGATTATATCAGCGTACCCGTAGCCGGACCCTATAAACCGGAATACTACCGCTACTAAAATTCCATTTTAGAACTGTACCAAAACCCGAGGCTGCGCCTCGGGTTTTTTGTTACACACGGAATAGTCTTAAAATTGATTTTGTACATTTGAATGACAATAAAAAAAGATGCCTACTCTTTTTTACGCTTTTGGAATGCGTTTCTTTTTTTACTCCAACGAACATGAGCCCATACATGTTCATGTGAGAAACGCTGACGGAGAAGCAAAATTTAGTGTAAAGGCATTGCGATGTATCGACAATAAAGGACTTAAAAACAAAGATGTAAAACTTGCTAGGGCTCTAATTAAAGAAAATAAAGAATTGATTATTAACGCATGGCACACCCACTTTTCTAAATAAAAAATATGACTATAGCCCGCATTTGGTTTGACCGCGAACATATTTTCCTTAAAACTACAGAAGGAGTTGAAAAATCTATGCCGTTAAAGTGGTTTCCCAAATTAGCGCAAGCTACCCCACAACAACGTGAAAAATATGAGCTATCCCCATTTGGTATTCACTGGGAAGCACTCGACGAAGACCTAAGTTTTGAGGGCTTTTTTGCTTTTCAAAAAGAAAATGTAAGCATATAAATAGGAAACAAAAACCCCCGATGCNNTGCATCGGGGGTTTTGTTTTTTACTGTACCGCGGAAATTTACTGCTGTGGGTCTACAGAAACATACGAGCGGTTGTTTCTCTTTTTGGTAAATCGCACCACACCGTCAACTTTGGCGTGTAGTGTATGGTCTTTACCTAAATATACGTTTTCACCGGGATGGTGGGCAGTACCACGCTGACGAACAATAATGTTCCCTGCCGTAGCAAGCTGTCCGCCAAAAATCTTTACGCCCAAGCGTTTCGACTCTGATTCTCTTCCGTTCTTCGAGCTACCAACTCCTTTTTTGTGTGCCATGGTGTTCTCTTTTTATTTTTTAGCTTCAAGTGCCGCTACCAAGTCGGCTTTTTTCATCGATGAAATACCCTCAATTCCCGCGGCTTTTGCCATTTCTTTAAGCTCGGCTACGGTTTTTGAAGAAAAGTCTGTTGCCTTAGGTGCTTCCTTTTTAGGAGCTGCAGCTTTTGCAGTATCCGCCTTTGGCGCAGCTGCTTTTTTGGCAGGTGCCTTTTTAGCAGTACCTACTCCTACCGACTCGATTACGATTTCGGTAAGCGACTGGCGATGACCATTCTTTACGCGGTATCCCTTACGACGTTTCTTTTTAAATACAATTACTTTGTCATCTTTCAAATGACGAACCACTTTTGCTTCTACCGAAGCATTGGCTACAGCCGGGGCGCCTACGGTAACATTGTCGCCGTCTGCTACCAAATATACCTTGTCAAACGAAACGTTATCTCCGGCTTTGGCGTCCAAACGATGTACAAATACCTTCTGGTCTTTTGCAACTTTAAATTGCTGCCCTGCTATCTCTACGATTGCAAACATATTTTTTGTTTTAATACTTCCTATTGAAGCGGGGGCAAATATACAATCTTGTTCCCAATCAACCAACCGTTTTTTATGTGTAACAATTTTTTGAGCAAGTCGTTGTGATTCTTAGCGTTAATTGCTAAATTGAAACACAAAAATCTAAGAACATGAATAAATACACCTCTTTAGCCTTTTTATTCGTAGCCGGAGTTGTGTCAGCACAATCCGTTTCCTTCGAGGAGTACGACCTTTCCAACGGCTTACATGTAATTCTACACCAAGACAATACAGCACCTGTGGTAACCACTTCGGTGATGTACCACGTGGGTGCCAAAGACGAACAGCCCGACCGCACAGGCTTTGCTCACTTTTTTGAACACCTCCTTTTTGAGGGTACAGAAAACATTGACAATGGCGCCTGGTTTTCTATCGTAACCGAAAACGGCGGCACCAACAATGCTAATACCACCGATGATAGAACCTATTACTACGAGGTTTTTCCATCTAATAATCTGGAATTGGGCTTGTGGATGGAATCGGAGCGTATGCTACACCCCATTATTGAACAAGATGGCGTGGACACTCANAACGAAGTCGTAAAAGAAGAAAAACGCCTTAGAGTTGACAATCAGCCCTATGGGAAGTTTTTGGAAAATGTAAAAAAACATCTTTTNACCAAACANCCTTACCGCTGGACGACCATTGGCGAAATGGAGCACCTAGATGCCGCAACACTCGATGAGTTTTTGGCATTCAACAAAAAATTCTACGTGCCGAATAACGCTGTGCTTGTAGTGGCTGGAGACATTGATATAGACGCCACGAAAAAAATGGTGAAAGACTATTTTGGGGATATACCAAAAGGGGCGGAAATCGTAAGAGAAAACTTCGAAGAAGACCCCATCAAGGAACAACGCAATGCAACGGCATACGATGGGAATATTCAAATTCCTGCCCTAATTGCTGCCTACCGCACTCCTTCGTTTAAAGCACGTGATTCGCGGATATTGGATATGATTTCGACCTATTTGAGTGATGGACCTAGCTCTAAACTCTATAAAAAACTAGTGGACGAAAAAAAGATGGCGCTTCAAACAGGCACACTTAATTTTTCGCAAGAAGACTACGGCATGTACATTTTGTATGGGCTTCCGCAAGGCGAATTTCAGTTAGACGACTTAAAAGAAGAAATGGATGCTGAAATTGTAAAAGTGCAAACTGAATTGATTTCGGAGCGTGATTATCAGAAATTGCTCAACAAATTCGAAAATGGTTTTGTGAGCAGTAACGCCTCTATCGAGGGTATTGCCAATTCATTAGCGCGGTATTATATGTTGTATGGTGACACCAATCTGATAAACAACGAAATTGATATTTACCGTTCCATCACCCGAGAAGAAATTCGTGGTGTTGCCAACAAGTACCTAAACACCAGCCAGCGATTGATTCTTGAATATCTGCCTGAATCTGAAAACAACTAAACGAAGCATCATGAAAAAATTACTCGTATTATTTACCGCGCTACTAACCGTTTCGGCATTTGCGCAAATTGACCGAAGCCAACAACCCAAAGCTGGTCCTGCGCCCAGTATTCAGGTGAAAGAACCGTATCAATTCAAACTCAAAAACGGGCTTACCGTAATGGTGGTAGAAAACCGAAAACTACCTCAAGTAAGCGCAAGTTTAACCCTTGACAATCCGCCCATTTTGGAAGGCATCAAAGCAGGAATGGGCGAGCTTACTGGAAGTCTTCTCGGAAAAGGGTCAAAAAAAATAGCAAAAGATGACTTCTACGACGAAGTTGATTTTATGGGTGCAAATATTAGTGTGGGTGCTTCAGGAGCCTTTGCGCAGTCGCTGACACGCTATTTCCCACGTGTTTTTGAAATGATGGCAGATGCCGCGATAAATCCAAATTTCACAGAAGAGGAGTTTATCAAAGAGCGGGATGTGCTGATTGATGCCTTAAAGTCTAATGAAAAAGATGTTACTTCTGCCGCAAGACGTGTTGAAGCGCTGTTGGCGTATGGGGGCAATCACCCCTATGGCGAATACACTACCGCTGGGACAGTGTACAATATCAAATTGGAAGACATACAACGCTTTTATGATGCGCGGTTTAGACCTGACAACGCATACTTAGTGGTTGTTGGCGATATCGATGCGGCTACGGTAGAATCGCTTGTCAAAAAACACTTNAAAAAATGGAAAGCACAACCCGTTGCTGCAAGTCCGCTTCCTGAAGTTACTAACCCTNTAAAAACGCAAATCGATTTTGTAAATATGCCCAATGCCGTGCAGTCGGAAGTGGTGGTGCAAAGCACTACACATTTGGCAAAAAAAGACCCTGATTATTTTCCAGTGCTTATGGCAAATTCCATACTTGGCGGTGGCGGTGAAGCNCGTTTGTTCTTAAACCTCCGCGAAGACAAAGGCTATACCTATGGCTCGTACTCCAGCATTGGCAACAACAAACGTACAGCTACCCGATTCCGTGCAACGGCAAGCGTGCGCAACGAGGTTACTGACAGTGCCGTTGTTGAATTACTTAGTGAAATTAAACGCATTCGCACCGAATTGGTTACGGAAAGTGAACTTAAGAAAGCAAAGGCAAAATATGTGGGAAGTTTTGTGCGATCGTTGGAAAATCCCGCTACTATAGCTCGATTTGCTTTGGAGGTTGCCACCGAAAACTTGGATACGGATTTTTATAAAAATTATTTAGACAATATCAATGCCGTTACGGCTGAAGATGTGCTACGCGTAGCGCAAAAATACTTTAATGTAAATCAAGCGCGCGTAGTAGTAACTGGNAAGGGGGTAGATGTACTAGACAACTTGGAAAATGTAGTTTTTAACGGAGCAAAACTTAGTGTTTCGTATTATGACAAATACGGAATGCCTATCGATAGACCGCAAAAAGCTGCAGTAGAAGGAGGAGTTACCGCAAAAAGCGTATTGAAAAACTATTTGGAAAAAATAGGGGCTAGTACTATTTCCGATTTGAAGGCATTGAAATTGACATATAAAGGAGAATTTATGCAAACTGCCCTTGAAGTGGAAGAAACCTTTTCGGCAGTCGAGCAAAAGCAGGTGATTTCAGTTGGCGGAAATGCCATGATGACTAGTGTGGTTTCGGAAGCAAGTGCTTATATGAAGCAAGGTCCAAATCAAATGGATTTGCCAAAAGCCATCCATGACGATATGAAAAAAACGCTTGGTGCATTTCCTGAAATGGCACTGCTTAACAGTGATGAAGTCGCGTTAGAAGGTATCGAAGATATCAATGGAGAAAATGCCTACACGATTAAGGTTTCTGGAACGGGCGTAAGCTACACCTATTACTATGGGGTAGATTCAGGGCTAAAACTTAGGGAATCTACTATGGTAAACTTTGGTGGGCAAATGCAAACCAATAGCACAGATTTTTCGGAGTATACTGAAAAATCGGGCTTAACACTTCCTGGAAAAAAGAGTTTTAACATGGGGGGACAAGATATTTCCCTATCGCTAGATAGCGTAGCTATCAACCCTGAGTAATAGTTTTATTTGGGTTTCGCGGGTCTGTGGGCTAGCGAAACCCCTATCAAAATAATTGCGGTTGCCAATAATTGTAATGGACTGATGCGCTCACCATCTAAAATGCCCCAAAACAGGGCTACAATGGGTAATGTATAGGTTACTGAAGAGGCAAAAACAGCAGATGCCATTTTTACAAATCGGTTGAACATGACTTTTGCAATGGCAGTGCCAAAAAAGGCAAGCAACGCAATAAAACCCAAACTAGTTATGACCTCGGGGTTTACTAATTTTTTGACGGAAAAGAAATCTGAAAAAAGAAGTAAGAGCACTGCTGGAGGGAGTATGGCAATGAAATTTCCAAGAGTCATCGCCATTGGGGAAACATCATCTAGTTTGTGCTTCAAAAAATATATATTAATGGCATAACACATCGATGCAGACATAATTAATAATACATAGCCTGTTGGTTGCGCAGCGTTGATTTGAGTACCTCCCCAAATCAACCCAAGGGAACCCACAAAGCCTAATAACACACCAAAATATTGTCGCGTTAGCATGCGCGTACTGAAAAAAGCTACCCCTATAATAAGGGTAAAAATGGGCGTTAAAGAATTCATAATGGCAGCTACCGAAGAGTCAATGTGCTGTTGGGCAAAAGCAAAAAAGAATGAAGGAAAAAAGGTGCCTAAAAACCCCGTTATAACAAGCCATTTCCACTGATTTTTAGTCAATCCCTTTAAAGATTTATATCCCATTAAAAGCAAGAAAACCGTACTAAAAACAATGCGCACACTACCCAACTGAATGGGTGTGAGCCCCACGAGTCCTCGTTTGATGAGGATATAGGAACTTCCCCAAATAAGAGAAAGTAGAAACAAGTAAAGCCATTTGTTTTGTGGAATCCATTGCATACCGCGCAAAGCTGACAAAATTCAACGAGAAATAGCAATAATTTCCTACATTTGATGAAAACTTAATATTATGAAACCCCTATTCTATTACCTTTTGGTTGTACTATTTATTGGCTGTACTACAGCCCCAAAATCAGAGAAGAAAACCATTTCCCATGACGAAGAAAAAACGGTAGAATTATCTGCTGATATGTCGCACATTTCATTCCCAATCAAGGGCATGACCTGCGAGGTAGGATGCGCTGCGCGCATTGAGAAAAAAGTAGCTGCCTCGGAAGGTGTTGTGGCTTCGAAAGTAGACTTTAAAGCTGAAACTGCATATGTGTCTTTTGACCCGTCAGCCACCTCATTTGAGGCTATTCGCGCCACTATTGAAGGCTTGGGCGCCGATTATGAAGTAGGTGAAGCAACAGCTGACTCTCCTTATTTTCAAACGAAAGAAGGAAAAAGCTGTAACAAAGACTGTGATAAGCCATGTTGTAAAGACAAAAAAGCTTGCGACAAGTCATGCGATAAACCTTGTTGCAAAGACGGTAAAAAAGACATGGATAAAAAGGCATGTGCTGCCGATTGTAAAAAAGCATGTTGCGCTAAAAAAGAAGAAAAAGCCTAATCCCAACGAAGCGTTTCGAGGAGTTTTTGCACATCATTTTTGATGTACGCAATAGCTGGTGCCAAAGAGTCGTAGTTCGGTGCTGCCTGAAAAAGCAACGACCCCGTGAGATAGTGTTTTTGGGTGTCTGTGCCAAAAAAATGGAGGTTTGAGGGTGAATCCCCAACAAGGGTAACACATGCCCCCATAACCTTATTTTCTTGGTTTTCAAAGCTACTTTCATTCATTCGAAAAGCCTTTTTGCCAAACATTTCTAGACGTTTGTCAAAATCCAAAAGCAGGGTATCAAGAGAAGCTTTTTCCAAATCAAAATAGGTGAGGTATAGTGTTGCGTTGAGTTTGGCGTATGCCAATGTAACTGCACAAGACGACAGGGGTGTGAGTACAGCCGTTTTATTGTATGCAAAACGGTATGTACATATGTTTTCAGAACTGAGGTATTGAGGCGTAGGATATTCTAGGGCAAGCTCTGCCTTAGGCTTCGGGGTTGGTGTTTGGCATCCCAATATAAAAAACACTAAAAATGTAAGGCGAATCATGGTCGCAATTGAACTTTAAGTTGTTTGATGCGTTTACGGTCAACAGCTTCTATGGTAAAAATCACATTCTTAAATTTCATAGCTGTATTTACTTTTGGAAAACCACCCAACTGTTCTAACACAAAACCTGCAATGGTTTCGGACTCTCCTTTTTTAGCTTCAAAATCTTTGATGTTAGAAAGCTTCAATACACTATAAAAATCTTTAAGTGATGTTTTCCCGTCAAACACAAAAGTGGTGTCATTTAGTTTTGAATAACTGATGTCTGTTTCGTCAAATTCATCACTGATATCTCCCACAATTTGCTCGATAACATCTTCCAAAGAAATTACACCCGAGGTACCGCCATACTCGTCCACCACCACCGCCAAATGAATGCGTTTGGACTGAAATTCCTCTAACAAATCGTCTAATTTTTTGTTTTCAGGAACATAATACGGCTCACGTAACAGTGTGTTCCAATCGAATTTTTTTTCGTCCAAATGGGGTAATAAATCTTTAACATACAACACCCCTATAACTGTGTCTATGGTGTCGCGAAAGACAGGTACTCGGGAAAAGCCCTTGGCGACCACTTGTTCTACTACATCCAAAAACGGTGTTTTCTCATCTAGCGCAAATACATCTATCCGTGGGCACATGACCTGCTTGGTTTCTGTATTTCCAAAGGTTACTATTCCCTTTAAAATCTTTTGTTCGTCTTTGGTAGTTTCCGTATCGTCAGTCATTTCTAGAGCTTGCGATAGGTGATCTACCGAGATATTTGAGGTTGTTTTCCCAAGGCGTTTTTGCAAAACATACGTCATATAACTCATGGGATACGTAAACGCAAAAAACACATAATGGTCCAACGCATAAATAGGCAAAGCCATACGTCTAGCAAAACCTTTTGGGTTTTTGTTGGCATATACTTTGGGTAGAATTTCTCCAAACAACAACACCACTGAGGTAATTACACCNACCTCTAACAAAAAACGCAACCACGGCGTAGTTATGGCTTCAAAAAAAACCGTAGTTAGTGAAGCAAAAACAAGTACTGTTGCGATATTAATGAGATTATTGAGCAACAATATAATTGCCAAAAGACGTCTTGGGTTTTTCCGCAAATGCGCTATAATACGCTCAGATTTGTTGGAAGAAATAACAACCTCTTTTATATATGATGGCGATAACGAAAAAAANGCTACCTCTGACCCAGAAACCAAAGCAGAACCCAATAAGAGAAATAGCAGCAAAATTACTTTTGCAGTCTCGAGTGTTTCAACGCCTAAGATCAAATAGGGTAACTCCAACCGTCAGAATTTAAAATGGTAAGTCGTCGTTGCTTTCGGGTTGGCTCACCTGACTGGTCTGTTGTTGCGCAGGCTGTGCGGGTGCGGCGGCTGCGTCTGTTGGGCGTTGGGTTAAGAAAGTGAAATCATCCACATGAATTTCGGTAGAATACCGATCTTTACCATCATCACCTTGCCATTTTCGGGTTTTGATTCGTCCTTCAACATACACCTTATCACCCTTTTTAAGGTATTTTTCGCAAATTTCGGCAGCTTTATTACGCACGACTATATTGTGCCATTCGGTATTCGTTACCTTTTCGCCGGTTTGTTTGCTAGTGTAGGTTTCATTGGTTGCAATAGGAAAACGCCCAAGGCAATTTCCCCCTTCAAAATAGGTAAGCTTAACGTCATCGCCAAGGTGACCTATTAACATCGCTTTATTTAGTGTTCCGCTCATAATAGATTTTAAATCAAATGTACACTATCGAATGAACTTCTGCAAAAATCGGTCGATAAGGCGGGGGACACCATATTCTTGCACCGCTTCCCAAGGTATGGGCAAGTCTTTTTCGACGTTTTCCAAAATCCAAAACTGAGCATGAAGGGTTTGGTGAGATAATTTGTGCTTCATTATATCCGCTTCAAACAGTATCCAGTTTGCATTTGTTGCCCATTCGGGCAAATTGGCATGGGATTTTAAAGCTTTTTCAGTTAAAACTTTTTCTGCTTCAAGCAGCGGAAACTCATACAGCCCTTCCCAAATATCTTTGCCTTTTCGTTTGGTGAGCAAGGTGTTTTGGTTGTTGTCAAAAGGTACTAAATAATGAAAAAACCGATTTTTTACGGGTTTCGCTTTTAATTTTTGTGGGCGAAGTGTTATGGTATTATTGGCTAATGACTGACAACTTTCTGCTAAGGGACATGTAGGGCAAAACGGTTGTTTGGGTTTGCATTGCATTGCGCCAAATTCCATTAGGGCTTGATTGTAGATACCGGGGTTTTGGGTGTCAATTAAAGACTGTGCCAACTCCTGAAAATAACGTACNCCTTCGGGTTTATTAATGGGAAAATCTATGTCAAAATAGCGTGCCAACACGCGATATACATTGCCATCAACAACGGCTTTGGGCTCATCAAAACAAATGGATGCAAGGGCACTCGCCGTATAGGGTCCAACNCCNGGTAATTTGATTAATTCTTTGTAGGAATCGGGGAAAACCCCCTGATAGTCATGTGCTACAACTTTTGCAGCCTTATGTAAGTTTCGCGCTCGGGAATAGTAGCCCAACCCTTGCCAAAGCTTTAAGACTTCATCTTCGTGGGCATTTGCCAAAGCTGACACCTTTGGATATGCTGAAAAAAAACGTTCGTAATATGGTAGTCCTTGTGCTACACGGGTTTGTTGTAAAATCACTTCTGAAAGCCAAACGCTATAGGGATTTTTGGAGTTTCGCCATGGCAAGTCGCGTTTGTGAATGCTATACCACGCTAACAATTTGGAAGTGAATATGTTCATGTTGTCAAAAATACGAGCAAAGAATGAAAATTGATCGTCTAAGGCATCCTTAACGTATCAATTAAATCTTTATATTTGCTGACCTAAAATTTACAACCACAAAAAAATTTAAGGATGACTAAAGCTGAAATTGTATCAAACATTTCCGATAAGTTGGGAGTTGAAAAGAGTGATGCGCAAGAAATCGTAAATCACTTTATGAAAGAAGTTANAGGTGCATTGGAATCTGGTGAAAACGTATACTTACGAGGATTTGGAAGTTTTGTAGTGAAAACACGCAAAGCCAAAAAAGGACGTAATATTTCAAAAAACGTTACCATCAATATTCCGGCACACAACATTCCTTCATTTAAACCTGCAAAGGTTTTTTTAGAACAAGTAAAATCGAAAGTGGCCGTGAAATAACGACCGCGTTATATTAATTATTTAGAACATAACATATGCCAAGTGGTAAAAAAAGAAAAAGACACAAGGTAGCCACGCACAAGCGTAAGAAAAGAAGCCGTGCCAACAGGCACAAGAAAAAATAAGCTTCTGTAACCCTGAACGCCCCACGTTCTTTGACATGGAATTTTGTTAGACCTGTTCACGCTAATAGCATTCCCACCGTAATACATTGTTAAATTGTTCTGCAATGTTGCAGAACTAAAAATCATAATTGTGAGTAAAGAACTTATTATTCGTTCACGATCCTCTGCAGTTGATTTTGCCTTACTCAAAGACGGAAAGCTCGTTGAGTATCACAAAGAAATTGAAGATAATAAATTTCACGTTGGTGATATTTTTTTAGCAAAAATCAAAAAAACCCTGTCTGGTCTTAATGCTGCGTTTGTAAACGTGGGCTATGAGAAAGATGCATTTCTGCATTATCATGACCTGGGGCCAAAAGTGACTACGCTATTAAAATTTATCAAACGTGCCAGTTCGGGTAAAGTCAAAGACTTTTCATTAAAAGACTACCCGCTAGAGCCTGAAATTAACAAAGACGGTATTATTACCGATGCCGTTCAGGCAAATCAATCGCTTCTTGTGCAAATTATCAAAGAACCTATTTCCACTAAAGGACCCCGTATCAGTTCGGAATTGTCCTTAGCGGGAAGGTATTTGGTATTGGTCCCTTTTTCGGACCGTGTATCTATATCACAGAAAATTTCTACACGTGAAGAAAAGAACCGCTTAAAGAAGCTTGTCATGAGTATAAAGCCAAAAGGGTTTGGAGTTATTATACGAACTGTGGCTGANGGCAAGAAAGTAGCAGAACTCGACAAAGATTTGGAAGACCTTTATAATCGTTGGGTTGGTATGTGTAAAAAAATCCAAAAAGCCGATTATCCCTCTAGAGTATTGAGTGAACTCAACAGAGCCTCCTCTATTCTTAGAGATATCTTTGACGATGAATTTACAGGCATTCATGTAGACGATCCTGAATTATTAGCAGAAGTCAAAGAATATTTGGAGCAAATTGCGCCAAATAGTGTTGGCATTGCAAAACTTTTCAAAAGCGATGTACCCATTTTTGAACACTACGGTATTGAACGACAAATCAAAGCCTCGTTTGGACGCACTGTGTCCATGAACCGAGGTGCGTATTTGATTGTCGAACACACCGAAGCCCTTCACGTTATTGATGTCAATAGTGGCAACCGTTCCAATAAGGCTAAAAATCAAGAAGATACTGCCTTAGAAGTGAACATGATTGCAGCGACCGAAATCGCCCGCCAGTTGCGCTTGCGCGATATGGGTGGTATTATTGTTATTGACTTCATTGACATGATACGTCACGAAAACAGGAAAAAGCTTTTTGAGCATTTCTGCAAAGAGATGGAAAGCGACCGTGCTAAGCACAAAATTCTGCCACCCAGTAGAATTGGGCTTATTCAAATGACACGACAACGCGTTCGTCCTGAAATGGATATCAAAACAACGGAGCCAAACCCCAACATTAATGGTGAGGTAGAAGCACCCATTGTTTTATTAGATAAGATAAAAGCAGACTTGGAAAAGGTTTTAGCCAATCCAAAACACAAAAAGAAAAAAGTTGTGTTGCATTTGCACCCTTTTATCGCAGCCTATCTAACAAAAGGCTGGAAATCGGAGCGCACAAAGTGGTACTTTGAGTACAACAAGTGGATTAAAATCATGCCACGAGATGCGTACACCTATTTGCATTATCGTTTCTTTGACGGAAAAGGAAAAGTAATTCATATATAAAAACAAAAGCGGCCTTAGTGCCGCTTTTTTTATTTTAGCACTTGTGAAAAAATCCTATACTGTAACTGAAGCCCTTGAGAAATTGCGGCACTACTGTGCCTATCAAGAGCGCTGTCATAAAGAAGTCAAAGACAAACTCTATGGCATGCAAATGATTCCCCAAGCCGTTGACCAAATTGTGGGGACATTGGTCAGTGAAAACTACCTTAACGAAAGCCGTTTTGCACAACAATTTGCCCATGGAAAATTTTCCATTAAGCATTGGGGGAAACTCCGTATTACGAGAGAGTTAAAGGCGCGTCAGGTTTCAGATTATGATATTCGGAAAGCCCTTTCGAGTATAGATGCAGAAGCATACACAACTAAAATTGGAGACATCAGTCGAAAAAAATGGAATCAATTAGACGGAATTTCACCCCAACAAAAAAAGCAAAAACTCTTTCAATATCTGGCATATCGCGGTTGGGAAACCGAACGCATTTACGACCAACTAGACCGGCTTAGCGAAAACTAACGTGAGTACCGCAACGTAAGCATTCCGTGCGCCTTGGGCATGGGAATCAGGTTTTCGTAATAGGTAACGTTAAACAAGTTACGTCCTTGAAGTGATACTTTCCATTTTGCGCCTAACGCATAATCGAGCTGGAGGTTAAAAAGTTGATAGGTGTCCCCTAAGGCACGTTCGGCATAACGGTATGCAGCCGTGGAAGAAAAACGTGACGAAAACTGCTTTGTCAATTGCAGGTTTGCATCATGTTTTAGAAAATTAAGCGCATACTTCGAATACACCGTTTTGATATAATCGTCTTCCAAATAGGCATACGAAAGGTTGAGGGTATGCTGCTGTTTTCCGATTTGGTACTTCCAAACAGCATTAAGTTCACCACCAACGGTTCTGATATTTTCATCAATATTTTCTGCCACCCATGCTTCATCATTAGGCGATTGCTTTACAAAGTCAATTAGGTTCTCGCCATTGCGCTGAAAAACAGCTGCCTCAACAGACCATTTTTGCGCCTGATAGCGCATCGAGATTTCNTGACTCAAAGCTTTTTCAGGCTGTAAATTCGCATTTCCCTTTGTGGTAGCACTTTGGTAGAACAAATCCGTGTAGGTAGGAATACGATAGGTGTATCCGGTATTATAGGTGAGCTTTACGTGCTCCGACAATCGATATCCCATATCAACACCGGGGTAGAAAAAACCGCCCATATCAGAATAGTTACTCCATGCAAATCCAGGAGTTATGTCAAAAGACCCTGTAGTAAAACGGTGCTCAAAAAAGAGGTGGGCGACTGTTCTGTTTTTATCTCCTAAATTATTGCTTTGGATATTCACTCGTGAAAATTCAACACCAAAGCCCGTGACACCCAAACTATTTTTGTTTTTTGCATCCAATGAAGTTCCTAACCTGTTTGTNATATGCAAATTTCGGAATACTGAAGGGTTGTTTCGGATATAGATGTACTCATCTTGACCACGCTTCCAAAAAAGACGTGGCGTGAGCCTCCAATTTTGATTTTCACTGACAAGGGTACTTGTTAATGCTACCAAACTACTTTGCGTTTCTTCGTATTGCTCAGTGGCAGTGGTTGCACGGTAAAATCCATTTGCGCCAAATTTACGCTCTGTAAACATGGTCATTACGTTGATATTGGATGCTCCTGCGGCAAAACTGCTTTTGGTAAAAACGTGTAGATTTTTAAAGTCGGTATTGTAGCGATAGCCATCGCTTTCTTGCAATGAAAAATGCGCAATATGCTGTTGCTTTTCCGTTTGAATTTGCTCTGTTATGCTTAGTTGATTGCTGTCAAATGAGCCTTGTGCCACAGCAAGGTTCGTTTTGTTTGAGGCAGCGTTTTTGGTAACAATATTTATGGCGCCGGTAAAGGCATTTTGTCCATAAATTCGGGCTGCAGGACCCTTTACGATTTCAATGCGCTCAATAACATCAAGAGGCAATGCGCTGTTTAGCGTATGGTGTCCCGTTTGNGGATCGTCTACGCGGATTCCATCAATCAACAACAGCACTTGGCTATAGGTTCCACCCCGTAAATAAATATCGGCATTAGCACCCTCCATCCCTTGGCGCAACACATCTACGCCCGCCTGTAGGCGTAATACATCTGCCAAACTGGTAGCTGGGGTATTGGNAATTTGCGCTGCAGTAATTACGGTAACCGACTTAGAATCTTGAGAAAAAGGAACGTCCAACCTAGGGGAAGAAACCACAACTTCATTCAATTGGGTTTGCGCAAAGATGCTGGAGGTAATTAACATAAAAATTACGCCCAGTAATGCATTTGGTATCCTCATAATGTTGGATTGTGTCGGTAAAAACAAGTTGTGGAATTAGTCCACAAATAAGATAACCTTGTTGTCGTTCATTTCCAAAACACCACCGTTTTCAAGGGTCAAAAGGGTTTCGTTGCCTTTTTGTTGNAAATAGGATTGAAAGGCTTTGTCAATAGCAAGTTTGCCTTCAATTTTNGCTACACCCTGCACAAGGGTAGAAACCATCGCTGCGTGGTTATTAAGCACCTGAAACGAACCTTGAGTCCCAGGAGCAGAAACGGATGTAACCTCTCCTTGGAACAACGTAGCTTCAGGACTTACAATTTCTAAATACATAGGAATTAGGCGTTGGCTTCAGCAAGCATTTTTTCACCAGCTTCAATAGCTTCTTCAATAGTACCCTTAAGGTTAAAAGCAGCTTCAGGAAGGTGGTCTAATTCACCGTCCATAATCATGTTAAAGCCTTTAATGGTGTCTTTGATGTCTACCAATACCCCTGGGATACCTGTAAACTGCTCTGCCACGTGGAAGGGTTGCGACAAGAATCGCTGTACACGACGCGCACGCGCCACAGCAAGTTTGTCTTCTTCAGAAAGTTCTTCCATCCCCAAAATGGCAATGATGTCTTGCAATTCTTTGTAGCGTTGCAACAATTCTTTTACACGTTGTGCACAGTTATAGTGCTCATCACCCAAAATTTCAGGGGTAAGAATACGTGAGGTAGAATCTAGTGGATCTACGGCAGGGTAAATACCAAGCTCGGCAATTTTACGTGAAAGTACCGTAGTCGCATCCAAGTGCGCAAAGGTAGTTGCCGGTGCAGGGTCGGTAAGGTCATCCGCAGGTACATAAACCGCCTGAACCGAAGTAATCGAACCTTTTTTGGTTGAGGTAATACGCTCTTGCATCGCACCCATTTCTGTGGCTAGTGTAGGCTGATATCCTACCGCCGAAGGCATACGTCCAAGAAGTGCTGACACCTCAGAACCTGCTTGTGTAAATCGGAAAATATTGTCTACAAAGAAAAGAACATCTTTTCCTTGGTCAGAGCCGGCACCATCACGGAAATATTCCGCTACAGTAAGACCAGAAAGTGCTACACGCGCACGTGCTCCCGGTGGCTCGTTCATCTGTCCAAACACAAAGGTTGCCTTAGATTCTTTCATGGCTTCTTTGTCAATTTTAGACAAATCCCATCCGCCATTCTCCATAGACTCCATAAACTCATCTCCGTATTTAATAATACCAGACTCAAGCATCTCGCGCAATAAGTCGTTTCCTTCACGAGTACGCTCACCCACTCCGGCAAATACAGAAAGTCCTCCGTGCCCTTTAGCAATGTTGTTGATCAATTCTTGGATAAGTACTGTTTTTCCAACACCTGCACCTCCAAAAAGTCCAATTTTACCTCCTTTGGCATAGGGCTCAATAAGGTCGATAACTTTGATACCTGTGTAAAGCACCTCAGTAGAAGTAGAAAGATCTTCAAAGGCGGGTGCTTCGCGGTGAATAGGAAGACCGTTGTCGCCTGATTTTGGCAAATCGCCAATACCGTCAATAGCGTCCCCAATTACGTTAAAAAGTCGTCCGTATATTTCTTCGCCTATGGGCATTTGGATGGGGTTTCCGGTAGCAAGTACGTCTGCGCCACGCTCCAGCCCGTCAGTAGAATCCATCGAAATGGCACGAACTTGGTCTTCACCAATATGCGATTGCACCTCAAGTACGAGGGTAGAACCGTCCGTTTTTTTGATTTCTAATGAGTCATAAATGTTAGGAAGGGTGTTGGTAGCGGTGTCAAAAGACACATCTACTACAGGACCAATGACTTGGGAAACTTTACCTGTGCTCTGTGACATAGTCGAAGAATTGTTTTTTCAATGTGGCGCTAGGCCTATAATTTTCGTGTGCAAATATAGGCGAAATAAAACGAGAATTCATGGCTTTAGCGCAAAAAAAAAGCACCCTTTTCAGAGTGCTTTTATAGGGGTTAACCGTTTGCTACAGATCAAACAAAATTGAAGTGTAGTAAATGCTTCCGATACGTCCGCTACCTGCAAGGCTAACGAATTCGTTTCCGCCAATGTTGTTACCGCCCACACGAAGTTTCGCATTAAGCTTTGCAAGGTCAAGCGTTAGCTGCGCATCTAAAACCGTATTTGCGTCTATCATCTCGTCTACAAATGTAGACTCAAACATATATTCCGAGTTGTAACGTGCATTTACATTAAAAGAAATCGCATCAAACTTACCGTTAAGACCTGCTTTTATACGGTGCGTTGGCGTATTCCATGAAGTTTCAAAAGATGGATCATTACCAGGAGTGTAATCCAACTCATTAAATTCATACACCAAATTAAGCATTAGGTTTTGCGTAAGCACTTGAGAAGCACTGATGTTTACTCCATACGATTTGAAGTCTTCATCTTGATTAGAATCAACACTATAAATAGCATAATTTCCTTGAGCAATTGGGTTTGTGATACCAGCACCCAAAACAGGAACAATTACATTGGTAGCGCCAATATAATCGTCATAATCACTGTAATAGGCACTTAAGTCAAATGTAAATCCATTGGAATTATAACGATATCCTAAGTCTAAAGTACGAACAAACTCCGCATGCACATTTTCTAAATTAGCATCTGCTCCATTAAGTAGTTTTGCAACTCCAGGTGTAAAGATGTAATTACCTGTTATTTGTGCAGTAGTTCCATTTTCCAAAGACACATTTTGGTTGTAACGTTCGATACTGTCAGGTGATGACCCTAATAAAATGGCTTGCCCAGCATCAAGCGCAATATATTGGTCTTGATTGGTAGGGTTACGGAAACCTTGCTGATATGAGACACGAATATTCTGCTCATCAGATATATTAAATAATAACCCTAAGCGTGGAGTAACATAACCATCAAAAAATTCTGCTTTGTCGTAACGTAATGATGCGGTAAGGCTAACAAAATCGTTGAACAAATCTTTTTTGGCTTGAGCAAATGCACCATATTGATAATAAGTAATTGGACCGTTGTAGTCGGTGTAAAGTGTTCCCCCAGTGTTAAGTTCAGAACTGCGGAAAGAAGCTCCTGCTATGATATTTGCAAAATCAATAGAATCTTCAAAATCATAGATTAAGTCAGCATCTATCACTTGCGTATCATCAACAATAACAGCACCTGAACCAATACTAAATGGATTCGTTCTCATTCTGTTTAGTGCTGCGTTATAAGCATCAGAACCAGGCACAAGCATATTGGCATCGGCTGCCGCACGTGCTGCGTTGTGGGCAAATAAGGTATTGCCACCAAACTGAGCAAAGGCGGGAAGGTTGTTAATTGATTGTCCTCCTGTCATAATATCTGCACCTATAATGCCTAAAAACTGAGAAATACCAACAAGGTTAGGAGTTAATCCATTAGCAGCTGCAGCTGCACCAAGGTAGGTCTGTAAATATGTAGCTCCCCAGCCATTTAAGATACCTCCAGGTTGGGCATTAGCTACACCAATAGCAGCAGCTTCCATTTGGTAGGTGTTTCCGCTATTTTCTTTGGTTAGATAGGCTCTTGCTAGCAATCCGCCTGAACGCACTTCAAATTTGTGTTGTTGTAACTTAAAGTTATCAATAAAATATCTTCCTGTAGCTTGTAATGGAGAACTCCCTGTTCCAATTAAAGAACTTAAAATAAATTCTGTTTTTTCTGTAGGGCGGAAATGAATGGCAAAATTACCTTTGGTATTCACCGCTTCGTTAGGCGCTAAATCTACTTCATTATAACCTGTAGTTAATACAGTATCAAAATAATTTGGCGCAGCAGCAGCTAAAGATAGAAGTGCTGGATTTTGTGTGAGTTGATATAGAGCTCCCCACTGTGTGGTTGAGCCTACAGCAACTTCACCATATTTGTTAATGGCATTAAAATCTGGATTTTGCGGGTTATACCCATCAACAGGTTTCCCATCAACTTGATGTCTGTAATCGGTAGCTGCCCACTCTGTACCCTCTTTATGTGAAAGGGTTGCTTTAATAGCCCATTTATCGCCAAGTTTGGTTGCCATACGAATACCAAAGTCGGTAAATTCATTATTTCCAGCAGCGGCTTGTTGGGTAACGCCTGTTTTGTAATACACGCTAACCCCTTCGTGCTCAAAAGGATTTTTACTGTTTAAGAACATAATCCCTTTGTAGGCATCAGCACCATACAATGCAGAAGCAGCACCAGGAAGCACTTCAACGCTTTGCACATCCAATTCGTTCAGTCCTACTAGGTTTCCAACGGCAAAACCAAAAACAGGTGCTTGGTTGTTCATCCCATCAACAAGAGTAACAAATCCCTCGTTATACACTGTAGCAAAACCACGTGTGCTTACTTGGTTAAACACCAATCCGCCTTGATT
>JGI26088J50261_1000684_pt1 | contig 19267 bp, 21 predicted proteins | sample SaaInl1SG_22_DNA_FD_50261 | JGI IMG/M metagenome (IMG submission 50261)
ACAAACCTGGGTAGTAGTGGAGGCACCTTTACTCTTGCGAAATGCTCACCCCCGGTTTTTGGGTTCCTGAGCACAACGGCAAGGTTCAGCGAAAGTCCAGAAATGTAGGGGAACGGGTGAGCGGGGTCGACGGCCAAAGGAGTTAGTACCGGGAACACCTGGTTCATGAAATATTCTTGAAGTGAAACCTGCTGATCTTCAGAAAGATCAACCCAGTGGACCATGAGAATACCGTTTTCGGCAAGCCCGCGGGAGATCTCGCCAACGAATAGTTCTGCGTGACGAACTTGAAGATCACGAGTTCTGTCTGAGATTCTCTGGAGCACGTCCTGGGGGCCCAGACCAGATGCCGACTGGACTGCGATGCCGGTTGCAATCCTGCGCTTGAGAGAAGCAACGCGAACCATGAAGAATTCATCAAGGTTCGATGCAAAAATGCTTAGGAAGTGAACTCGCTCCAGCAGNGGAACAGCGTCATCCTCGGCGAGCTCTAGAACCCTCTGGTTAAATTCAAGCCAGCTGAGCTCGCGGTCGAGAAACCTACCAGCGGGCAAATCCGGTTCGGATTCCGGCTGGAAAATGATTTGGGTTTCTTCTGACATGGCACTAATTCTGACACCTGTTGGTTGCCAATGGGTTAATTATCTTCGACGGGCTTTCCATCTGGGTTGAGCCGGTATCCCACGTTCCTCACTGTTCCGATAAGTGATTCGCTGTCGCCAAGCTTTGCTCTTAGTCGTCTGATGTGGACATCGACCGTTCTGGTTCCACCGAAATAGTCATACCCCCAAACTTCACTGAGGAGCTGTTCCCTCGAAAACACCTTTCCAGGATTGTCGTTGAGGTAACGAAGTAGTTCGAACTCTTTGAATGTCAAATCAAGAGTTCGCCCTGAGGCTTTGGCGGTGAAGCTCTCTGGATCGATAACCAAACCAGATGCACTCTTGGCAGGTGAAGTTTTCTTACCGGGGGAGTTCAATAAGATTCGAATCCGGGCATCGACTTCGCCGAGCGAAGCCGATTCAAGAATAAAGTCCTGCAGCTCCCACTCAGAGCTGATGGCAGCCAATACGCTTTCGCTAGCAACCAGGACTAGCGGCTTTGTCCATCCTGCGGCCTGCATTATTCGGGCCACTGATTTAGCTCCCATTAGATTGTGCCTGCAGTCCAGCACGACAAGGTCATGTCTGGGGGCACTACTCAGGGCTTGCGGGTCAAAAGAAATCTGCACCAGTTGATGCCCCAGCGCATCAAGGGCACCTAAAGGGCTTTCGGCGTTAGGTGAAATACATAGAACTGTTGCCATGTTTTCACCTCCGTTTAGGCAAATAATAGCCCTACCACAGCCTGTCTTGGGTAGAGTTCAAGGCGTGAGCAAGCAGTGGTTGCAGATTTCAGTCATATGGGTGGCGGTGTTAGTCGCGGGGATCATCGCTCTGACCAGCTACACAGATGACCGCCTCTACAACGCATTTGCTGCCATTGCCGGCGCAGCTATTGCAGTGGTCAGCCTCGAGCATCTGCTGTCAAAAACATCAAAAGACACTGTTCGTCAGCAAATTTATGTATCGGCGGGCACGGTTGCAATCTTGGGTGCTATGACACTTATCGCGCTGACAAGATAGACTGGTCAGTATGTTGTTGGCGATAGAAATCTTCTTTACGGGCCTTTTGGTGCTAGCCACCGTTGCCATTGCCGGAGTATCCGCGTTGGTTTTGTACAAACTGTTCAAGGGTCAGAGCTAATTTGATCGTCCTTCCAGACGACCTGCCGATCTCCCTCACCCCATTTACTTTTCTGCTTGGCACCTGGAGCGGCTCCGGGGTTGTTAGCTATCCGGTAGGTGAGGCCAAACCAACCGAGGTCAACTTCTTCCAGGTGTGTCAATTCACTGCGCTGGAAAACGGCAAGCTCGAATACCGCTCTACTTTTTCTGATAGCGACGGAACAATCATCAGTCAGGAGCACGGCTACTGGCTGCTGGCCAAGCCAAGTGGAGAACACGATCCTGGCCCAGGATTGCTCCCCGGAACCGGGAAGCCAATTATCGAAACTCGGGACGAGCTCGAAATCATGCGCAATGAGAACGGTGGCTTCGACATAGAAGCGATCATTTCAAATTCAGATTCAGTCTCGGAGCTTTACTTCGGTCAAATCAAGGGTGCTCGAGTAGACATCGCAACCGATGCAGTGTTGAGGTCCCCAAATACCAAGGAGTACTCGGCTGGCGTGAGAATGTTTGGACTGGTCGAGGGTGCTTTGCTGTGGGCCTGGGACATGGCGGCCATTGGCAGTCCATTGAAGTCTCATGCATCTGCCCGATTGGTGAAAACGGATGACTGACCACTTTGGTAATCCGCTTCTAGAGCAGCGCAAGCTTGCCTCGGGCGAAGCTTACGTGCTTCGGGATGACGAGGCTGTTTTTGAAATTACAGGCCCAGACACCAAGTCTTGGCTGCACTCCCTGCTAACTCAAAACATCCTAAATTTGAAGCCTGGTCAATCTACCGAGGCACTGCTTTTGACCCCTCAGGGGCACATCGAGCACCAACTCAAAATCATCATCACTGAATCAGGTGCCCTGCTTATAACCGCAAAGGTGAAGCTTGAAAGCATCTTGGTCTGGTTCAGAAAAATGGTCTTTCGCTCCAAAGTTGAGATTATTGGTCGTCCAGATCTGGTTGTAGTCGGCGGATTTTTTGAACACTCTGCACCTACTTGGACCGATGGCTTTTCTGCAGATCCGGTGGGGTCTGTGCGCTACGCATCAGAGCGGGCGGACTTTCCATATCGGGAGTANCTGGTTGAAGCTGCCCCAGCAGACAAGGATCCCGCAGGCTTGTTGGCATTCAACGGCCTGCGAATCATTGCCGGCAGGCCTGAAATCACTGACATTGACGACCGATCACTTCCGCATGAGTTTGACTGGCTGTCTTCTGCGGTTCACTTGAGCAAAGGGTGCTACAGGGGCCAAGAGGCAGTTTCGAAGGTCCATAACCTCGGCCACCCGCCAAGGCGATTAGTGATCTTGAACCTTGAGCAGGGCGATGTCTTGGCTCATCAGGGTGACAAGGTCTACTACAACGACAAAGAGGTTGGCACGGTTAGGGCTGGAGCCCTGCACTACGAGGCTGGGTCTATCGCCCTTGCCCTGATAAACAGAAATACTCCCTACCTTGATCTTTTTGTTGAAGCCGGTGAGGGCAGGACTCTTGCAACGCAAGAAGTACTAGTTCCACATGACGCAGGAAAAGCTGCAAACCTTCCAAGGCCGGCAGCTTTTAAGCTGACCGGCAAGAAATGAACCGCTTCGTAATTAGGTTTTCATTCGCTCGGGTTCAGGATTCGTTCTGGACCATCGGGCAGATTGTGCTTGCTGCGTTTACCTCATATCTTTTCGCTCACTACGTTCTAGGGCACGAAGTGCCACTGCTGGCTGTAACGGTGGCAATTTCTGCCCTTGGATTCTCCAGAGACACCAAGCCCAAGCAAGTGCTTTCAACCGCGATTGCAATGTTCAGCGGTGTTGTCCTCAGCGAGACTTTGCTATTGCTGTTTGGCCAGGGTGCACTGCAGCTCGCATTCGCAATCTTCCTTGCCTTGTTGATTGCAAGGCTCGTGACTTCAAACCCGGCCTTCACAATCACCGTGGCGCTGCAGGCTGTTTTGGTCCAACTCCTGCAANCCCCAGTTTCTGGAGTCTTTGAGCGNGCTATTGATGGCCTTGTGGGTGGTCTGGTGGCGATTTTGTTCGTGTCACTGATGCCTAGGAATCCCATCAAGTTAGCAAGACAAGACTCCAAAGAACTGTTCCTAGTCTTTAGGTCAACTCTTTCTAATGTGGCAGCTGTGCTTCGGGAGCCAAACCAAGAGCTAGCAGATCTGGCTTTGGGAGAAATCAGAAAAACCCAGCCTCTGGTGGATAAGTGGAAAAGCTCTCTAGATTCAGCGATTGCCATTTCAAATCTGTCACCCATTTACCGCTGGGCCAAGAAGGAAATGGCTCAGCAGTTGCAGGTCGCCGAAGGTATGGATTTGGCGACCAGAAACCTGAGGGTGCTCACTCGTCGGGTTGATTTTCTGGTGCGCGATGAAAAGCCGAGACCGCAACTTGCGGACCTGCTTGGCAAAATAGTTATTGCCACAGATTTATTGGAGCAGACCTCGGATGACTTCTCGGTAACCCAAAAGGCTAGAAAATACCTCAGGAAAATTCCATCGGGCCTCAGCCCAAAGGTCTTTGACCCACCGCTTTCAGTTTCAGAAACCGCGCTACTGCTTCAGATTAGGCCCTTGTATGTTGATTTAGCGGTGGCTGCTGGTATCGAGCCTTTGCAAGCCAGGGCTCTATTGCCTGCAGTTGACTAAGCTTTTGCCCATGACTTACGACCTAATACTTTTGCGTCACGGTAACTCCGTTTGGAATGAGAAGAATCTATTCACCGGATGGGTGGATGTTGATCTAACCGACAAGGGTAGGGCCGAGGCCAAGCGAGCCGGCGAGCTGATTGCGAGATCCGGATTGGTGCCGCATGTCTTGTACACATCGGTTTTGAAGCGTGCAATAAACACTGCACACATTGCCTTGGATGAATTGGACCGCAACTGGATTGAGACCAAGAGGTCCTGGAAGCTCAACGAACGCCACTACGGAGCGTTGCAGGGGCTTGACAAGGCAGAAACTCTGGAGAAATACGGCCCAGAGCAGTTCCAAACCTGGCGTCGTGGATTTGATACCCCTCCACCACCGATTGATGACGATTCTGAATTTTCGCAGGCACACGATGAGCGCTACCAGGACCTAGGGGATGCTCTGCCAAGAACTGAGTGCCTGAAGGATGTTCTAGTTCGAATGCTTCCCTACTGGGAAAGTGACATCGTCGCTTCCCTGAAGGAGGGTAAGACAGTTTTGGTCACCGCGCATGGCAATTCTTTGCGCGCTCTGGTGAAGCACCTGGACGGAATCAGTGATGAGGACATAGCTGAACTAAATATTCCAACCGGCATGCCGCTGCACTATAAGTTGGATGAAAACATGAAGCCAATAAACCCCGGTGGAACGTATCTAGATCCAGACGCTGCCAAGGCCGGTGCCGATGCAGTTGCGAACCAGGGTAAGCACTAGCTAAGTTCTTGCCAGTCTCCGGTTTGCAAGAAGCTCACCTTGGCTGAGATGTCCACAACGTGGTCTGCGAAGCGCTCGAAATAGCGTGAGGCAAGAGTCACATCAACGGTGAACATTGCGTTTTCCGACCAATCTGGTCCAAGCACCACATCAAATACTCTGCGGTGAAGCATGTCTACTGCCTCGTCTTCGGCCTGAATTTCGCGCGCAACATCAACGTCGGTGTCTTCCAAAAGGCCGATGACCTTTTCCGCAAGCTTTATGTCTAGTCTGGCCATCTCCTCAAAAGTTGCACGCAGTGAATCTGGAATTGCACTGCCTGGGAAGCGGTACCTGGCGATTGCAGCAATGTGTGANGCAAGTGAGCCCATGCGCTCGATTGATGCACTCATTCTGAGAGCGGAGACCAAAATTCGCAGGTCTTTTGCCACGGGGGATTGTGTGGCGAGAATCTTTATGACCAGCTCGTCAAGGTCGAGCGCTCGCTCTTCGTTCGCATCGGTCAACGCGAGGGCCTCATCGGCAAGTGAGACATCTGAGGTTAGAAAAGCAGCCGATGCCTTCTCCATGATGATTTTTGCCTCTTTGGCAAGGCCTACCAGGCGAGACTGAACCTCGCTGAGCTCCTGTTGGAATACTGCGCGCATTTTTTTCTTCCCCTAGATCAAAAGTTCTTGGATGGACATGACCAAAAGGTTCTCACCGCGATGCAAATTTTGGATTAACTGATTCCAAACCGTCAGAAAACAAGTGGCCTTGGTCTTGATTTTACACTTACCCTTGTATTCGAAAGTTGTTAACCTAGTTAACTCAAGCAGAATGGATCGATCTTTTGGGTATTTTCGGTAGCTGGAAGGCTAAACCGTCGAACCAATCCCAGGTTGACGCTTTTGAAATCGTTGCCTCTCAAGTCGTTGACCTGCTAGCAACAGCGGGTGTCGTACTGGATGATAGAAACCTTGTGCTGCGAGCTTCCCCGGGGGCTGTTCAGTTTGGCTTGGTTCAAAATGGTCATCTAGTCCACGCTTCGATGCTGCAACTTGTTGAGGAATGCAGGGCTTCCGAACACCCGGTCGAAGTCGAAATTCAAATTGAGGCTGGTCTGCAGCAAGAGCAAATGTGGGTAAATGCCAAGGCGGCAAAGTTTGGTGACCGCTATGTCATGTTGCTGGTGGAAGATCGAACCGAGGCCATCAGGTTGGAAGACACCCGACGTGACTTTGTGGCAAATGTTTCCCACGAGTTGAAAACCCCAATTGGTGCCATCAGCCTGCTAACCGAGGCAATCCAAGGCGCCCAAGAGGACCCAGAGACCATAAAGAAATTCTCGGGCTCACTTCAGAAAGAATCGCAACGGCTCGGATCCTTGGTCCAAGAGCTTATGGAGCTGTCTCGAGTTCAGGGGGCAAACCTTACAGAAACCGCCAAAGAAATCGACCTTGGCGCGGTGATAGGCGAAGCTGTTGACAGGAACTTGGTGCTTGCAGATCAGCGTCAAGTGCGCTTGCTGACAAGTAAGAGCGAGAGTGCAACCCTCCTGGGTGACTACGAAATGTTGACCACGGCAGTGAGAAACCTCGTTGAAAACGCAGTTGCTTATTCGGAGCCTGGTTCTCAGGTCGGCATCGGGCTCAAGGTGATTGACGGCATTGCTGAAATCGCCATAACCGATTCCGGAATTGGAATACCCGAGGACGAGCAAGAGCGCATTTTTGAGCGCTTTTACCGAGTTGACCCCTCGAGATCTAGGGTGACCGGTGGAGCAGGTCTTGGACTGTCAATCGCCAAGCACGCTGCCACGAATCACCGTGGAGAGCTCAGGTTGTTCTCCAAGGCAGGAATTGGAAGCACCTTCACGCTGAGGTTACCGATTGACAAAAAGGAATCCGAATGACCCGAGTGCTCGTTGTCGAAGATGAAAATAACCTGCGAGAACCGCTGGTCTATCTCTTGCAAAAGGAGGGCTACGAAGTTGTCGAAGCCGCGGATGGAAACGCTGCCCTAGAAATCTTTCACCAATCTCAGGTCGACCTAGTGCTGCTTGATCTGATGTTGCCCGGACTCAGCGGAAATGAGGTTTGCAGGGCCATCCGATCCGAGAGCCAAGTGCCGATAATTATGGTGACCGCGAAAGACACTGAAATTGACAAGGTTGTTGGTCTTGAAATTGGAGCCGATGACTATGTGACCAAGCCGTATTCATCACGCGAATTGCTGGCACGCATGAAGGCAGTGTTGAGGCGTGGCAGTGATGCTGTTGTTTCAAGCACTACGAAATTATCGGCAGGCCCGGTCGAGATGGATCTTGAAAGCCACACGGTAAGAGTCAACGGTGAGAAAGTCCAGATGCCACTCAAGGAGTTCGAGCTGCTTGAGCTTCTGATGGAAAACGTGAACCGAGTGCTCACAAGGGGTCAGATAATCGACCGGGTGTGGGGCTCGAATTACTTTGGGGACACAAAAACACTTGACGTTCATGTCAAGAGAATCAGGTCAAAAATTGAAGAGGATCCTGCCAGACCGGTTCACCTGACAACAGTCAGAGGCCTGGGCTATAAGTTCGAGGTGTAGTTCCGTAAGTCCTAGTTCAGGGACTCAGCGAACGAACGGTATTCCTCAAGCTGCCCGTCAAGAACTGGCACCATGACCTCTATTGGAGAACTGCCGTCACTGAAATAAATCATGTGCATCGATCCTGGGCCCTCAGAAATCGTTAGCACGATGCCATCATTTCCGCCGTAACCGAGATCGAACTTGCCCTTGGCTCCAACTTCAAATTGGTAGGAAGTCCTGTTGCCCGCTTGGTCTATGACCTGAATGCCAGCAGTCTTTGCCTCTTGTCCGCTGTTGACGATCGAACCGATCAGTACCGCTTCTGAACCGGTTCCTTTGATTAGGAGGAAGTTTCTGGCCTTTAGCTGTCCGATGTCAGCCAGGACACCATCGCTCGGTGCATACATGTCAAGAGATGCCACGTCTCGGCTGAGAGAGCAACCCGAAAGGGCCACAACGGTCAGTAAAGATGCCAATAGGGCAGTTAATTTCTTGATTTTCAAGGTTCCTCCGCGGTAACGAACACTTGAAGTCTAGCCTAGGTAATTGTTGGGAACTGTGGTAAAATAGCGGTTTTGAAGCCTGAAAGAAGTGTATGAAGTTCGAAGTTGGCGAAACAGTTGTCTATCCACACCATGGAGCGGCTGAAATCATTAAGGTTTCCAAAAAGAAAGTACGCGGCGAAACGCAATCGTATTTGACTCTGCGGGTCGCTCAGGGCGACCTAATCATTCAGGTTCCAGCCGCGAACGTTGAAATGGTCGGCGTCCGAGACGTTATCGACAAAAAGGGTGTAAAGCAGGTTTTTGACGTCCTTAGAGCAGAGTTTGTTGAAGAGCCAACTAACTGGTCAAGGCGCTACAAGGCAAACCTTGAAAAGCTTGCGTCCGGAGATGTCGTCAAGGTTTCAGAGGTTGTTAGAGACCTCTGGCGCAGAGATCAGGATCGTGGCCTAAGCGCCGGCGAGAAAAGAATGCTTGCAAAAGCTCGACAGATTTTGATTTCAGAACTTGCACTAGCTCGCAAGGTCGACGAGGAAAAGGCATCTGCAGAGCTAGACAAGGTATTGGCTAGCTAGTAAATGACCATCGCGGTTGTGCTGGTATCTGCCGGCAAGGGTCTGCGGCTAGGCCAACAAGTGCCTAAGGCTGCAGTTTCCATTGCCGGGAAGACTCTCCTAGAACTCTCGCTAGAGCGAATCGCAGAATTCAAGCCTGACCAGCTGGTCGTAGTCGCACCAGAAGACCTCAAAGCTGATTTTGAGAAAATGACTTCTGAATTTTTTCCAAAATATGTCGTGGTAGCTGGTGGTACCACAAGGCAGCAATCTGTTGCTGCCGGTATCGCTGAAGTAACCGCGGATCTGGTGCTTGTCCACGATGCGGCTAGAGCCTTTACTCCAAGTGCTGTCTTTGATCGGGTCAGCGCCGCCTTGAGTGAGGCAGATTGCGTTGTTCCGGCGATCAACCTTTCGGACACCGTGAAGCAAGTAGCAGAAGGCACAGTCGATAAAACTCTGGACAGGCAAAGCTTGAGGTTGATTCAAACCCCACAGGGCTTTAGGACCTCAACTTTGCGCGAGGGTTTGAGGAGCACCACCGAGGACTTCACCGATGAAGCAGGGTTGCTGGAGTCACTGGGTATCCCCACCGTGGTAGTGGAGGGGCACGAGAGTGCCTTCAAAATAACCACTCCTGCAGACCTAGAGCGTGCCCGGGCAATCTTTGGTGAGGCGAGATCAGGCATCGGAGTTGATGCTCATCGCTTTAGTGACCAGGGGGCGCTAATGCTGGGCTGCATTGAGTGGCCGGAGTACCCTGCCCTAGAGGGCCACAGCGATGGCGACTCGGTTGCGCACGCAATAGTAGATGCTCTCCTTGGGGCGGCAGGCCTCGGTGACATTGGGTCAAATTTTGGGGTGGACAGACCGGAATATTCTGGCGCCACGGGACAAACGTTCTTGGAAGAAAGCACTCGCCTTTTGGCGTCAGCTGGTTTTGACGTCGTAAACGTTTCGGTCCAGATTGTTGGTGACAAACCCAAGATCGGCCCAAAAAGACTAGAGCTCGAAGCCAAGCTGCGTGAAATCATCGGGGCACCTGTTTCAGTGCTCGCGACAACCACCGATGGCCTTGGCTTTCTGGCAGACGCTCAAGGAGTTGCCGCAGTTGCTACGTCTCTAATAAGAATGCGTGGCTAGGCTTTTGACCATGAAGCTCTTTGACACCAAGTCTGGCGAGTTGCGGGAGTTCAAAGTACTTGTTCCTGGCCAGGCATCCATCTACGTCTGCGGTCCCACCGTTCAGTCAGCGCCTCACATTGGGCACTTGAGATCGGCACTGGTGTATGACCTTCTTTCTCGATGGTTGACCAAGACCGGTCTCAAGGTAACGCTGATTAGAAACGTCACCGACATCGATGACAAGGTCTTGGAAAAGGCCGATGAATTGAAAGTTCCATGGTGGCAACTGGCCCAGGAAAATGAACAGTTATTTGCAAGTGACTATCGAAGGCTTTTGATCGGCACTCCCGCCGCAGAGCCAAGGGCTACCGGGCACATTACTCAAATGGTCAGCCTGATTCAGGGCCTTTTGGATCTTGGTTATGCCTACGAGGCCATCGACGGTAGTGGAAGTGTGTACTTTGATACCTCGAAGTGGGAAAAATACGGTGAACTTACCCACCAAAAGCTGGAAGACATGGAAAGCGGCCCGCTGGATCCAGCAAAGAAGAACCCTCAGGATTTTGCTGTCTGGAAAGCTCGCAAGGAGTCTGAACCTGCAAGCGCCAGTTGGCCTTCAAGTTTCGGTTCAGGAAGGCCCGGCTGGCATATCGAGTGTTCTGCGATGGCCGCTTACTACCTGGGTGAACAGTTTGACATTCACGGTGGTGGCCTGGATTTGAGATTCCCACACCACGAAAACGAGCTTGCTCAGTCAAACGCTGCTGGTCACGGTTTTGCGAATTACTGGGTTCATAATGGCCTGGTCACGATTCAAGGCCAGAAAATGTCAAAGTCGCTGGGGAACTCAGTTTCCTCAAATGATTTGTTTGGCAAGGTCAGCGACAAGGCAGTTCGCTATTACCTGGCTAGCGCCCACTACAGGTCAGTTTTGGACTATCAGCCGGAGTCAACACTTGAGGCCGAAGCAGCTCTTTCGAGGCTTCACGGTTTTGTTGTTCGAGCTAAGCGCGAGCTCAGCGATACTCAGTTCAGCAAGGTAGATATCGATGCCCTACCTCAAGAATTTGTCGATCACATGAACGATGATCTGAACATTCCGGGAGCTCTCGCAGTTATTCACGAAGCGGCACGAGCGGGAAACACTGATTTAGACGAGCAGAGATTATCTCAGGCCAGTAGGCGCTGGAGCGAAGTTGTGGCTATGCTCGAGGTGCTCGGTCTTGCTGCGGATTCTTCTGAAGACAAAAATCTAGAACATAAGGCTTTGGATGGCGTTATCCAAACCCTTATCGCTGAGCGAAATAAAGCAAGAGAAGACAAGAACTACCAGCGCGCTGACCAAATCAGAGACCAACTACTAGAAATCGGCATTGAGCTTGCCGACTCACCAGCCGGAACACATTGGAGTTTGAACTAATGGCAAAACTAGGAAGACCTGGCGCCAATAAGGCGAAAAAGGGACCGACTAAGGGAACCGGTGGCCACGGCCGCAAGGCTCTCGAAGGTAAAGGACCAACGCCAAAAGCAGAAGACCGCGCCTATCACAACACCTACCGCACCCAAAAAGCCAGGGCCGAGGCGAAGAATGCTCCTAAGAAAGGCCAGTTCGTAGCATCCAAAACTGGCAAGAGCTCCAAGGCAAATGCCACGGAGATACTGTCTGGAAGAAACTCGGTCTTGGAGGCACTAAAAGCCAAGATTCCTGCGACCGCGCTTTTTATTGCCCAGCGGATTGAAGTAGATGACCGTGTCCGCGATGCAATGGCAATCGCGAATAATCGCGGTATTCCAATCAACGAAATCACTCGCATTGAAGTTGACCGGATGACCGGTGCTGACAGTGTTCACCAGGGGATTGCACTGCAGGTGCCACCGTATAGCTATAAAGATCCAAACGAACTGCTGGATCGCGCGTTGTCACAGAGCACGCTGCCACTGCTGGTCGCCCTTGATGGCATAACGGACCCGAGAAACTTGGGTGCAATCATTCGCTCGGTCGCCGCCTTTGGTGGTCACGGCGTTATCTTGCCCCAGCGTCGAAGCGTTGGCGTCACCGCAGCCGCCTGGAAGACAAGCGCTGGAGCCGCGGCAAGAATGCCCGTTGCACTGGCTGCAAACTTGAACCAAACCATCAAGGAATATAAGCGCAGAGGTGTTTTTGTGGTCGGCCTCGACGGCGACGGTGATGTTTCACTGCCAAGCTTTGATCTTTATGACAAGCCACTGCTGGTCGTTGTTGGATCAGAGGGCAAGGGTCTGTCACGGCTGGTTCAAGAAAACTGTGACCAGGTCATTTCGATTCCAATTTCGCAAGTTACTGAATCTTTGAACGCGGGCATTGCGGCAAGCGTTGCGCTGTACCAAATTTCTGCGATGAGGGCCTAAACCTTATCTCTCCAGTCCCCACCCTCATCTTCGTCCTCGACAACTATGAGGCCAGTTGGAACTGAGTTTGGAAGCAAAATCGACTCGGTTGTTATGCTCCCGGAAAGCAATGCTGACTCGTCTCGCCTTCCGGCCAAGACGTTAGAGACATAGCTACGAACAGCATCAATCATTTCGATGTCTCGGCCCTGCTCCTCAGATAAGTACCAACGGTGCTCCAGGACTTCGTGAAACACCTCTGCGGGCTCTAATTTGCCCCTCAGGTCTTGCGGGATTGCACCAACTACCGGTTCGAATACTTCGCTTAGCCACTGGTGGGCAAGTACCTCTTCGTCCATGCCAAGGTGAGAATTGCTCAGGCCGTACTGGTCAATGTCATTAAGAAGCCTTCTTGCTTGGTTTTCTTCGACGTCCAGCCCGGTGAGTAGTAATAGCCTTCTTGCGTGGTGCCCAGCATCAACCACCTTTGGTTGAATTTTCACGGTGTGCTTGTCCTGATCCTTGATCATGCCAAGCTCTTGGATGTCAAAACCTAAATCGTTTAGTCGCTTGACTCGCTTCGAGATCTTCCACCGTTCACTCTCGTCGAAGGTCTCGACAGCGGTGAGCTCCTTCCAGAGTTCGTGGTATTTGTCGACTATTCGCTGGCTTACAGCACCGGCATCGATCTCTGTGGCCTTGCCAGAGGCAATCAAGTCCATCAGCTCTCCGGCGATGTTGACTCTGCCGATTTCGAGATCGTTTTCGCGCTGTCCATTTGAGAGCTTGGTGTCGTAGAGGTGGCCGGTTTCGGCATCCACAAGGTATGCGGCAAATTGGCCAGCATCTCGCCTGAAGAGGGTGTTGGAAAGCGACACATCTCCCCAAAAAAAGCCTGACAGGTGAAGCCTCACCAGAAGCAGAGCTAAAGCGTCAACAAGACGATTCGCTGTTTGCTCCCTGAGTCCTTGAGACCACATCGCCCGATAGGGAAGCGAGAACTTGAGGTGCCGGGTGACCAAGACGGCAGGAAGTGGGTTGCCGTCGGCATCCTCGCGGTCATTGATGATAGCGAAGGGCTCAACGCATGGAATGTCGAGTTTTTGGAGCTTGCGGAGCATTTCATACTCGCGCTTGGCTAAATCAAAAAGCGTCTCCTTGATGGCAACCACATGGTCACTCAGGTGCGCGAATCTAACCGTGTGGCGTGAAAGACCCTTTGGCAGTGCCGCAATGTTTTCCTTCGGCCAGCTCTCCAACGGCAAATGCCACGGCAGATCCAGCAGTGCTGGTTCCGCCGTGGCAGCCGTAATGTCTAGTGCAGATGGCATCTAAGCCTTAGTTCAGGCGCTCGCCGGTTTCTCCGTCAAACACGTGGACGAAGTCTACGTCTGCCTGAAGGTGAATCTTGTCACCGGCCTTCGGGTGGTCCACTGGGTCTACACGAACAACAATGTTCTGCTCGACTCCGTCGTGCTGTGCTCGACCGTAGAGGAAGCCATCGCTACCAAGCTCTTCGACAACGTCAACGTCAACTACCAAGCCGTGCTCAGCTGGGCTCATCTTTTCTGGACGGACACCAACGGTGACAGTCTTGCCAGTTGCCTTGGCGAGGATGTCCTTTGAGATTGGAAGAACTGCATCTCCAAACTGCACGCCACCTTCGATGATTGGCAACTGCACCAAGTTCATCGCAGGTGAGCCAATGAAGCCGGCTACGAATACGTTCTGTGGCTTTTCGTAGAGGTTACGCGGGGTGTCTACCTGCTGTAGCAATCCATCCTTCAGAACTGCAACGCGGTCACCCATTGTCATGGCCTCGACCTGGTCGTGGGTCACGTAAACGGTGGTTACACCTAGGCGACGCTGAAGCGATGCAATCTGAGTACGGGTCTGAACACGAAGTTTCGCATCCAAGTTTGAAAGTGGCTCGTCCATTAGGAAAACCTGTGGCTTACGCACAATGGCACGGCCCATGGCTACACGCTGACGCTGACCACCGGAAAGAGCTTTTGGCTTACGGTTCAGGTAAGGCTCGAGGTCCAGAAGTTTTGCAGCTTCAAGAACGCGCTCCGCGCGCTCTTCTTTGTTGATGCCGGCAATCTTCAGAGCAAAGCCCATGTTCTCTGCAACGGTCATGTGTGGGTAGAGAGCATAGTTCTGGAAAACCATCGCGATGTCTCGATCTTTTGGTGGAACGTCGGTGACTTCTCTGTCTCCGATGTAGATGCCACCCTCGTTTACTTCTTCCAGGCCTGCAAGCATTCGCAATGATGTCGACTTACCGCAACCTGAAGGACCAACGAGTACTAGGAACTCGCCGTCTTTTACTTCGAGGTTTAGTTTGTCTACCGCTGGCTTTGTTCCACCCGGGTAAACCCTTGATGCGTCTTTGAATGACACTGATGCCATGATCTTCTCCTTCACCGGCAGGTACGTGCCGGACGATCCGTAGTGATAGGTATTCAGAAATACTGAACTCCATAAGTATGACACTCCACTTAGAATTAGAAGGCGTTGTAATCAAGCTGATACCAAAGGACTTCATAGATGACTTCAAATGACAAGCCAACCCGCTCCGAGAAGCGTGAAGAAGCTAGGGAAAAGGCACGTGTCCTTCGGCAAGAAACCGCGAAGCGAGAAAAGCGCAATCGCCTGCTGATTCAGGTGTCGGTAGTNCTAGTTGCGCTCGGTATCGTAGGCGGAATCGCCACGGTTGTCATCGTGGACGCAGCAAACCANGCGGATGCCCCNGTAGTGGGAGATGCGCCTGAAAACCTAACCGCTCTAGGCGGGCTAAAAGTGGGTGTTGGACTCCAGGCTTTCACGCCGACCAACACACCAACTCCGGATGCTGCTGAAGACACTCCCGAGATCCAGATTTACGTGGACTACCAGTGCCCGATTTGCCAGGCCTTTGATGTCCCTAACTCTGCTCAGATGCGTTCATGGGCCGATGTGGGTGCTGCCACGATTGAGATTCGTCCAATTTCGTTCCTTGACCGCGCTTCTTTGAATGAGTACTCCTCAAGAGCCGCCAACTCAGCGTTCTGCGTGGCAAACTTCGAACCAGACTCCTTCTTTGACTTTCACGAGCTTCTAATGTTGAACCAGCCAGAGGAGGGCACCAGCGGTCACGATGACGACCAGCTCTTTGCATACGCTGAAGAGTCTGGAGCCGGTACTGAGGAGATCAAGGGTTGCATTCAGGCTAAGAGTTTCGGTGACTACATTGAGCAGCACACCCAAAGGGTTCTCTCAGAACCTCAGGATGGCGTCAGCGTTTCCGGCACTCCAACAATTTTGGTCAACGGAAACCAGTACACCTGGGCAACCGGAGACGACCTAGTGTCAGCTGAGCGTTTTGCTCAGTTTGTTCAGCTGGCTACTGCTCAATAGCTAGTTCCTCGCTATCAAGGTTGACGTATTTAGTTTGACGGTTACCTCGTTGCCCAGTATGTCTCTGAGGTCAACAGACCACTGACAATCAGTACCAGCAAAACCTGCGGGGATTCTCCCTGTTCCGCTGAATGCAATGTCCTGACTGTTTCCTGCCCAGGTCCCCTGCCAGCTAGGTGAGCCTGGCATAACGCCGAAGCTCACGAGGTTCGCTTCATTTGAAGTAAAACCCAAATACATTTGCAGGGTGGGCACCCCATTGTCTCTGCAGAGAAATTGAGCGTGACGGATCGGCCGTGAGTCACTCAGTTCACCTGAGTAGGTCAGAGTTAGACCCTCTTCGGTAAGAGTTGATACCTCAGGGGTAATTGTGAAATTAGAAATCGCAGGTGGCTGATCATCGCTCGAGTAAATGAACCACGTGGTTGCCGCGAGTATCGCGGGGACTAGATAAAACCAAGTGGTTTTGTTTGAAAGAAGTCTTTTTAGAAGCACTCGCCAAGTTTAGATACTTTATGAAAGACCCTGATAGGCTTCCAGCCGAAGTAGATTCAGTATTCCTTCTTCAAGCCGACCTGGCGCAATTGGTAGCGCACCACTCTTGTAAAGTGGGGGTTACGGGTTCGAGTCCCGTGGTCGGCTCTCTAGCTTCTAGGGCGCAGTTCTGCGACCATCGGGCAAACAAACGGATCAACGTTGTTGCTAAGGCCCACCTTATTCAAGTGCTTCATAATCACGACGTAGCTTGAGAGCAAGTTCATCTCCACAAGCGTGATGTCGTTCTTTCTGCAAAACTCAGCAACCATTCCGTGAGCTTTACGCAAAAACGGCCTTGCCATAGATGGGAAAAGGTGGTGCTCAACCTGGTAGTTGAGGCCTCCCATTAGGTTGTCTTTCAGCCAGCTACCGCGAATGTTTCTGGAAGTTAGAACCTGTCTTGAGAAGAAATCCAGCTTGCTGTCTTTTTCAACCAACGGCATTCCCTTGTGGTTTGGGGCAAAGGCTGCGCCCATAAAAAAGCCAAAGGTNATCATCATGAAAAACCAAAGTGCAATGGCCCAGAGCCAGCCGAACATAAGGCCCATAACAATGTACGGAGCTGTTTGACGAATCATCATCAGCGAAAATTCTAGAATTCTTACCCTGAGAGGCTTGTCCTTGCGGGCAAGGCCGGCAAAGGAATCTAGCAGTAGGTCGAAACCGGTGAAGAGCAACAAGAATGGGAACAGGTAGCCCTGGCGCTCAGTAAAGAATCGCTCAATTCCCTTTTTGGCTTCTTTTGATTCGGTGGTGAATGACAACACTCGAATAGCAATGTCAGGATCCTCACCAATCTGGTTTGGTCTTTGGTGATGCTTGTTGTGCTTGCGGAGCCAAAAGCCATAGCTAAGGCCCGCAAACAGGTTTGCCAAGATAAGTCCGAGCCAGTCGTTGGCTTTGTTATTTTTGAACACCTGNCGGTGAGAAGCCTCGTGAGCGATGAAGCCGTACTGAGCGCTCATGATTCCAAGTAGGCCTGCCAATAGGAAACCAGCGATGATCCACCACTGGCTATGAGCGAGAGCATTTCCAACGAAGCCAGCGCCAACCCAGAGGGTTGTGGCTATCACTGTGATGACAGCAAGCCGAATTATGTAAAAGCTGGGGCGCTTATTTAGAAGCCCCGCTTCTTTGACCTGCTGAAGAATCAGGTGGAAGTTCGTTGGTGTTCTAGTGTCTTGGCTCAGGCTCATCTCCTAAGTGTACGCAGGTCCTGCAATAGCTCAGAGCAATAAGGTCAGTTTCACTGCCATACTTAAAATATGAAAGCAATGAGGCTTGAAAAAGATCTTCTCGGCGAACGAGAAATTCCGCTGGATGCATACTGGGGCGTGCACACCTTGCGTGCCGTTGAGAACTTCCCCATCAGTGGAGTTCCGATTGGCCACTACCGTTCTTTGGTAAGAGGCCTGGGCTTTATCAAGGAAGCCTCCGCAAGAGCAAACCAACAACTTGGCGTGATCGATGATCAGGTCGCGGCATCAATTATTGAAGCCTCATTAGAGGTGCGCGACGGCAAATACGACGACCAGTTTGTAGTGGATGCCATCCAGGGTGGCGCTGGAACTTCAACCAACATGAATGCCAATGAGGTGATTGCAAACCGGGCTCTTGAAATTGCCGGCCACAAAAAAGGTGAGTATCAGCACATCCACCCCTTGAATCACGTGAATGCTTCGCAGTCAACCAACGATGTCTACCCAACGGCAATCAGGGTTTCGATGATCATTGAAATCATGGCTCTGCTGACAGAAGTTGCCTACCTAAGAAAAACGATTGATGACAAAGCAGTTGAATTCGCCGAGGTTCTCAAGATGGGCCGCACCCAGCTTCAGGATGCCGTCCCGATGACACTTGGTCAGGAATTTGGGGCCTGGTCACAAACTCTGAGTGAAGACGAGGGTCGACTTCGGGAAATGATCCCACTGTTGAGTGAAATCAACCTTGGTGGAACAGCGATTGGGACCAAGCTAAATACCCCGGTCGGCTACAGCCAACTGGTCANCGATATCCTGAGCGAAATTTGCGAGCACAAGTTCACTCCGGCGGTAAACCTGATTGAGGCGACCAGTGACACCGGCGTCTTTGTCTCTGTTTCCAGCACCTTTAAGCGACTTGCTACCAAGCTTTCTAAGATTTCAAATGACCTGCGACTTTTGTCTTCTGGCCCTAGGGCTGGCATAAACGAGATAAACCTTCCTGCTAGGCAGGCTGGATCTTCGATAATGCCGGGCAAGGTTAATCCGGTTATTCCTGAAGCCGTCAATGAGGTTGCTTTCACGGTGATCGGTAATGACTTGATTGTCACCATGGCTGCAGAAGCTGGCCAGCTTCAGCTAAACGCCTTTGAGCCGATTATCGCCAGGTCGTTGATGATGAGCGTTGTTTACCTTCGTCAGAGTTGCCACATTCTTGCCGAGTTCTGCATTAGCGGCATTACGGCGAACGTGGAGCACCTGAGGCTTACGGTGGAAAACTCAATCGGGTTGGCGACTGCCCTTGGGCCAAAGCTTGGCTATGACAAGACTTCCCTGATCGCCAAGCATGCCCAGCAGCACAACATGTCTGTGAAGGAAGCGGTTATGGACCTAGGGCTCATGACCGAAGAGGAGTTTTACAAACTACTTGGAGATGTTAGAAAACTAACCGGGCAAGACTAGATAAAGTTTGCGACAACCAACGTGATAATCGGGGCAAAGACCAAAGCCGGAAGCATGTCAGCGACTGCCACCATTCTTATTTGAAGCACCCGTAGACCTGTTCCGAGGAGCAAAATGCCACCGGTTGCAGTGATGGAGGCAATCAGAGCATCGCTCATGAGGGCCCCGGCGCTCGCGGCAATAATCGTTAGGAGCCCCTGCCAAATCCCAACTGGAATTGCCGAGAAGGCAACACCCCAGCCAAGTGCCGCAGAAAAAGCGATGGAAGTTAATCCGTCAAGGCTTGATTTCAGAGCCAGCACGTCAAAGCCTTCACCGAGGCCATCCTGCAGTGCTCCGAGAACTGCCATGGGTCCGATGGTGAAAAGGAGCGAAGCGTTTACAAACCCTTCTATGAACTTGTCTTTGTCGCCGCCCTTGGAAACCTTGAGCTGAAGCCA
>JGI26088J50261_1000690_pt1 | contig 19154 bp, 15 predicted proteins | sample SaaInl1SG_22_DNA_FD_50261 | JGI IMG/M metagenome (IMG submission 50261)
ATGGCTCCCACCAGGGCGCCAAATGCGGTACCCAACCCACCGAGCACTCCGGCGGCAAAGATGAAGAGCAAAATCTGGGTTCCCATATCCCATCGGATGCCAGGGCGGAAGTAGGCCCACATCACTCCAGCGAGCGCAGCAAGAGCGGCTGCCGCAATCCACACCACCCGGATCACTTTGTCAACGTCAATACCGGAAGCCGAGGCAAGGGCGGCATTGTCGGAAACCGCACGAGTTGCCTTACCGATCTTGGTGTTGGTGAGCCACCACGCAAACGCGATGATGACGGTCAGGCTGATACCCATGCTGATCAGGTCAACCACACCCAGNGAGACAGTGCGGAAGAGCGGAATCTCTCCGGTACCGCTGGAGTAGGGAAGCTGTTGGGTGTCCCCGCCGATGAAGAACTGGAATAGGTAGCGAATGCTCAGCGAGAGACCGATGCTGACAATCATCAGCTGGACGATTCCCATCCGTCGATCTCGCAGTGGCTTCCAGAGACCGGAATCCATTGCCCAACCCGATGCGCCACCAAGGATGACCGCACCGGGGATAGCAATCCAGAACGGCAAGCCAAAGCTGACGAGCATCAACGCCATAACAGCACCAAAGGTCACCATCTCGCCGTGGGCGAAGTTAGGAAGTGCCGTTGTGCCAAACACGAGTGAGAGGCCAATGGAGGCGAGGCCGAGGAGCAGCCCGAAGTTCAATCCATCGAACAGGCGCATCATGAATTGGTCAAAAACGCTAATCGGCGTGCGCTGGCCCTCGCCGATAAAGAAGTTCTGCACCACCGTGCCGGTGAGACCGAACGTCACCTCCTGCACCACTCCACCTTCGAGAACAGCAATTCCGTCGGGGAGAGTGTCCTCCACCAAAGTGACGGAGTAGGTTCCCTTGGACGGGACGCCGACTGACCATTTACCCTCGGCATCGGTGATGACTTCGGCGCTGTAACCGTTGCCTTCGACCAAGATTTGAACGCCTTCGAGGGCGATGCCATCGTTCTTGATGTTGCCAACAATGGTGTCGGAATACTCTTCACCGACCGAATCGGCAAGTGCGGGTTGCGCGGCAAACACGCCGAAGAAAGCCAACAGCATGGCGACAAGCACCATCAGTGTCTGCTTTCCAAAGCGTGCACGCAATCGAGTCTGGGTGTTCACGGGGCCTCCGGGGATTCGGAACATTATGGCGTCGTTTGTTGCCCTTGCATCATCGTTGACGCCGAATTGAGTCATCGTATTCACTTCGCAGAGGGATATAAAACTAGCAGTGCCCATTATGCCCAGGTATAGCGCCGGGGTCGAACCGGATACGATGTCTTGCAACCAAATTGTGAGCCAATCCGCCTGCTTGAGCGGTGAAACTGTGGGGAAAACGATGGCAGAAGACAATCCGTTCGGATTTATCGGATTGACCTACGACGACGTCATGTTGCTTCCCGCGCACACGGATGTCATCCCCAGTGCCGCAAACACGGCCTCGCAGCTGACGAAGCGGATTGCCGTGGCATCACCGCTCGTATCTTCCGCGATGGACACGGTGACGGAGGAACGGATGGCGATAGCTATGGCGCGCCAGGGTGGGTTGGGAATCCTCCACCGCAACCTTTCCATTGACGATCAGGCCACCGCCGTCGACAAAGTCAAAAGGAGCGAATCCGGGATGATTACGAATCCCGTGACGATCACCCCGGAGGAGTCTGTCGCCGACGTCGATGAGTTGTGCGCAACGTTCCGGGTCTCCGGTGTCCCGGTCGTAACCGGGGACGGTTTGCTCGTGGGCATCATCACTAACCGAGACATGCGTTTTGTCACGAAAGAAGATGCCAGCACGACACTCGTGAAAGACGTGATGACCCGCGACAGGCTCATCACTGGTTATGAGGGAATGCCGGCAGAAGAGGCCTTAGCAATTTTTGCCAAGCACAAAATTGAAAAACTGCCCCTGGTTGACAAAGAGGGACGCTTGACCGGGCTGATTACGGTTAAGGACTTTGACAAGAGCGAGAAGTATCCCTTTGCTACGAAAGACGCTGAGGGGCGGTTGCGCGTCGGAGCCGCGATGGGTTTCTTCGGTGACGCTCTCGAGCGCGCGGGTGCCCTGCGCGATGCGGGAGTCGACGTTCTCGTCGTGGACACGGCGAACGGTGACTCCCAGGGCGTCCTCGAGGTAATTTCTGCACTCAAGAAAGACAAAGCCTTTGCGGACATTGACGTCATCGGCGGCAACATTGCGACCCGGTCGGGTGCGCAGGCGATTATTGACGCCGGTGCCGATGCCATCAAGGTGGGGGTGGGGCCCGGCTCAATCTGCACAACCCGGGTGGTAGCCGGGGTCGGAGTGCCGCAGATCACCGCGGTCTATGAGGCATCTCTTGCAGCTAAGAAGGCGGGGGTCCCGCTGATTGCTGATGGCGGTTTGCAATACTCCGGCGACATCGCCAAAGCGTTAGTGGCCGGCGCGGACACCGTGATGCTCGGTTCGTTGTTAGCGGGGACGGACGAAAGCCCGGGAGACCTGATCTTTGTCAATGGGAAACAGTTCAAGAGCTACCGGGGAATGGGGTCACTGGGCGCCCTGCAAACGCGCGGCAAGAAAACGTCGTACTCCAGGGACCGCTACTTCCAGGCCGATGTCCCCAGCGATGAACAACTCATCGCCGAGGGGATTGAAGGCCAGGTGCCCTACCGCGGTCCGGTGGCTTCAGTGGTCTACCAGTTGATGGGTGGGTTGCGTCAGTCCATGTTTTATACCGGTGCTGCCACAATCAGCGAGCTCAAGAAGCGCGGTTCGTTCGTACGTATTACTCCCGCTGGTCTTAAAGAGTCCCACCCGCACGACATCCAAATGGTTGTCGAAGCCCCCAACTATCGGCGCTAACGGCCAGAGAGGCTTTCGCTGTGAATGAAGTAGAAATTGGTCTGACCAAGCGCGCCACGAGGGGGTATTCCCTGGATGATGTTGCGGTCATTCCGTCTCGTAGAACCCGAGACCCCGAGGACGTCAGCCTCTCCTGGACCATTGATGCTTTCACCTTCGACACCCCCGTGATTGCCGCGCCCATGGACTCTGTGATGTCTCCGGCAACCGCCATTGCGCTGGGCAGGCAGGGTGGCTTAGGCGTGCTGAACCTCGAAGGGTTGTGGACGCGGTACGAAGACCCGGCTGCCGTCTACCAAGAAATCGCCGGATTCACGGAGACCGAAGTCACCCGTGGCCTGCAAAGGATCTATGCAGAGCCGATCAAGGCGGAACTCATCGCCCAGCGTCTTCAGGAGATTCGCGAGAGCGGCGTGCCGGTGGCGGGCTCGTTGAGCCCCCAGCGCACGAAAGAATTTCACGAAACAGTGGTGAAAGCCGGCGTCGATCTTTTTGTGATCCGTGGCACCACAGTGAGCGCGGAGCACGTCAGCCAAAACCGTGAGCCCTTGAACCTCAAAGAATTTATCTACGAGCTCGACGTTCCCGTCATTGTCGGCGGCGCAGCAACGCACACTGCGGCCCTCCACCTGATGCGCACCGGTGCGGCCGGAGTCCTCGTCGGCTTCGGCGGGGGAGCAGCCTCGAGCACGCGCGCATCGCTAGGCATTCACGCCCCCATGGCGAGCGCTATTTCCGATGTTGCCAGTGCTCGCAGGGAATACCTGGACGAGTCCGGCGGTCGATATGTTCACGTCATTGCCGATGGTGGGCTGGGCCGCAGCGGCGATATTGTCGCGGCGATCGCCACCGGAGCGGATGCTGTCATGGTCGGCTCCCTGCTTGCTCGTGCTTCGGAAGCCCCAGGGCTTGGATGGCACTGGGGGCAGGAAGCACACACCCCACGATGCCGCGCGGGTATCGCGCGTTCGTCGGCGAAGGGGGAAGCCTGGAAGAGGTGTTGCACGGCCCCGCACATTCGGCGGATGGTCGAACGAACCTGATGGGCGCGCTGCGTCACTCGATGGCCACCTGCGGGTACTCCGAACTGAAGGAATTTCAGCGGGTCGACGTGGTCATCCCGTCCTAGACCTTCATCGATCGCACAGCCCCGCGTTCTATTCTGAGGTCACGATGACCAAGCCCCTCTCTTTCTGGACTGTGGCTTTTCGGCCACGATGGCTTGCTGCTCTGGCCCTAGCGTTGATTGTGGCGGGTGTTTTCGCTTTCTTGGGGCAGTGGCAGCTTGAGCGCAGTATCGCCTCGGCCACCATCATCGAGCGCGACACCGAAACTGTTGTTGCCCTCAGCAGCCTGGAGACTCCTCAGTCCACCATCACCACGGAGGGCAGTGGTCGCATGGTGAGTATCACGTGTTCCTTTGACCAACGGGATGATGTCGTTGTTACCAACCGACAGGCTGATGATCGCTCTGGCGCGTGGTTGGTTCGCCACTGCGCAAGCCCCGAAGGGACATCCCTGGCCGTTGTCGCCGGCTGGGCGCCAGTGAGCGGTTCTTTGCCGTCGACAACGGTCGACGTCGTGGGGCGGTACGTTCCCACGGAATCCCCGCAACAAACAGACCTTCGTGGCGGACAACGTGAAGCTGTTGCGGTAGCGGAGCTGTTGAATATGTGGCGAGACCCAGGCCCGGTGTATGGCGGTTACCTGGTGATGGCGCAGGCTCCGGCAGGGCTCGAGACCGTAGCGACCGTGGTGCCGGAGGTGGAGAGCAAACTCAACCTGCTCAATCTGTTCTATGCACTGGAGTGGGCTATTTTTGGCCTGTTTGCGTTGTACCTCTGGTACCGCTTGGTGCGCGATGCCTGGGAAGGAGAGCTCGAAGAGCTCTCATCCCTTGCCCCTAAACTTGAGGCATGACCTCACCGGTGTCTTCGCGACCGATTGGCCCTGACCGCCTCGAGAGTGCCCTGTCCTGGTACCGGATTGCCGCCTACATCACCGGCATTTTGCTGATTCTGCTCACCGTAGAAATCATTGCCAAATACGGGTACGGTGCTGAGCTGGAAATGAATGGACCCGAAGGGTTCCTTGCCTTTGTTCCCGATGGAACCACCCAGGCCATCAACCTGTCCTCGCTCATCTTGATTGTGCACGGTTGGTTCTATGTCGTGTATCTCTTTACGTGTTTCCGTGTCTGGTCAATTCTGCGTTGGCCGTTCTGGAGGTTCCTCTGGCTCGCCTCGGGCGGCTTGATCCCGTTCCTCTCTTTCCCCATCGAGCAGCGCGCCACCAAGGTGGTTCGTGGGGTGCTGAAAGAAATTCGGGGCAGTAATGAGTGAATCGATTACCACCCCTCGTCCAGTGGTGGTGATTGACTTCGGCGCGCAATACGCGCAGCTGATTGCGCGCCGGGTGAGAGAAGCTGGCGTGTATTCCGAGATCATGCCCCACACGGCTTCTGCCTCGGAGATCGCTGCAAAAAACCCGTTGGCGCTGGTGTTGAGCGGCGGCCCCTCCAGCGTTTACGAAGAAGGCTCGCCCGCGCTTCAACCGGGAATCCTCGAGATGGGCTTGCCGGTACTAGGAATTTGTTACGGCTTCCAGGTGATGGCGAGGGAGCTCGGCGGCGTGGTGGGAAACACGGGGTTGCGCGAGTATGGGGCAACGATGGCGGAGGTCAACCCTGAGCTCACCCCCCTCTTCGCTGGGCAGCCGGCCCACCAAACCACATGGATGTCACACGGTGATCAAGTCCAAGAAGCCCCTCCAGGTTTTGAGGTGTTGGCCACCACCGAAGCGACTGCCGTCGCTGCTTTTGGATCAATGGAGCGTTCGCTCTTTGGGGTGCAGTGGCACCCCGAGGTTAAACACTCACCGCATGGGCAAGAGGTTCTCGATAACTTTTTGCACAGTATCGCTGGGCTGGATCGCTCGTGGAATAGCGACCACGTAATTGCCGGCCAGATTGAGGCCATTCGTGAGCAGGTGGGCGATGACCTGGTGATCTGCGGTCTCTCCGGTGGCGTTGACTCCGCTGTGGCGGCGGCTTTGGTTCACCAAGCCATCGGCGACCAGCTCACCTGTGTGTTTGTGGACCACGGGTTGCTCCGCGAGGGCGAGCGCCGTCAGGTCGAGGAAGACTTTGTGGCTGCGACCGGCGTGCGATTGGTCACGCTCGATGTTGCCGATCAGTTTGTGGCCGCACTCGCGGGGGTTAACGACCCGGAAGAGAAACGCAAAATCATTGGCCGTGAATTCATCCGAAGCTTTGAACAGGCCTCCACGCAGGTGGTGGAGCAAGCCCACGTCGCGGGTGCGGAGGTGAAGTTCTTGGTTCAGGGCACCCTCTACCCCGATGTTGTCGAAAGCGGCGGTGGTTCGGGGACCGCGGTCATCAAGAGCCACCACAACGTGGGCGGGCTTCCCGAAGACATGGAGTTTTCGCTCGTCGAGCCGCTGCGCACGCTATTCAAAGACGAGGTTCGCGCAATCGGGCGTCAGCTGGGCCTTCCTGAAGAGATCGTCGGCAGGCACCCGTTCCCGGGGCCGGGTCTTGGCATCCGCATCGTCGGCGAGGTGACTACCGACCGTCTCAAGACTCTTCGCGCGGCGGACGCCATCGTTCGCGAAGAGATGACCAAAGCGGGATTGGACGAGGACATCTGGCAGTGTCCCGTGGTGTTGCTGGCGGATGTGCGATCAGTGGGTGTTCAGGGTGATGGCCGGACTTATGGCCACCCCATCGTGTTACGCCCGGTGTCTAGTGAAGATGCGATGACGGCTGATTGGACGCGGATGCCCTATGACACCCTGGCGTTGATTTCGAACCGCATCACCAACGAGGTTGCTGAGGTGAACCGCGTGGTGCTGGATGTGACCTCCAAGCCACCGGGCACAATCGAGTGGGAGTAGTCGCTTAGGTTGATGCCCTGACGATCAGCTCTGGTTGGAACACAATTCGCCGAGGTTTGATGTCGGGGTCGCGTGCCTCCTCATTGAGCAGACTCAGAGCCGTTTCCCCGATGAGTGCGCTGGGTTGACGTATCGACGTAAGCGGCACGATGGCCGAGGTGGCGAAGTCAATATCGTCGTAGCCGATGATTGCGATGTCCTCGGGGACAGAGAGATCGCCGGTAGCCACCAGCGCCTGAAGGAGCCCAATCGCCACCAGATCGTTGGCAGCAAAGAGCGCATCAGGCCTGGCGTCCCGTGGGAGGGAGAGGAGTTCTTGTCCGACGCGACGCCCTTCTAAGACAGTGGTTGCTGAGGTGGGCGCCACCTCGAGGGTCGCACCCGGAGCGTGATCAATCGCGGCGCGGGCACCGGACAGTCGGTCACTGACCTGCGGGATGTCGAGGGGGCCGCCGACGAAGACAATCTTGGTGCGCCCTTGGGCAAGCAGATGCTCGGTCGCAATTTTCCCTCCGGCAACATCATCAACCGAGACGGAACTGAATGTCTGATTTTCACTCACGCGGTCAACGAGGATTGAGGGGATACCAAATTTCTTCAAGGCTCCAAGGCGCTCTTCAACGTCCCCGTAGGGAGAGACGAGTATTCCACGCACGCGTTGCTCCTCAAACAGGTCGAGATAAGCGAGCTCTCGTTCGGTTGATTCTGAGGTGTTTGCGACCAGTACTTGGTAACCGTTGGCAATTGCTGCGTCCTCGGCGCCACGGGCAAGGTCCGCGAAGAATGGGTTGGCGGCATCAAAGACCAGCAGGGCGATAGTGCGGCTCTCCCCCGCCCGCAATTGACGTGCAGCATCATTTCGCACGAACCGAAGTTCTTCAATTGACCTCTGAACCCGCTTGACTGTCCTGACACTAACCCGGGAGGGGTGGTTGAGCACATTCGATACTGTGCCGACTGACACGCCCGCGCGCAACGCAACGTCCTTGATGCTGGCAGACATGGGGGATGATCACCCTTCGGGTCGGAAAACGCAGACAAATGAAACGTTACAAGACATTGAGGGCACTTCTTTGACAATGCCCGCATGGGTGTGCCAGGGTTACAGTTAATTCATTATTGAATCGTTTCAAAGTGGGGTCNATGTTGACTGAAGGCTCCTTGCCGGGAACCTTGCGAGAGTCACAGAGATTGCTGTTGAAGTGGTTCACCNTCGTTGGCGAAGGATGAGANCTGATGTTTACCAGTGCAATGACCGACATTCTCGAGGCACAAGCCATCGAATTGCCCTCGTGGGCTTTTGGTAACTCGGGTACTCGATTCAAGGTGTTTACGACACCGGGAACCCCGCGGACTGCTTTCGAAAAAATCTCTGATGCGGCCAAAGTGAACGAGCTTACGGGCCTTGCCCCCAAAGTTGCCCTTCACATTCCGTGGGACCGCGTCGAGGACATGGGGCAGCTGCGACAGCACGCGAGTGATGAAGGCGTGGAACTGGGAACGGTGAATTCCAACACTTTCCAGCACGACGATTATCGGTTTGGCTCTCTCACTCATATAGATAAGAAGGTCCGCCAGAAAGCTATCGACCACCACTTTGAGTGCCTAGAGATCATGAATGAGACCGGGTCGAGAGATCTCAAGATTTGGCTGGCGGATGGCTCCAACTATCCGGGCCAAGTGAACTTGAGGGCCCGCCAAGACAGGCTTCAGGAATCACTGCAGGCGATCTATGCACGACTCGGTTCAGACCAGCGGATGGTTTTGGAATACAAGTTTTTTGAGCCAGCCTTCTATCACACGGATGTCCCCGACTGGGGGACCGCCTATGTGCAGGTGCTGGAGTTAGGAAACCAGGCCTCGGTTTGTCTGGATACCGGTCACCACGCGCCGGGAACCAACATCGAATTTATCGTCGCCCAGTTGCTTCGCCTTGGGCGTCTTGGGTCGTTCGACTTTAACTCCCGTTTTTATGCGGATGATGACCTGATTGTGGGAGCTGCAGATCCGTTCCAGCTGTTCAGAATCATGTTTGAGGTTTATCGCAACGGTGGTTTCGACCCCGCAAACGAGGTCGCCTTCATGTTGGATCAGTGCCACAACATTGAGGACAAGATCCCGGGCCAAATCCGGAGCGTTTTGAATGTTCAGGAAATGACCGCGAAGGTCCTGCTGGTAGACCTGGACGCCCTGGCTGCGGCGGAAATAAATGGCGATGTACTCGGTGCCAGCGCCATTTTGATGGACGCTTACAACACCGACGTCCGTGCGGCCCTCGCAGACTGGAGAGAATCTCGTGGCCTGCCTCGTGAGCCGTTTGATGCCTACCGGGCCAGTGGCCATCTAGAACAGATTGCTAAGGACCGCGAAGGCGGAGCCCAGCTGGGATGGGGGGCATAGTGGCCAGCACGGCGAAGCAGCTCGTCGCCCGCTCGCGCCGATTGGGGACCGACCCACGGAACACCAATTTTGCCGGAGGCAACACGAGCGCGCAGGGGCAAGGGGTGGACCCTGTTACCGGCAAGAAGGTCAACCTGCTGTGGGTGAAGGGATCCGGTGGCGACCTCGGCACACTCACGGAAGAGGGCCTTGCGGTACTAGAGCTTGACCGGGTCCGTTCGCTTGTCGACGTGTATCCAGGAATCGACCGCGAAGACGAGATGGTTGACGCTTTTGAGTACTGTGCTCATGGCCGAGGAGGAGCTGCTCCCTCCATCGACACCGCGATGCACGCGCTCGTGGGCGCCGACCATGTAGATCATCTCCATCCCGACTCAGGGATCGCTATCGCGACCGCAACGGACGGCAAAGCGCTGACAACCCGCATTTTTGGCACCAAAGTTGTCTGGGTTCCGTGGCGCCGGCCTGGTTTCCAGCTGGGACTGGACATCGCTGCCATCAAAGAAAAACACCCTGAAGCGATCGGCTGCATTCTCGGCGGTCACGGCATTACAGCCTGGGGGGATAGTAGTGCCGAGTGCGAGGCAAACTCGTTGTGGATTATCCGGACGGCAGAAAAATACATTTCGCAGAAGGGCTCAAAGGAGCCTTTCGGACCCGTGATCGCTGACTACACGCCGTTGGCTCCGAAAGCACGCTGGGAACGGGCGGCGCTCCTTGCTCCGCTCCTTCGAGGCATGGCCTCGACGGATCGACGGATGGTGGGGCACTTTACCGACGCGCCTGTTGTTCTTGATTTTCTCTCGCGCAAGAAACACCCGGCCCTCGCGGAGCTCGGGACCTCGTGCCCAGATCACTTCTTGCGCACCAAAGTCCGACCTATGGTCTTGAACCTTCCGCCGACGGCAGAGTGGGACGCTGTTGTGGCAAGGCTTCAAAAACTGCATGAGGGCTACCGTAGGAAATACGAGCAGTACTACCGGAAATTTGCGAGCGAAGATTCCCCGGCAATGCGCGGTGCTGACCCCCTCATCGTCTTGGTTCCCGGCATCGGCATGTTTTCGTTCGGAGCGGACAAAAAGACTGCTCGTGTTGCGAGCGAGTTCTATATCAACGCCATCAACGTGATGCGTGGAGCAGAAGCGTTGTCTAGCTATAAGCCGATCTCCGAGCGGGAGAAATTCCGCATCGAATATTGGTCGTTGGAAGAAGCAAAACTTCAGCGTCTTCCGCGCCCCGCAAGCCACGCGACCAGGGTTGCTTTTGTCACAGGCGCAGCCTCTGGCATAGGCAAAGCCATCGCCACCCGACTCGTCAAAGATGGAGCCTGTGTGGTTATTGCCGACCTCGATGAAGTGAAAGCCCAGGCGGTAGCTGCGGAGCTGGGGAGCACTGACGTCGCTATTGGCGTGGGGATAGACGTGCGTGATGAGGGCGCCGTCATTGCCGCCCTTTCCAGGGCAGTCTTGGCTTTCGGGGGCGTGGACATCGTTGTCAATAACGCGGGCGTGTCCCTCTCGAAGCCGCTGCTAGAGACCACCGAGGCTGACTGGAATTTCCAGCACGACATTATGGCCAAGGGTTCCTTCCTCATCTCACGCGAATCAGCACGTATTCTCATCAGCCAGGGAATGGGCGGTGATGTGATTTACATTTCATCCAAAAACTCGGTGTTCGCGGGGCCCAACAACATCGCCTATTCGGCAACGAAAGCCGATCAGGCACACCAGGTGCGCCTCTTGGCCGTGGAGCTTGGGGAGTATGGAATTCGGGTTAACGGAATTAACCCTGATGGGGTGGTGCGCGGCTCAGGAATTTTTGCGAGTGGTTGGGGTGCGAACAGAGCGAAGACCTATGGCGTCAAGGAAGAGGACCTCGGTTCCTTCTATGCGCAGCGCACCNTGTTGAAGAAAGAAGTCTTGCCCGAGAGCATCGCGGATGCGGTGTCGGTGCTGACCGGTCCTGATCTTGGGTTGACGACAGGTGTCCACATTCCTGTGGATTCTGGAGTTGCTGCGGCCTTCTTGCGATGACCTCCAGCGTCCTTGCCGTCGATCTCGGGGCAACTAGCGGTCGGGTCATTGAGGGCCGCGTCGGCCCCAACACACTTGAACACCGGGTGGTTCATCGGTTCCATAACGGTCCCGTCGAGGTGGAATCGTCGTTGCACTGGAACGTTTCGGGGCTGTTTGAAGAAATCCTCGCGGGAATGGCAACCTCAGGCGCCAGCGGTAGCGATGTGGTGTCCGTGGGTGTTGATTCCTGGGCGGTCGACTACGGACTGCTCTCCCAAGGCCGCCTGCTCCACGAGCCCTTTCACTACCGAGATGCCCGGGGTGACCAGGGTGTCGCGAAGGTTCACGCCACGCTGGATCATGCCTCACTGTTTGCAAAAAACGGACTCCAGTTCTTGCCCTTCAACACGATTTACCAACTTGCGATGGAGGACTGGGAGGGCCAGTCAGAGCAGGCTGACGCCCTCCTCCTCATTCCCGACCTCATCAACTACTGGTTAACCGGCGCTTCGTTCATGGAGCGAACCAATGCGTCGACGACAGGCCTCCTGAACGTCACAAGTGGCGAACTCGACACTGCTCTCCTGGAAGTCAGTGGAGTTGACCGAACGCTTTTTGCTCCCTTGATCGATGCCGGCACGACCATTGGTCCGTTTACCGCTGAGGTTGCCTCGAGGGTGGGATTTGAGTCTTCGGTGGTTGCTGTTGGGTCTCATGACACGGCATCGGCAGTTGTCGCAGCACCATTGCGCTCTGCCTCCAGCGCCTACATTTCCCTGGGAACGTGGGGACTCGTTGGAGTGGAAACCTCGGGACCGATACTTAGCGATGCGGCCCGCATCGCGAACTTCACCAACGAGTGCGGGGTCGACGGGCGCAACCGATTCCTTCGGAACGTCATGGGACTGTGGTTACTCAATGAGAGTGTCTCGTGGTGGCGCAGTCGTGGTGAAACCAGAGGACTCGAACAGCTTCTCGCGGAGGCCGCTCACCGACCCTCTTCGGACGCTGTTGTGGAGGTGGGGGACCCAGTTTTTGTCGCTCCGGGTGATGTTCCTCGGCGCATTGTGAGTTGGTGTGAAGAGCGAGACATTCCGGTTGATTCTGATCCGGTGGCCATGGTTGCCCTCATTGTGGACTCACTTGCGGTGGCACTCGCCTCGGCGGTCCAGATCGCGGGGGAGCTATCGGGGGTAGCGATTACCGAAATTTCTGTTGTCGGTGGGGGCTCACAAAACACCCTTTTGAATCAGAGACTGGCCAATCACGCGGGCATAGCCGTCGTTGCGGGGCCGGTCGAGGCAACTGCATTGGGCAATGTGCTGGTTCAGGCTCGATCTGAGGGCTTGATTACCGGTGATCTTGACGCCCTGCGCGCCCTTGTCCGAAATGCAACCAACCTCACCCGTTTCTCACCACAAGTACCAGTAGGAGATTAAGTATGGTCAAGCGTCATTTTCCCCGACCTTCCGAGTTGGCCCCGTTGCTCAAGTTCAAGGCACCGTCGCTCGGTGGAAAAAAACAGCGGCTGAGCTCTGCCCTGACGGTGTGGGACTTGCGCACCATTGCGAAGCGTCGCACGCCGAAAGCACCCTTTGACTACTGCGACGGCGGAGCTGAAGCTGAGCTTTCGTTGGCCCGGGCCCGGCAAGCTTTTGAGGACGTTCAGTTCACTCCGGCCATCCTGCGCGATGTTTCTCGGGTTTCCACATCCTGGGACGTTCTGGGAGCCNCAGTGGCGTACCCGGTAGGGATTGCTCCCACCGGGTTCACCAGGATGATGCATTCGGAGGGCGAAGATGCGGGTGCTGCGGTCGCGGCGAAGTGGGGTGTTCCCTTTGCGTTGTCGACGATGGGAACCCGCTCCATCGAACACGTGAAGTCCCTCGCGCCAGAGGGGCGCAACTGGTTCCAGTTGTATATGTGGAAGGACCGCGAGCGCTCCATGGAGTTGGTCCAGCGTGCCGCGGAAGCAGGCTTCGACACTCTCCAAGTCACCGTCGACGTTCCCGTGGCAGGCGCGCGCCTTCGAGATAAACGAAACGGGTTTTCAATTCCACCCGCTCTGACGCTGGGCACAGTAATCAACGCGTTGCCTCGGCCCTGGTGGTGGTTTGATTTCCTGACCACGGATGTGCTGGAGTTTGCCTCCCTGTCGTCGTGGGAGGGAACCGTCGGAGAACTCCTCGACCACATGTTTGACCCGACTGTCACCTTCGATGACCTGGCATGGATTAAGGACCAGTGGCCCGGCAAGCTCGTGGTGAAGGGAGTCCAGAGCGTCGCGGATGCGCGCCAGTTGGCATCCATGGGCGTAGACGGAATCGTGCTTTCAAACCACGGAGGCCGACAACTGGATCGCGCACCTATTCCTTTTCATCTGTTGCCCGAGGTCGTCAAAGAGGTGGGGAAAGACACCGAAATTCATGTGGACACTGGAATCATGTCGGGTGCTGATGTCGTGGCGGCTATCGCGATGGGTGCGCGATACACAATGGTCGGTCGGGCATACCTCTATGGGCTTATGGCTGGCGGTGGTGCTGGAGTCGATCGGATGTTCCAGATTGTTACCGAGGAGATGACGAGAACTATGCGCCTCTTGGGTGTGTCGTCGCTCGAAGAGTTGGCCCCAGCGCACGTCACGCAGCTCCAACGTCTCATTCCTCGGGCACGAGGGTGATAGCGATGCAGAATTGTAACGATTCAACTACGAATACCCCCAGTGTTGTCAGCGCTCAGGGTCGTCACATAGTCTTGTTACAATTGAAACGATTCAACACACGAGGTGTTTGCAATGTTGCCCACTGAGTCACCGGCCGCTCAGCCTGTCTTGACAATGGAGCACGTCGCAAAGTCTTTCGGCGGAGTCAAAGCGCTCGTTGATGCGAGCCTCAGCCTGTACGCCGGCGAGGTCCACGCGTTGCTGGGCGAGAACGGCGCGGGAAAGTCGACTTTGCTCAAGACTCTCGCCGGAGTGCATAAAGCTGACGCCGGAACAATCACTTTGGAGGGTCAAGAGTTCATCCAAGGCGCCACCCGAGACTCCATCGAGCAAGGTGTCGCCGTGATCTACCAGGAACCCAGTCTTTTCCCCGACCTCACCCTGGCCGAAAACGTGTTCGTCGGACGCCAACTCCTGAACGGGGGCCTCGTTGATTGGTCCGGGATGGCCAAGCGCTCCGTTGCTCTCTTCGAGCGTCTCGGGGTCACGCTGGATCCCTACTCGAAGGCTCGCGGTATCTCCATCGCCGATCAACAGATTGTGGAAATAGCGAAAGCACTCTCTACTGATGCCCGAGTCATTGTGATGGATGAGCCGACTGCCGCTTTGTCGTCAAAAGAAGTCGAGCGTCTTTTTACAGTCGTGCATAACTTGCGNGACCAAGGTAGCGCCGTGGTGTTTGTGAGCCACCGTCTCGACGAGGTNTTTGCTCTGTGCGATCGGATGACCGTGATGCGAGATGGTTCCACGGTCGGGGTCTCGATGATTTCGGATACCTCGGAGCCGGAGGTGGTGAAAATGATGGTGGGACGCGAAGTGTCTGAGCTGTTCCCCAAGCTGGAGCCCAGAATTGGTCGGGTTGTTCTTGAGGTAAAAGACCTGAGCCTGGATGGCCAGTTCGCCGATATCTCATTTGAGGTGCGTGCTGGTGAAATATTTGCCTTGGCAGGGCTTGTGGGTTCTGGTCGTTCTGAGGTAATTCGGGCAGTTTTCGGCATTGATGCATACGAATCAGGGTCGGTCGTCATTGACGGGAAAACTCTGCCGGTGGGTAAGCCCGCGATATCCATGGAGCGGGGAATTGCGTTAGTCCCCGAGGATCGACGCCAACAGGGGTTATTTATGGCCTCATCGATTGCGCGCAATGTCGCGGTGACGATGCTCAAGAGGCTCACGTCGCACTTGCGGATTCGGCGTAAAGATGAGGAGAGCACGGCGCAGCAATGGGCGGAGACCCTGCAGCTCAAGTTCGCCTCACTCGCAGACCCGGTGGAGCGCCTGTCGGGTGGGAACCAGCAAAAGGTGGTTTTGGGAAAGTGGCTCGCCACCGAACCGAAAGTTCTTATTGTCGATGAACCCACTCGGGGCATAGATGTCGGCACCAAAGCCGAGGTGCACAAACTGCTTTCTCAAAAAGCACAGCAGGGGATGGCCGTCATCATGGTCTCGTCAGAATTGCCCGAGGTCTTGGGGATGGCGGACCGTGTCTTCGTCATGCGGGAAGGAAAGCACCAGGGCACTCTTGAACGCTCGGAGGCTACCCCGGAGCGCATCATCACACTAGCGACTGGCGGGACGGTGTCTGGATGAATGGTCTGAAATCTCTGGTCAAGGCGAGGGAGGTCCCGGTTTTCCTCGCCTTGGTTGTAGTTGTCGGTGTGGCGGGTATCGCAAACCCGGCATTTCTGAGCGCTACCGGTGCCCGAGACATCTTGTTGGGCGTCGCCATCGTCGCAATTTTGGCCGTGGGCCAGACCTTTGTGATTGTGATGCGCCACATTGATCTGTCGGTGGGTTCGGTCGTGGGGTTCACCTCGTTCTTGATTGGCGACCTGTATGACCAGGGCTATGGCCTCTGGGGTGGTCTCGCAGCCGCACTCGGAGTCGGGATCCTGGTGGGTGGCATCAACGGGTTTCTTGTCGCCTACCTGAAGCTCCCTAGCTTGGTGGTCACTTTGGGGGCGCTTTATGTGGTGCGCGGTGTCTTTAACGACTATGCATTTGGTCGCACCATTACGGCGGCAATGGTGCCTCCGGAGGTCGCGTGGATTGGCCTCAACCGACTAGGAGGCATCCCTGTCCTCTTTTTGATTGGCCTCATCTTGGTTGTTGTGAGCGGGTTCATCATGCGCAGAATGCGCAGTGCCCGTGACCTCTACGCCATTGGTTCCAACCCGGCCGCCGCAGAACTTGCTGGTATCCCCGTTGCTCGCAGGATTTTCACGGCGTTTGTCACCAACGGCGCCATCGCAGGGCTTGCTGGTGCTGTGATGTTGGGCAGATTCAACGCGGCCAACGCAAACTCTGGCATCGCGCTGGAACTGGTCGTGATTGCTGCCTGCGTTGTCGGGGGTGTCACGATCGCCGGCGGCTCGGGTTCCGTATGGGGGGCCTTTCTCGGGGCGATTTTGCTCCAGGCCATCACTCGCGCGATTGGCGCCCTCGGAATCCCACAGTTTTGGCAGCAGGCCTTCAATGGTGGGTTGATCATCTTGGCAATTGCTTTCGATAAGTACCTCAGCACCAGGGTAAAGACGACGACGATTATGGGGTCAGATGATGACTAGGTTTGGTTTTAGTTGGGATAAAGGTGTCGGGCTCTTCCTGATCATCGCTGTTGTCCTCGGCTCGATTCTGTCCGACAATTTTGCCAATGCCAGCAACCTGAGTTTCGTGCTTCGCGATGTAACAGAGTTTGCGATCATTGCCTTGGCCATGACTTTCCTGATTATTTCGGGAGAGATCGATCTTTCGGTGGCCTCTACTCTGAACCTCAGCAGCGCAAGCCTCGGCTTCCTTTACCGAGCTGGGGCCCCCTTCGAGATGGCCATTGTGGGCGGTTTGCTGGTCGGGCTTGCCTGTGGTCTTTTCAACGGCTGGCTTGTGACAAGACTTGGCTTGCCCTCGCTGGCGGTGACGATCGCCACCCTTGCGCTGTATCGAGGGCTGAGCTACGCCCTTCTCGGTAATGAACCGGTCAATCAGTTGCCCGAGTTCTGGATCTCTATCGGGTACGGCCGAATTCCTGGCACTTTCATTCCGTGGTCAACACTGTTGTTGGTCCTTCTGGCGGCGCTCGCTTGGTTCATCCTGCATAACACCAGATATGGTCGCTGGACTTTTGCGATCGGGGTCAACCAAGAAGCAGCACGATTTAGCGGTATCCCCGTCGAGCGGACCAAATTGATGCTTTTTGCTATGACAGGTTTGATGTCGGGCGTCGCCGGTGTGGTCTACACGCTTCGTTTTGCTAGCGCATCGCCGGATGGTGCTGTTGGTTTCGAGTTGAGCATCATTGCTGCGGTGCTTTTTGGCGGTGTGTCGATTTCTGGGGGAATCGGAACGATGTGGGGAGTGATCGCAGCGGTTCTCTCACTCGGCGTCATTCGATCTGCACTTCAGTTAGCTGGATTTACAGCAAACTCACTCCTCATTGTGAGTGGAGGTTTGCTGCTGATTTCGGTGATCGCACCAAAGATCACTGAAAGCTTGCGCATCCGCACGGGTGCAGCAAGAAAGGGAAACACCAAAACAACCATTCGAGAGGTGGGAAATGAATAACCGACTCATTAAGTCGGGCCTGAGGACTTTTGCCCTCAGCGCCGTAGTTGCACTCGGCATTGCCGGGTGCGCTAGCACCACAGAAACAGCAACCGAAGAGCCTGAAGCCTCACCAGAGACCTCAGAGACCTCGGAGGCATATCGCATCGCCATCATGCCGAAGGCAATCAACATTGGTTACTTTTCCGCGTGGGACGAAGGTGCTCAGAAAGCCTGTGAAGAGCTCGGAGCTAGCTGTGAATATGTAGGACCCAATGAGGCCACTGGCCCAGCGCAGGTTCAGTTCATCAACCAGGTCATCCAGGAGGGCTATGACGCTCTCGTGATTTCCGCTGCAGACCAGAACGCTATTGTTCCTGCTCTGGAAGAGGCTGCTGCTGCTGGAATCACCATTGTGACTTCAGATGCTGACGTCGCTGCTGAATCAGCATCGGCCCGTTTGGTCTCGATTCTTCCCTCCGCTGCAGACCGGATCGGAACGGCAGAGGTTGACTGGGTTGCAGAAGAAGTTGGCGAAGAAGGATCCGTTGCAATTCTTTCCGCTGCCGCAACTGCTGCTAACCAGAACGTCTGGATTGAAGCAATGGGACCATACCTGGAAGCCACCTACCCCAACATGTCGTGGGTTGGCGGAGGGCTGGATTCTGCGGTCTTCTATGGTGACGACGACGCAACCAAGTCAGTTGAGCAGTTCAACGCCATCCTGTCTCAGTACCCCGACGTAGCCGGCATAATTGCCCCGACCACCGTGGGTGTGTTGGCAGCTGCGCAAGAGAAGAAGGCTAAAGGCGCTGACGTCGCTGTGACGGGTCTGGGTCTGCCTTCAGAGATGGCTCCGTATATCGAAGATGGCACCATCGCCAAAGTTGGTCTGTGGAACCCAATTGACCTCGGCTATGTAGCTGTTTACGCAGCGGTCCTCGGTATGGACGGCGAGTTCGATGGCTCCATCGGCTCAACCTTCTCTGCCGGAGGCGTGGACTACACCGTTGTTGAGGGTGGGATTGCCTACTTGGGTGACCCCTTCACCTTCACCATCGACAACATCGCCACCTTCAAGGAGATTTACTAAATCTCCCCTAGGTAGTTGAATAACCCGGGTGGTCTTCATGCTTTGAAGGCCACCCGGTGTCGTTAACCAAGAAAGAGAGCACCGCTATGCAACGAGTCGGTTTTCGGTTGAAGTTGAAGATGGAGACCTTGGATGAATATGTCGAGCGTCATAGCGACGTCTGGCCCGACATGCTCGAAGCACTCAGCACTACCGGGTGGACGAATTACTCGCTGTTTATTGANCGAAGTGACGGCACGCTTTTTGGGTACGTGGAAACACCCAACCTTGATGCTGCGAGGGCGGGAATGGCTGCACTCGAGGTCAATGATCGCTGGCAGTCGGAGATGGCGAAATATTTCGAAGAGCTTGAGGGGCAAGCCCCCGATGAGGGCTTCGTTACTCTCGAGTCAGTTTTTTTCCTTCCATAGCGTCACCAGCGGCAAGCGAACCCCACGAAAGCGGCTGAGTTCGAACCAGCAGGCCCTACGTGATAGTCGACTGGTTACTCGCCTCGGAGGATGGCCAGCAGTCGAAGGATTTCGACGTAGAGCCACACCACGGTGACCATGATGCCAAACGCACCCTGCCAGCCGTAGACGCG
>JGI26088J50261_1000694_pt1 | contig 19092 bp, 17 predicted proteins | sample SaaInl1SG_22_DNA_FD_50261 | JGI IMG/M metagenome (IMG submission 50261)
TCTTTGGGCATCACCACGGCCTCACGACTAAAAATGCCCATGACGCCCATACGCCCTGACCGTGATGCCCCATGGTTGCGACGTAGCTGGTAGCGTAACTTAGCCAATAACGGGTCATGGGTGACGTCGGCAATATCGCCACAATCCACCGCATGGGCCAATCGCTTGCCACCTGCAGCGCCGACGCTCACGAAATACCGTTGGTGCGTTAAGGCCCACGATGCCAACGCGACCTTGGCATGTACTTGGTCGCACGCATCAACCACGACGACAGTTTTTGACTCGCTGTTAGCCGACTTAGGAACCACCGCTGCCACGGGCAACCCAATCGCTGACAGGCAGGCATCGAGGTTCTCAGGGCTTAAAAAATCGTCCACGCAGTCGACTTGGCAGGCTGGGTTTATCGCCAAGATGCGGTCGCGCATGGCCTCCACCTTGGACTGTCCAAGCGTCTGGGTCGTTGCGTGAATTTGCCGGTTGATATTGGACGCTGCAATGTGGTCAAGGTCGATCAGGCTCAAACGACGAACCCCAGAGCGCGCGAAGGCTTCAGCACTCCAAGAGCCCACGCCACCGATACCAACGACGACGGCATGACAATCAAAAATGCGTTGGGCACCGGCCTCGCCATATAGNCGCCGCAATCCGCCGAACCGACGTTCAAAGTCGCTGACCTCAGTCACGCATCAATACCCACATTTGCAGCTTGAAGCCCAAAAGTGAGCCTGCGATGATGGCAGGAAAGGCGATCATGCTGCTCACGCTCAACGTGGATAAGCCGGATATACCCTGGCCAAACGTGCAACCGAGCGCGGTGACACCACCCACGCCCATTAACGCCGCACCAGTCAGGTGCAAAGCCGTATCGCGGGTATTGGCGAAACCTTCCCAGCGAAAAGTCTTTGAGCGCCATGCCTCTAGGAAACCACCGAAAATCAAGCCCAATACCGACACCACACCAATGGTTAAGACATTGCTCGCATCGCTAAAGTAGATCAACCAGTTAATCGTATACGCCATGGGGGCCGTGAAGCTAAGCGCCTCCATCCGACCTGAATTGGTCGCCAAATAGGCNGCCTCTAATGTTTGCGGGTGCTCTTGCACAAAGCCAACAGTCCCGGAAAGAAACCACATACACACCACGCACAGACCGATTCCCAGTCCCCCCCAAGCCGCACCGCTTTGGCGAAATGCCGGACCCGCGAAGCACCANATTAGCAGTGCGATGCCAATGACAACGGCGAAACTGANCGCAAAATAGTCTGAAGTGATGCCCAGCAAGCCGGGTAGCAACTGCGGCAGTGAGGCAACAGGTAGTTCGAAAAACACACGGTCTAAGGTCTGAATACGCAGCACGGCGAATACGCCACGCAGTGTCATGAAAGCAAACAGGCCCATCACCGCAAAGACAACAACCGACTTCAAACTACCACTGCCGATACGTAACAAGGTTTTGCTACTGCACCCCGACGCCAAAACCATTCCAACGCCAAACAGAACGCCACCGACAACCGCTGACAACCACAGCACGCGCCCGCTTGCGTAAATACTTGCGAGCGGGTCAATCAGGCCGATTTCGGACATNGACTGAAAGCCGATCATGGCGACTGCAATGGCCATCACCCAAACGCGCATACGCGTCCAATCGCCCATGTTTACGATGTCGCTCACCGCACCCATGGTGCAAAAATGGGTGCGCTGCATCACCCAACCTAGCAACGTTGTTAACCCGAAACAGGCCCACAAAATTTGGGTGTTAAGAAGTCCAACTTCTTCAAAGGATGGGGCTTGCATAAATGGTGGTCAAAGAGAAGTTAGTGGGCGACAGCAACGGATTTCCGGTCACCAGACCCCCCGCGCATCGGTCATCGGTCTGGCTGTGTCTTAACGACTGCAGCGGCGTAATTTTCAGATTGTCGCCACTGAAACAAGCTTACTGGTTACCGTTGCCGCTGCTTGTAGACGATTCTAGGGCCGTCAAACGTTGTGTCGCCGCCTCTGCGGCTTGCGACCCAGGAAAGCGCGCCACCAAGGCGTTGAGGGTGGCGATAGCAACATCTTTCTGTTGCAACTCAAACTGGGAGTTCGCTGTCGCCAGCATGGCCTCTGAAATCCGACTGTGCTCAGGAAAATCCTGCAGCATCGTGGAGAAAGTCGTCAAAGCGCCAGCATAGTTGTTTGTCGCGTACTCCGCGTTGCCTAGCCAAAACAGCACAGAGGGCCGGTAGCCCGAACGTGGGAACTCTGACGCCACCCGTCTTAAATAGACCTCCGCTTGCGCAAACTCACCGGCACGCAATGCGTTCATCGCTTGGTCGTACAGTGCCTTTTCATTTTCGCTGACCTCGATGATTTCTCCGTCTACCGTCACCTTAATCGGCTCCAGTTTCGCCAACCTAGCCTCTATTGATGCCAGTGAATCCAAGGCTTTCAGGCGGTCGTTCATGATGGAGATATCTCGTGTCAACTCCTCGTTTCGCCCGAGTAGCCGCGAGATTTGATCTTGCAACTCATTGTTCTGTCGCGACAACTCAAGCAACGCTTGTGTCGTGGGTACCTGACTCAGACTCTCGTCTGTTCGCACCCCTGCCTGCTCCAGTTTTTGAACTTTCTGACGCAGGTCAATGATCGCTTTTCTGGCCTCGGTGTCCTCAAAGAGTCCTGCAGACTGCGCCATGCCAGANANGCTGATCAGCGNTGAGACGATTACCAGCCTAGNAAGTGCACGGCCTCGTGAAAATAAAGAGTTAAAAATCATAATTCTTTGGAGGNCATTTAATGTAACGTCGAGGTTAAAGCGTAAAAAAACCCAACGGCCTTGCGGACGTTGGGCTGCGCAGGCATCGATTAACGGTAGTTAATAAATGCGCGGCGGTTTTGAGCACGTGACTGAGCGTCACCGCCGGGTACAGCAGGCTTTTCCTCACCAAAGCTCACCGCTTCCATCTGACCCTCTTGAACACCAAGCAATGACAGTGCCCGGCGGACAGCCTCCGCGCGTTGCTGACCCAGTGCGATGTTGTACTCACGGCTACCCAGCTCATCGGTGTTGCCTTCGATGCTCACACGGCTACCGCGATTTGCCTTCAAGAAGTTGGCATTAGCTTCGATTACGGCTGCAAATTCGTCACTGATGACGTAGCTGTCAAAAGCAAAGTAGACCAAACGAGACACAGAGGCAGCCGGTTGCACGCCCGTAGCATCGGCGGTTTTGACCTCAACGGGTGCCACCTTATTGCTACTGGAATTCACGCCGCTGGCGTTCGCATTCGCGTCCTTGCCTGCATTCGCTGCGTTGGCCGCATTGGCACTGGCGTTGGTCGACTCGGCGATAGGCGTGTTGGTACAACCAACCAACGCCATAGAAACGAGTAGGCCCGCTATCAAGCCACGCGCCATCTTTGCTTTTGTCATCTTTGCTCCTCTTGTATTTAAGTAATAAAACGGTATGAATATACCCCGAAAATGGCTTGTCCGTTGACTCCCGACGACAATTACCGTTCAGATCGTATTGTAACGTCAGTTATTGCGGAAAGGGCCCCAATCGGGCTCTCGGATGTCGCCCGTGGCACCGGCCAACCGCGTCCGTATTCGGCCATCCACCGAGACCGTCATCAGGGCATCGCGGCCATTTAAGCGCGTTGCATACACCAGCATTTGGCTGTTAGCAGCGAAACTCGGGCTCTCGTCNCCCTCGGTATCGGTCAGGACGCGGACCTCGCCCGAGGCAAGGTCCATGGTATGAACCCTAAACGCAGACCCCACTTGACCNATATAGGCCATGTAACGCCCGTCGGCACTCAAAGAAGGTGAGGTGTTGTAGCCCCCTTGGAAGGTCACCCGCTTAGCGGGCCCACCCTCGGCGGGCATACGGTAAATCTGGGGTGAGCCCCCGCGGTTACTTACAAAATACAGTTGCGTGCCATCGGGTGAAAAGCTCGGTTCGGTATCGATGCTACGGGAGCTCGTAATCCGTTTGGGGGGACTCCCGTCCGTTGCCAGCCGATAAATCTGTGAGCTACCCGATAAGGTGAGGGTCGCTACCACACTCTTGCCGTCTGGCGACCAGGCGGGCGCCGAGTTAGAACCCTTGAAATTGGCCAATAACCGGCGCTGGCCTGTTGCGACCATGTGCGAGTAGATCACCGGCTTGCGCGATTCAAACGATACATAAGCCAACTCACTACCGTCAGGTGACCAAACCGGGGAAATGATGGGCTCTGGACTGGTCAGTGCAGGCTGCGCATTCTCGCCGTCGGCGTCCGCAACCCATAACTTGTGTTGCTTGCCTACCTGCGTTACATAGGCCACACGAGTGGCAAAAACGCCACGAATACCTGTGAGTTTCTCAAAAATAGAATCAGCCACCTGATGCGCAGCCAGCCGAGCCAGGTCTTTATTTACGGGGACACTGACACCGCCAAGGTCCTCAGCGGCCACAACGTCCCAGAGACGGTAACTGACCAACCACTGGCCGTTGTCCTGCCTGACGCTACCCGTGACCAACGCGTCCACCCCGATTGCCCGCCAAGGCGCTAGGTCTGGCCTTGAAGACTCGTCCATCGCCTCGCTGCTCGCCGCGACAGCACGGAACAAGCCGGTACGTTCCAAATCGGCGGTAACAATGTCATCGACCGGCGTGGCAAAAGCCTCCCGACCTCTAAATGGCGCAATGGCAAAAGGCCGCTGTGTCAGGCCTACCCCGGCGACGTCCACTCGGAACTGCGCCATCGCCGGCATCGCAGACACGCCGAGGCCCACAGCCATTCCCACACCGGCCCCCTTTAAGAGGTCGCGTCTGGCGATCAGCGTCTTGTTCGGGTCAACGGTTTCAGTGGCTTGCGCCGCGGTGTTGATGGGTAATTGGGGCATTTGCAGTGGCCTTAGGTTGTCGTCGTTCTTCTCAGCCACCTTAACAGGGCTGGCACTCAAAAAGCGCACAAAACCCTCGAAAAGGCGACGATCAGGACACATAATAAAGGATTGTGAAGCGCGTAACATCATGGTTGCTACGTACCCGCTGCCATACGCGACTTCCCGACCAACTGATTGTATTCAAGCTCATTGACACGACGCTCTTCACCCTCTGCCGACGCCAAGACCCACCCGTCTTTGAGCGCCGCCCCACAGCGCCCGCTCAAGGAGCGCCTACTCAGCCTATGGCCTTACTTTAAGCCGGGCACCTGGGGNTTATTTTGGATGGCCATCGCGGCCTGTGTTGCCGCCAGCACTGAGCCCATGATTCCCGCCCTCTTGGAACAGCTACTCGATAAGGGGTTTGCGAAGCAGTCGTTGCCGCTCTGGCTGGTACCCGTAGCCGTTTTAGGCGTTTTTACGCTCAGAGGCGTTGCCGTATTTTTTGCCCAATACCTGCTGTCCTACGTCGCCAACGGCGCCATGCTGCGCCTGCGCAAAGCCATGTTTGANCGCTTNACCATCGCGGAGCTTGGCCTCTTCGTGCGGGAGTCTGCCAGCTCGCTATCAAACACCTTGGTCTACGAGGTACAAAACGGCACCAANATGCTGGTCGGTGCCGTCTTGAGCTTGCTTAGAGACTCGCTGACCCTCATCGCTCTGCTCGGCTATTTACTTTACCTAAACTGGCAACTGACATCGATTGTGATCTTGGTGTTCCCGGCGCTGGTCGCGGTCATGCGCGTTCTTTCCCGGCGCTTATACGGGCTGACTAAACGCAGCCAACAGGCGACCGACTCGCTTGCCTATGTCGTTGAAGAAAACGTACTGGCACATCGCATGATTCGCCTGCACGGGGCGCAGGCCAGTCAGGCCCAGCGGTTTCAAACGTTTAGCCAACAATTACGCGGACTGGCATTACGCGCCACCGTCGCCTCGGCGGCCATGACCCCGCTAACGCAAATACTTTCGGCGTGCGCCTTGTCCGTGGTCATTATGGTGGCGCTTTGGCAAGCCCAAGCGGACGGCACAACCGTTGGTGGTTTTGTATCATTTGTCACCGCGATGTTAATGTTGGTCACGCCGATTCGACGGCTGGCCGACATCGCTACCCCTATCACCCGCGGTGTCGCTGCGATTGAGCGCGGCCTGCTTATGCTGGATGCGATTCCGCCACAAAGCAGCGGCGACTACACGCCCGATGGTGCCGTTGGCGGTATCGAGTTACGCGGTGTCGGAGTGCAATACGCGGGCAAAGAAACACACGCACTGAGTAACGTCAATTTACAGGTGGCCACCGGTGAAGTCGTTGCGTTCGTTGGCCCATCGGGCGCTGGGAAAACCACACTGGTCAACCTGCTGCCGCGTTTCGTTGAGTGCACGTCCGGATCGGTAACTCTGAATGGCACCGACATCACCGCCTGGCGCTTGGCGTCTTTGCGAGAGCAGTTTGCCTTGGTCAGCCAAGATGTCGTCATGCTAAACGACAGCCTGACGGCCAACATCGCGCTGGGACAAGTTATTGATGAGACTCGATTAGCAGAGTGTATTGAGGCCGCCAATCTCACGGAGTTGGTCGCCACGCTTCCGAATGGCCTGAACACCTTGCTAGGACACAATGCGGTGTCTCTATCTGGCGGCCAGCGTCAACGATTGGCTATCGCACGTGCGCTTTACAAAAACGCGCCCATTTTGTTGCTTGATGAGGCAACTTCAGCCTTAGACAATGCCTCCGAGCGGTTAGTACAAGACGCATTAAAACGGTTGATGCTCGGCCGTACGACCTTGATCGTGGCACACCGCCTATCCACCATAGAACATGCTGATCGGGTTGTGGTCATGGCAGATGGTGGCATCGCTGAACAAGGCACCCATGCCAGCCTGCTAGAGGCCAACGGTTTATACGCCCAACTGCACCGCACCCCAGGGGCGCTGTCGCCCGAATAATCTGGGTATTTAGGAACTAGCTCAATACAATGTCGTAGTGCTCCGGCGGCACGGCAGGGTCGGCTTGCAAAGCGATGGGTTTACCGACGAAGGCAGAGAGGTCACTCACGTGAACGCTCTCTTCGTCTTGCAGCATATCGATCACTCGTGGGTTGGCGATCACGCGGAATCCAAGGGGATTGAAATTGCGTGCCTCGGTTAACAACTCACGCAATATTTCGTAGCACACCGTGCGCGCCGTTTTCACCGCACCGCGCCCACTGCACACGGGACAGGTTTCGCTCAGTATGTGGGCCAGTGATTCACGGGTGCGCTTGCGGGTTAACTCCAACAGGCCAAGTGGCGAAAAACCNCCCAACATGCTCTTGGTACGATCTCGACTGAGGTGTTTTTGTAACTCTGAGAGAACGGCCTCGCGGTGCGCGTCGCGTCGCATGTCTATGAAGTCAACAATCACGATGCCGCCAAGATTTCGCAGGCGTAGCTGGCGCGCCAAGGCCTGAGCGGCCTCTAAGTTGGTCTTGAAAATAGTGTCTTCAAAATTCTTTGCACCCACAAAGCCACCGGTATTCACATCGATGGTGGTCAAGGCCTCGGTTTGGTCAACCACTAAATAACCACCAGACCGAAGCGCGACACGCCGTTGCAGGGCCAGTGCAATTTCAGCGTCCACGCTAAACAGGTCGAACAACATCCGTTCGCCGGTATAAAGCGACAGCTTGGGCATCATCTCGGGCATAAACGTCTGGGTAAACGCCTGCAGCTCAGCCATTTGAGCCCGCGAGTCTATACGCACGGCATGGGTGTCTTGCGAGCTGACGTCGCGCAGCACCCGTTGCGCTAGCGACAGCTCGCTATGCAACAAGCTTGGCGCCGGCTGTGACTTGCTGGCACTGCGAATCCGTTGCCACATTTTTTGTAGGTAGGCCATATCCTGCGCCAAGTCTTCATCGCTGGTATCTTCGGCATTGGTGCGCAGAATAAAGCCACCCCCTTTGTCGCCACGCAGCGCCAGCAATCGGTCTTTGAGTGCTTGCCGTTGCGCGAATGGAATTTTTTGTGAGATGCCCAGATGGTCATCTTGCGGTAAAAAAACCAGTAAACGGCCAGCGATACTCACCTGCGCCGTCAACCTAGCCCCTTTGGTGCCGATAGGGTCTTTGAGTACTTGAACCAAGATGGCTTGGCCTTCATACACTTGGTGTTCTATGGGCGGCACGGTTGGCGCAGTAACCGCATCCGCGTCGGAGGCGGCGTCATCTCGCTGGTGTCGCGCATTGAGGTTGGGTAACAGGTCAGCGACGTGCAGAAACGCGGCGCGCTCCAGGCCGATGTCAATGAACGCAGACTGCATACCCGGCAACACGCGCGTTACCTTGCCCATGTAGACGTTTCCGACCAAGCCTCGTTCCAGCGCACGCTCCACAAATACATCCTGAACCGCACCGTACTCAATGACAGCGACCCGGGTTTCTTGCGGCGACCAATTGATTAGTATTTCTTGGTTCATACGTTCACCATTAATTTCACGCCACTCCAACGCAACAACTGCGCCGTCTCGAANGCGGGTAGCCCCATGATTCCAGAATAACTGCCACTGATATCCGTGATGAACAGCGATGCTAATCCCTGTATCGCATAGGCGCCNGCCTTGCCCATGGGTTCGCCTGTTTTAACGTAGCTCGCAACCTGCGTTGCTGACAAGCTTGAGAATCGCACCTGAGAGCGCGACACCATTTGCTGTGTTTGCCACGTGCCCCGCGCATCCCAGTAACCCACCGAGACCGCCGTGTACACCACATGCTTCTGCCCAGAAAGCAGGGTCAGCATCCGACGCGCATGGGCCATGGAGNTTGGTTTCCCCAATATCTCCCGACCCAACGCGACGGTGGTATCGGCGCAGACAACGGGCAGAGGTGGGAGCGAACGGCGTGTGCAACGATCCGCTGCCGCCGCNAATTTCAACGCGGTCACGCGCTTGACGTATCGTAAGGGGGCCTCACCAGGCGAAACGGCTTCCAACGCTTCCGCATCCTCATTCGCGTCGGCGAGCAAGGCCACGGGTGTTACACCCCACTGCGCCAATAGCGCATGTCGACGCGGGCTTTGGCTGGCTAAGTAAACCGATGAAGATGGGTGCTTTGACATAAAAGAGCGGGGCCGAAGACGAGGTTAGTCACCGTGTGAGCAGGCCAGACTCACTCGCGGTGATAGGGATGGTTGGCATTGACCGACCATGCCCGATAAAGCTGTTCCACAAGCAGCACCCTCGCCATGGCATGGGGCAATGTCAGGCTAGACAGACGAATCAACTGGTGCGCACGGGCCTTGAATTCGGGGTCTAAGCCGTCCGGGCCGCCGATGACCAAGGCCACATCGGTGCCGCCCATTTGCCAATCACTAAGCGCCGTGGCCAACTGCTTGGTACGCACGGACTCGCCGCGTTCGTCAAGTGCCACCACCCGCGCATTTTTGGGTATCTGCGCCTCTATGCGCTGGCGCTCCGCAGCCATGGCACCAGCGATATCCGTTGAATGACGCGCCTGTGTCTTAATCAGGCGCACCTCTAACTTTATCTCAGGCGGGAACCGCTTGGCATAGTCATCGAAAGCGGTCTGTGCCCAATCCGGCATCTTGAGCCCAACGGCGATAAGAACCAGACGCATGTGAGCTGCCGTTATGCGACTTATTTCTTCGCGGCTGCCCGCTTCGCCACGGTCTTGGACGGGCTTGTCTTGGTCGTTGCCATTTTCTTCGCCGCGGGTCGCTTGGCGACGGCGTGGCTAGTCTTGGCTGGTTTAGGTGCGTTGATCGTCACCTTCTTAATCGGCGTGGCACTTTTCGCAGTGGTCTTCTTCGCGGACGTCTTCTTAGCCGGGGTCTTCTTACCCACTAATTTTTGCGCAGCACTTGCCTGTGTCGTCTTGGCTGCCACCTTCACCACCGGCTTCTTACCGCCAAGTTTTTTCGCTGGCGCCGTCTTCACACCGGCCGCAGTCGCGGGCTTGGGTGCCGCTTTAGATGCCGCTACTGGCTTGGCTTTCGTCGCTACTTTTGATGCCGGCTTGGTCTTCACAGCGACCTTGCGCGCGGGCTTTGCGGGCACTTGATCGTCCATGGCGTCTGACGAGGCTTTGACCAAGCCTTTGGCTTTCGCTAAGCGCATGCGCACAGGCTTCTCACCCCATATCTCTTCCAGCCGGTAATATTCGCGAATAATCGGCTGCATTACGTGAACGACCGCCGAGTCGCAGTCCACAATAATCCACTCGCCATTGGCCTCCCCCTCAATGCGGGGCTTGGACAAACTGGCATCGCGTAATTTGTCACGGACACTAGACGCTAAGGCCTTGGTCTGACGGTTCGAGCTACCACTCACAATGATGACGCGCTCAAACAGAGCCGATAAATGCTCTGTGTCAAACACCACAATGTCTTTGCCTTTGACGTCCTCTAAGGCATCCACAATTAGACGCTCCAAGGCTTTGATATCGTTATTTTTTTTCATAGGTGAACAGTCTAAAGGTCAGAAGGTCGCGCGACTACGGCGTCGCGTCTTGATAAAGTTGATTGGTGGCTATGTAATTCGTCACCTGCGCAGGGATCCAGTCTTGCCAAATCGCCCCTTCGGCGCTTTGAATCGCGGCACGCACCGCACTAGAACTGATCGCCAAGGGCTTGAACGGCACGGTCGTTACACGTACGCCTTTGCCAGCCCACTCGTTAATGACTAGGGGAAGTGCTAGCGGGTCCAACGCGGGGCCCGCTGCTTCGCCGCGATACGCCACAGCCAAATGGCATTGCGCCGCTATATTTTGCCATTGAACCCAGCTTTCGAAGCGCGATAACTGATCTAAGCCAATAATCAAATACCACGCCACGTTCGTTTGCTGGGGTTTTGTTGCATTTCTGTCCTTTTCAGACAGGGCAGCCAAGCTGTCAACCATCAGGCTGGGGCCACGCCGCAGCACCTCACAATCATCCACAATGGCCTGCGGCACATCAGNAAAAGCCAANCGCGCCATGGCGAGNCGATGCGCGGCAGCGGTCTTTGCTGGTGCCTTGTGTGCCGCCTCGCCCGTGGGCACCACATAAACGGCGTCAAGTTGTAACGTCTGCACGGCCGCCTCAACCAGCGCCACATGGGCGCGGTGCGGCGGATCAAATGCGCCACCAAATACGCCAACGCGACGGCTGACGGTGGTCATTTAGACCCCATTGGCTGGCAACCAGTCTTTGGCGATCAAGAATTCACTGAGTAAGCGGTGCTCCGGCGTGCCCACGGCGGGGTCTAAACGGTAGCCCCAAGTCGCATGCGGTGGCATCGATAACAGGATGGACTCTGTGCGCCCGCCTGACTGCAGGCCAAAGTGCGTGCCGCGGTCCCAAACTAAATTGAACTCCACATATCGACCTCGACGGTTGAGTTGGTGCGCGCGCTCTCGCTCGCCATAGGGCATGACCTGGCGCCGTTGCAGTATGGGCAGGTAAGCTCCCAAAAATGCATCGCCGACGCTTTGCAACATACGAAAACTCTCTAGCGGTCCAAGCTCAGAAAAATCGTCGAAGAAGATACCGCCGATACCGCGTGGCTCGTCCCGATGCTTCAAATAAAAGTAGCGATCGCACCACGCTTTGAAACGCGGATACTTATCCGCGCCAAAGGGCGCGAGCGCATCCGCACACGTTTGGTGGAAGTGCACCGCGTCTTCCTCAAAGCCGTAGTAAGGCGTGAGATCCATGCCGCCCCCAAACCAGCAAACCGGTGCACCACCCCCTTTGGGAAACGCCGCGATCATGCGAATATTCATGTGGACGGTCGGTGCCATTGGATTACGCGGATGGAAAACCAGCGACAAGCCCATGGCCTCAAAGGGCGCACCGGCCAACTCGGGGCGGTCATGCGTCGCCGACGGTGGTAGCGCGGGTCCAGAGACATCGGAAAACCCGCAACCAGCGCGTTCGAACACGGGGCCATCTTCGATAATCTGAGTAATCCCGTTGCCCTGTAATTTCTCACCCGCTGGCTTTTTCCACGGGTCAACCGTAGGCGACGAACCGTCGATGGCGACGATGGCATCGATGATGCGTTGCTGCAAGCCCTTTAGGTAAGCGCGAACCGTGTCAGGTGATAAAGATGTCGTCATAAGTCGTAGCGTTGCTTATTTTCAGGGCGAGGTCGTCTCGTCTTTGCTTTCTCGTTGATAAGGGGTCACGGGACTTGCCAGATTTGGGTGACGTCCTATCGGCGCATCGAGCATCGCTTCAATTCGCCTGAACGCGACATCCGGCTCCTCTTCACGCGCGTCTAAAAAACCTTTTAAACCCACTTCTTTCCGTCCGTAATCAATGACAGCCAACCCCAGCGGTAACTGCGCAGATTGCCACACATGAAAAAACCCCATACGCCAACCGTTGACATACGCGCGCGTTCCCTCCGGTGCCAGTGCCAACCAAAAATGCGTCGCAGACGCCATTTGCAAAACGGTGTCTTGCACCAACCCTGACGCAGCGCTTCGGTTAACGGGGACGGCGCCGACCCAACGCATCCAGGCACCGAAGACCGGTATGTTTAACAAGCTACCCTTCGCCCAAAAGCGCATCTCCCAACCCATCGCCGCCTTGAATAAGATACCCACAATAAAGTCCCAATTACTGGTGTGCGGGTANGCCAAAATGATGCCGCGCGGCCCAGGCAAAGGTTGCTCTAACAGACGCCAGCCGGCCAAATTGAGGACGACACGCGCCAACTTGGAGATGAGCGTGGGGCGAGGATTGGTTTGCACGTGTGTTGACTCCGATGCGTGGTCGTGGTCGTGGTCGCGATCAGGCGAGCGCCTTCGCCCCAATGTCATCCCTGAACTGGGCGCCATCAAGGGCAATATCGTGAATCATGGCGTAAGCTTTGTTTTTTGCAGCNTGCAGATCATCACCGAGTGCGGTGACACACAACACACGGCCACCGTTACTCACCAGGCAACCGTCGTCGCGCAAGGTCGTACCGGCATGGAAAACCTTGGCATCTCGCTGTGATGCGGGAATCCCGGCAATCAAGTCGCCTTTGCGTGGTGCCTGTGGGTAGCCCGCAGCCGCAAGCACAACACCCATCGCAGGACGCTCATCCCAAGCAAGGTCGACATCAGCGAGCTGCCCGGTCGCGCCGGCCAGCATCAACTCGGCCAACGAGCTAGACAAACGCATCATGATGGGCTGCGTTTCGGGGTCACCCATACGGCAATTGAATTCCAAGGTTTTCACCTCACCTGCGGGCGAAATCATCAGGCCGGCATAGAGAAAACCTGTGAAGGGAATACCATCCGCGCGCATGCCCGCGATCGTGGGCAAGATCACCGCTTCCATGGCCTTTTTATGCACTGCGTCCGTAACGACTGGTGCGGGCGAGTAAGCGCCCATGCCACCGGTGTTCGGGCCGGTGTCCCCACGGCCTAGCCTTTTGTGGTCTTGGCTGGTCGCCAACGGCAACACCGTTNTGCCGTCACAAACCACCATGAAGCTCGCCTCTTCACCGACNAAAAACTCCTCAATCACCACCCGTGCGCCATCCGCATTGTGGGTCACGCCAAGGGTGTTCGACAACAACATATCATCGACGGCAAGGTGCGCTTCCTCTGCGGTCATCGCAACCACCACCCCCTTGCCAGCGGCTAGGCCATCGGCTTTGACAACAATGGGAGCACCTTGCTTGTCGATATAGGCATGCGCTTGGGCCGGATCTGAAAAGGTCTCAAACGCCGCGGTCGGAATGCCATGACGTGCCATAAAGGCTTTGGAAAAGGCTTTGGAACTCTCCAATTGCGCGGCGGCCTGTGTCGGGCCAAACACCGGAATGTCAGCGGCCCTAAACAAATCGACCGCCCCCGCTGCCAATGGCGCCTCGGGGCCAACGACAACCAAATCAACGTGATTCGCTAGCGACCACGCGACCAGCTCAGGCAGGTCGTCGATTGCCAGGTTGCTTAGGCCCGGCTCCGTCGCGGTTCCCCCATTGCCGGGGGCTACAAACACCTCGGTCACATCAGCTGCGTCGGCCAATTTCCACGCCAGTGCATGCTCTCGCCCGCCACTGCCAATGACCAACACCTTCATGAAAGCTCCAGGGCCGCGTTATGGAAGACGTCCTGCACGTCGTCTAAGTCTTCTAGTGCGTCGAGTAACTTCTGCATCTTTGCCGCGTCATCGCCTGCAATGTCGATGGTGTTGTCTGCACGCATAGTGACCTCAGCCATTTCAGCGATCAGACCTGCCGCCTCTAACGCCGCCTTAACAGCCTCAAAATCGCCGGGTGCGCACAGCACCTCAATAGCGCCCTCTTCGTCCGTCACAACATCTTCGGCACCCGCGTCCAGTGCAAGCTCCATGACGTGGTCCTCATCGGTTCCGGGTGCAAAAATCAACTGCCCGCAATGCTTGAACTGGAAAGCGACCGAGCCCTCGGTGCCCAAATTGCCACCATGCTTACTCAAGGCATGTCGCACCTCGGCGACCGTTCGCACCTTGTTATCGGTCATGGTGTCAATGATGACGGCGGCACCGCCCACACCATAGCCCTCGTAGCGAATTTCTTCGTAACTGACGCCCTCAAGATTACCCGTCGCCTTGTCAATATTGCGTTTGACTGTGTCCGCAGGCATGTTCGCTGCCTTGGCCTTGTCAACCGCCAATCGCAGGCGCGGGTTGGCATCCAGATCACCGCCGCCTTGGCGTGCAGCCACCATGATCTCTCGGATCACGCGGGTCCACACCCTGCCGCGCTTCTCGTCCTGTCGGCCTTTTCTGTGTTGGATGTTTGCCCACTTACTATGACCCGCCATAAGACACTTTCTTTTTTTAAAAATAAACANGGNTGGANCACCCACCNCNTTATTGTACTTTTCAGTGCACCACTTTAAACGTCCAGTAATNGGACAGAAAAAAGCCCGGCGAACCGGGCTGACACGCGTTGTGGCGCTTAGCCTGTCGCGGTCTCTTCTGCTTTGGAGCGTCCCTTCTTCTCCGGGTTAGGCTGAATTTCCAGCGCAATCTCGTCTTTGTCGTCCAAATCCACGGTGAGGCGGCCGCCGTCAATCAAACGACCGAATAAGAGCTCGTCAGCGAGCGCTTTGCGGATCATGTCTTGAATCAAGCGCTGCATCGGACGTGCGCCCATCAGTGGATCAAAGCCTTTTTTGGCCAAGAATTTGCGGATGGCATCTGTGAACGTCACCTCCACTTTCTTCTCGCCCAACTGTGTTTCAAGTTGCAACAAGAACTTATCCACTACGCGCAGGATGATTTGCTCATCCAAGGCCTTGAAGCTCACGATAGCGTCCAGGCGGTTGCGGAATTCAGGCGTAAACAAACGCTTGATATCGCCCATCTCGTCGCCAGTCTGACGTGAAGTGGTGAAACCAATCGTGGACTTGCTCATGGCCTCCGCCCCGGCATTGGTCGTCATGATCACAATGACGTTGCGGAAATCGGCTTTTCGACCATTGTTGTCAGTCAGCGTGCCATGGTCCATGACCTGCAGCAAGACATTGAAGACGTCTGGATGCGCTTTCTCAATTTCGTCTAGCAACAACACACAATGCGGCTTTTTTGTCACCGCTTCTGTCAGCAGGCCGCCTTGATCAAAACCAACGTAGCCAGGAGGNGCNCCGATCAAGCGGCTGACCGCNTGGCGCTCCATGTACTCGCTCATGTCGAAACGAATCAAGTCGATGCCCATGATGTAGGCCAACTGCTTCGCCGCCTCGGTTTTACCCACACCGGTTGGACCACTGAACAAAAATGAACCAATGGGCTTGTCCGTCTTGCCCAGTCCGGCACGCGCCATCTTGACGCTAGAGGCCAAGGCCTCCAAGGCGTTGTCTTGACCGTAGACCACGCTCTTCAAATCACGCTCCAAGGTCTTTAGCTTGCCCTTGTCATCGTTGGACACGTTGGCAGGCGGAATACGTGCAATCTTGGCAACGATGTCTTCAATGTCGCCCTTGCCTATCGTCTTCTTACGCTTGCTTGCGGCCAAAATACGTTGCGCCGCGCCGGCTTCATCGATGACGTCAATGGCCTTATCAGGCAACTGCCTATCGTTGATGTACTTGGCGCTCAACTCAGCCGCGGCCTGCAAAGCCGCTGGCGCGTAACGCACGTTGTGGTGCTCTTCAAAGCGTGACTTCAAGCCCTTGAGAATGTCAATGGTCTCAGCAATGGACGGCTCAACCACATCCACTTTTTGGAAGCGACGCGACAACGCCGCGTCCTTCTCAAAAATTCCACGGTACTCGGTAAAGGTGGTCGCACCGATACACTTCATTTGACCACTGGACAATGCTGGCTTGAGCAGGTTAGACGCATCCATGGTGCCACCTGAAGCGGCACCCGCCCCAATGAGTGTATGAATTTCGTCAATGAACAAGACCGCATGGGGCTTGTCTTTCAGCGCTTTTAGTACCCCCTTNAGGCGTTGCTCAAAGTCACCACGGTACTTGGTNCCTGCCAGCAAGGCACCCATGTCTAGCGAGAAGACCTGGGCTTCCGCGAGCACCTCAGGCACGGTNCCTTCGGTAATGCGCCAAGCCAAGCCCTCTGCAATTGCGGTTTTACCCACACCTGCCTCGCCCACCAACAAGGGATTATTTTTACGACGGCGGCACAGAATTTGTATGGTCCGCTCCACCTCGTATTCACGACCGATTAACGGGTCAATCTTCCCGTCTTTGGCCTGCTGGTTCAAGTTAACGGTGAACTGCTCTAGCGGCGAGGCCTTCTCAGTGCGCTCACCGGCTGCGGCTGGAGCGCCTTCCTCGGGCGAGCCGTCCGCATCTGTCTTGCCGGTCTCTGGCGGGTCACTCTTTCGAATGCCGTGGGCAATGAAGTTCACCACGTCTAAACGCGTAACCCCTTGCTGGTGCAAGTAATACACGGCGTGCGAGTCTTTCTCACCAAAGATGGCGACCAAGACGTTGGCCCCGGTCACTTCTTTTTTACCGCTACCAGTGCTTTGCACGTGCATGATCGCGCGTTGAATCACGCGTTGGAAGCCTAAGGTTGGTTGCGTATCAACGTCCTCGGTCCCAGCAACCTGCGGTGTGTTGTCTGCAATGAATTGGGTCAATGACTTACGCAAGTCATCGATATTGGCCGAACATGCTTTCAGCACCTCCGATGCGCTTGGGTTGTCCAGCAACGCGAGCAACAGGTGTTCGACGGTGATGAACTCATGGCGTTGCTGTCTGGCTTCTACAAACGCCATGTGCAAGCTGACTTCAAGTTCTTGGGCAATCATTTGAATTCCTTACGTTGGCTTTGGGAGAAAAAAAGGTTGCGGTTTACTTATTCAACAGGCTCTGCTACACACTGTAACGGATGTCCTGACTCGCGCGCCGCCATAGCGACCTGCTCGACTTTGGTATGCGCGATATCTCTAGGGAAAACCCCACAAATCCCCTTGCCTTCAAGGTGGATTTTCAGCATGATTTGCGTGGCCTGCTCGCGGGGCTTACTAAAAAACTCCTGGATAACAAACACCACGAACTCCATGGGCGTGAAATCATCGTTTAGCAGCACCACTTGAAACATTTGGGGCGGCTTGACCTTNTCCGTCAATCGATCCAACACCAATGCGTCGTCTCCCTGCGTTGAGGGCGGGAAGGCCGGCAGGAATGGTTTTTTCGGTTCTGACATATGGCGATTTTAGCGATGGACTTAAGTCAGTAATGACTGCAGGGACGTTTCAAGACAGTGTAGCGAGTAAAGACCCCGCTCTCTGCGGATGGCGGTCACCTGACCGTCAACTTTGTTTACATGGGGACAGTTGTCAGAAAAAAAAGCCCCCACCTAAGAATCGTCCGTATGAGCTCAGCGCGAAGCGTCTCACATGTTCTCTATCATTACCAACCCGAAGCCCGAGCAGGACACCTGAGTGGCGCCGTGCATCAAGCGCGCAAAGTCATGGGTCACTTGTTTGCTTTGTATGGCAGCAGTCATCGAAGCGATGATCAGGTCGGCCGCCTCGCCCCAGCCCATGTGCCGCAACATCATCTCGCCCGCCAAGATCGCAGAACCCGGGTTCACATAGTCTTTGCCCGCGTATTTTGGCTCCGCACCATGCGTGGCCTCAAACATAGCAACCGTATCGGACAGGTTCCCACCCGGCGCGATACCCGTGCCGCCCACGTGTGCAGCAAGCGCATCCGAGATGTAGTCGCCGGTTAGGTTGAGTGTCGCAATCACGCTGTGTTCAGCGGGGCGTAGCAAAATCTGCTGTAAAAAGGTGTCGGTCACACAGTCTTTGACCATGATGGATCGGCCCGTTCTCGGGTTTTTTAACTTGCACCACGGGCCCCCATCGACCAGCTCTGCACCAAACTCTTTTTGCGCCAGGGCATAGGCCCAGTCCCGAAAGCGCCCTTCGGTGAACTGCATGATGTTGCCCTTGTGGACGATGGTGACGCTGGGCTTATCGTGGTCAACCGCGTACTGCAGCGCTTTGCGGACGAGGCGCTCCGTTCCTTCGCGCGACACCGGCTTGATACCAATGCCCGAGGTGCCGGGAAAGCGAATCTGCGTCACGCCGAAATCGCGCTGAAGTACCTCAATCAGTCGCTTCGCCTGTTCGCTCTCGGCTTCAAATTCAATGCCCGCGTAAATATCCTCTGAGTTCTCGCGGAATATGACCATATTGGTCTTGTCGGGCTCCTTTAATGGACTGGGCACACCGGCAAAGTAGCGCACAGGGCGTAAACAGACGTAGAGATCCAAGGCTTGGCGAATCGCCACGTTCAGGGAGCGACCACCGCCCTCCGCTGGCACCGCCAAAGGCCCTTTGATAGACACCACGTAGCTCCGAAGCGCCTCAAGCGTCTCTGCCGGCAAGTACGCATCCGGTCCGTAGAGGCTGAGGGCCTTCTCGCCTGCATAGACCGCCATCCAATGAATGTGACGTTGACCACCATAGGCCTTTGCAACCGCTGCGTCGACAACGTCCAGCATCACCGGCATGATGTCGCGCCCTATCCCGTCGCCCTCGATGAAGGGAATGATGGGGTGATCGGGTACGTTGATCGAATGGTCTGCGTTGACTGAGATCTGTTGGCCTTGAGCAGGCACGTTGATATGTTGAGACATCGCGCGAAAAATCTCCAGTAATAGCCGTTGTGATGGACAATAAAGCCCGGAAAACCGGGGCCATAGACCCTACTTTAGCCTTGAACCAAGCGGCGGTCAGTC
>JGI26088J50261_1000695_pt1 | contig 19071 bp, 10 predicted proteins | sample SaaInl1SG_22_DNA_FD_50261 | JGI IMG/M metagenome (IMG submission 50261)
AAGAGTCATATTCAACACACGATCATCAAAAACGAGTTATACCTAGGCTTTATAGTTCTTAAAGAATTAGAGGAACGAAGCACTATAAAAATAGTAGAGGCGAGAACTCGAGGGGAGTTCAAAAGTCTATTTGACTTTATTGATCGAGTACCCATAGGTAGTTCACAGATAGAACTTCTGATACGAGCTGGAGCCTTCAGCTTCACCAATGAAAATAAGCACTCCCTGTTATGGCAAGCGCTAGGTTTAAAAAATAGTAGACAAAGAAACTTTCAACCCAAACTTTTCGCATCAGAGCAAAAGGGAGTTAGCCTGACACACCTCAAAGAATCAGCAGTTGAGAGAACCTATGAACTTTGGGAGCTTTTAGGATTTCCCCTTTCAATGACTTTTGAACTTTTAAAAAATCCGATTCAAGGGGTTACCGCAGACCAACTGGAGCATTACGATCGAAAGGCAGTGCGAATACTAGGGTATCTGGTTACAGTGAAAAATACTAGAACAAAGAACGGAAAGATCATGCAATTCGCCACCTACTTAGATGTCAATAGTGACGTTTTTGACACCACTTCATTTCCTGAAGTAGCTCAAAAGTATCCCGTACTATCCAAAGGAATTTACTTCATCGAAGGATTAGTCTGTACAGAATTCGGGTTCAGAAGTATTGAAGTAAAAAGAAAGGAGCGCTGCGAATACGTAACTAACACTTCTTTCTAAAAATTCAAATAAAACGGTGCTGTAAGATGACGATACTCTTCAGTATAAAGATGTCTTTCAATCTCGATCACTAATTCTTCACGCTCAGCTACAATAGCGGTGGTGGTTTTTTGAAGCTCTAACATCGCCCGCTTTACTGGTAAATCTGAGCGACCCTTGACTAGACAATACCTTCGAATCTTAAAGCCTATCTCCAAAGCAACCTTTTGTGCTTCAGAAAATCGATCTGAAGGGAGAATTAAAGAAAATAATCCATCGGCCTTCAATAGACGGTATGAAGACTGAATGAGTAACTGCAAGGGTAAATGATTCGAATTTCTAGCGAGCGATCTAGCATCTTCTAAGGTCTCAGCTCCTTGAAAATATGGTGGGTTCGAAACAATTAAATCAAAGTCAGCGTCAACGATCGATGACGGATCTGAAAAATCACCCTTGACTACCTCTAGCCGCTCTGACCAGGGAGAATTACGAAAATTCATTTGAGCAGCCTCACAGGCTCGCTCATCAATATCTACAGCCTTAATTTGACTTGAAGAAAAACGCTGAGCTAATTGAAGAGCTATTAGCCCAGTACCACAACCAACGTCCAAGATTTTTTTAGGATCAGGTGCAGAAGACCAAGCACCGATCAAAACACCATCAGTCCCGATTTTCATCGCAACATTAGTATCGTCTATCGAAAATTGTTTAAATCTAAACACCCTCAGGGCTCTAAATAAAGTTCAATCAGGCCATTTGGCGCTGATACCAAGATACGTCTTTGGCCTTTATCTATCGTATTGATGATTTCGTCTACCGCTGGCAAAAAGACTTCTTTCCCATTATGATCGATAATAAAAATGGCTTGAGTGGAACTGTCATTCACCCCAACTAATTCTCCGATCTGACCAAAAGAAGTATCAATAACTTCAAACCCGATGAGTTCGTGATAATAGTACTGTCCCTCTTCTAATTCAGGAAGTTCGTCTAGCGGACGATAAATCGATTTTCCAATAAGTGCAGTAGCTTGAAGTTCAGAATCAACTCCTTCAAACTTCACTCTGAGGGACCCATTGTGCCAACGGGAACGCTCAATAAAAAATGGAACCAATTCATGTTCTAATTGAACAAAAACTGATTCCATTTCAAGATATTCACCGGGATAATCGGTGTCTAGTTTTAGAAGCACCTCACCCTTGAAGCTAAATTTTGATGCGATATGTCCTAGTTGGTAGCAGGACTCGAGTCGCATACCGTCAATTATTCAGCTGGTTTCTCATCTTCAGAAGACTCTTCTGCTGGAGCTTCTTCAGTAACAGCTTCTTCAGTAGCAGCTTCTTCAGCAACAGGAGCCTCAGATACTTCTTCAGCAACTTCCTCTGCAGCCTCCTCAACTACTTCAGGCTCAGGAGCGTTAGCAGCAGCAATCTCAGCAGCACGCTTCTCGTTAGCTTCTTTCTCAGCCTCAAGAGCTTTCGCCTTCGCAGCTTCCTTTTCTTTATTTAGTGCAGAGATTTCAGCAGTATTTGACGCATCTTTCTCAGATAACCATGCTGCAAAACGCTCTTCCACTTGCTCCTCAGTAAGGGCTCCTTTAGCCACACCCTTAACTAGGTGGTGCTTAAGAAGGGCTCCCTTTCTTGAAAGCAGTGTACGCGCTGTGTCAGTTGGTTGAGCACCATTCTGTAACCATTTTACCGCTGAATCAACATCGATTTCAACAGTTGCAGGATTTGTGTTTGGATTGTAGATACCAAGTTTTTCAAGGAATTTACCATCACGTTTCGATCTTGAATCGGCAGCAACTACCCAATAGAAGGGTTTTCCTTTTTTACCATGGCGTTGTAATCTAATTCTTACAGGCATATCACATTAAATTTTTAAGGTTCTCGACCTCGGTTATTAATACATTGTTTAAAAGTCGTGCAAAGATAATCGAAATGTTTAGTTATCCAAGCCTCATTATTATGCTATTTTTAGGGGTTNTAAAAGTTAGTTCACTCGATGTTATACCTCATTTTTGATACGGAGACTACCGGCCTGCCTAAAAACTATAAAGCCCCGGTTAGTGACTCAGAGAATTGGCCTAGAGCAGTTCAATTATCTTGGCAGCTTCACGATCATGAGGGAACGCTAATCGACCAAAAGGACTTCCTAATCAAACCCGATGGTTTTGATATACCTTTTCAATCAGAAAGGGTGCATGGCATCTCGACTGCTCTCGCTTTAAAAGAAGGACACGAACTGCATGAAGTTCTTCAGGCTTTTGAGGAGGTTGTTCTTAAAACCGATTTTGTAGTAGGACAGAATATTGATTTTGACCTCAATATCATGGGGGCAGAATTCTACCGAATGGGGATAACTACTGCCCTTCTTGATAAAAAAGTGCTCGATACTTGCACCGAACAGACCGCTAATTTTTGCCAATTACCCGGTGGTCGTGGCGGAAGATTTAAATTACCAACCCTTTCAGAGTTACACCGTAAGCTCTTTGGAGCTGAATTTGCAGAAGCACATAACGCTAGTGCGGATGTAGAGGCAACTGCGCGATGCTTTTTTGAACTTGTTCGAATCGGTGAATTTGACACTGCCTCTTTAGGAATTTCAGAAGAAGTTCTTCAAGACTTTAAAGTTTCGAACCCCAATCCGATTCGGGCTATAGGCCTTAAGCATAAAAACCTCAAGGCTGCTTCAGAAAAATTAGCCGTACAAAGTCTTGANTCTGAAGAATCTAAGAAAACAACTATCGACATTGAGGAGGTTAATCAACTCTCCTTTGCTCACCTACACAACCATTCACAGTTCTCTATTTTACAAGCGACTATGAAGCCTGCTGAGCTTGTCGAGACTGCCGCTGAATTAGAAATGCCAGGGGTTGCCCTCACCGATACAGGCAACATGATGGGAGCTTTCAGCTTTGTTAGTGCCGTTGCTGCTCATAATAAGTCAAACCCAGAAAAGCCCATTAAAGGAATCGTCGGTTGTGAGCTNGCGATGGTCGAAAACAGACACAATAAAGAGGTAAAAGACCTAGGATATCCCGTTGTGCTACTAGCCAAAAACAAAACAGGATATCACAACTTGACTAAACTAAGCTCTAAGGCATATACTGAGGGTTTTTACTACATCCCTCGAATTGACAAAGATTTGCTCGTAGCACATAAAGAAGGGCTAATTATTTTGTCGGGGGGTACTAGAGGTGAAGTGTCCGCCAAAGCCTTGAATATAGGTGAAAGACAAGCTAAAGAAGCGTTAGAATGGTTTAAGGAAAATTTTGACGATGACTTTTACTTACAACTCGAACGTCACAATCAAGAAGAAGAAAATAGAGTTAATTCTCAGATCGTAGCACTAGCCAAGAAGCATGGAGTCCATTTAGTTGCGACTAATAATAACTTTTATCGGTCTAAAGAAGATCAGGAACTACAAGACATACTCCTCTGCGTAAAAGAAGGAGAACTGAAGGAGACTCCGATCGGTAGAGGAAGAGGTTATCGCTACGGTCTCCCAAACAGCGAGTACTATTTTAAAGGCAGCGAGGAGATGAAAAAACTTTTCGCTGATCTACCTGACGCTATTGAAAATACAACTCGCATATTACATAAAGTAGAGAATTACGTCTTATATCGAGATGTCTTACTTCCTGAATTCGATATTCCGCAAGAATTTGCATCTTCAGAGGATCAGATTGACGGAGGTAAAAGAGGGGAAAACGCTTACCTCAAACATCTAACCTTCGAAGGAGCCAAAGAGCGTTATGGAGAGGTAACCGTAGAAATCGAAGAGCGCTTGCGATTCGAACTGAACACTATTGAGCAATCAGGCTATCCAGGATATTTCTTAATTGTAGAAGACTTTATTCGAAAAGCGAGAGAAATGAGTGTCTCGGTGGGCCCTGGAAGAGGGTCGGCGGCAGGTTCGGCAGTGGCCTACTGTTTAGGTATTACCAATATTGATCCTATTAAATACGACCTCCTTTTTGAGCGTTTTCTAAATCCAGATCGAGTATCTATGCCCGATATCGATATTGATTTTGACGATGAGGGGAGGCAGAAGGTCATCGATTATGTCATTGGAAAATACGGATCTAATCAAGTAGCTCAGATTATAACCTATGGCACCATGGCCGGCAAGTCATCGATTCGAGATACCGCTAGAGTACTTGACTTGCCACTCAACGAAGCAGATCGACTCGCTAAGCTTCTGCCTGACATGACCAAACTGGCAAAGGTGTTAGGACTTGATTCAAAGTCGCTTCAACAGAATTTTCGCAGTGAGGAAGCCCAAAAGATAGCAGAACTACAACAAATTTCTCAGAGTAAGGACGATCTCGGAAACACTCTTCAAGTCGCAAAAAGGTTAGAAGGAACCGTTCGAAATACAGGAATTCACGCCTGTGGTGTAATTATCACTCCTGGGGATATCACCGACTTTGTCCCTGTAGCTACGGCTAAAGATGCAGAGATGTGGGTAACCCAATTTGACAATTCTGTAGTAGAGAGTGCTGGTCTGTTGAAGATGGACTTCTTAGGATTAAAAACTCTGACTTTAATTAAGGATACTTTAAAGATCATAAAGGCGAGAACCGGAGTTGAACTAAATCCTGACGAATTTTCGCTAGAAGACGAAAAAACCTACGAGCTTTTTCAAAGAGGAGAAACNATCGGAATTTTCCAATATGAATCTCGTGGAATGCAGAAGTATCTAAAAGAGCTAAAACCGAGCACCTTTGACGACTTGATCGCCATGAACGCTCTTTATCGCCCAGGCCCACTTGAATATATCCCGAGCTTTATCGCTAGAAAACACGGTAAGGAACCTATCACCTACGACCTTCCAGAAATGAAGGAGTATTTGGAAAACACCTATGGAATTACGGTTTATCAAGAACAGGTGATGCTTTTATCACAGAAGCTAGGAGGTTTTACCAAAGGTGAAGCCGACNTTCTCAGAAAGGCGATGGGTAAGAAAAAGAAAGATCTTATCGACGAATTACGTCCTAAGTTTATCAANGGAGGGATTTCTANAGGACACCCTAAAGAGGTTTTAGAAAAGATCTATAAAGATTGGGAGGCATTCGCGAGTTATGCATTCAATAAGAGTCACTCGACTTGCTATGCTTACATCGCTTATCAAACCGCCTATCTAAAGGCACACTACCCTTCAGAATATATGGCCGCCGTGCTATCTAACAACATGAACCAGTTAGAACAGGTTACTCTATTTATGGAAGAGGCCAAACGCATGGGAATCGAGGTGCTCGGGCCTGATGTCAATGAGTCTTTCTACAAATTTGGGGTTAATACACAAAATGCAATTCGTTTCGGAATGGGTGCGATTAAAGGCGTAGGAAAAAACGCAGTGGATACTATTGTAGATGAAAGAAAAGAATCTGGACCCTACAGTTCAGTATTCGAATTAGCCAAACGTATAGACTTACGAGCTGCGAATAAAAGAACCTTTGAGAATCTTGCTATCGCTGGTGCTTTTGATTCTTTCGGAGCACTACGAAGTCAATACTTTCAAGAATCTAATGACGGAATCAACTATTTGGAGAAGATCATAAAGTCAGCCACCCGTTTCAAAGAAAACGAAAACGCCTCCCAAGTGAGCTTATTCGCAGATGATCCAGTCGCTCAAATTAGCGAGCCCGAGATCCCACCTTGCGAACCGTGGCCAACCATGGAGCTTCTTAGAAAAGAGAAAGAGGTTGTTGGACTTTATTTAACTGGGCATCCACTTGATGATTTCAAAAAAACGCTACAACATTTTACTAAAAACGAATTAGCAAGTCTTAATACAGACCTCACCCCCTTTGTCGGACGCGAAGTAACTGTAGGTGGTGTCGTAACATCAGCAGAAGCAAGAATTTCTAAAAATGGTAAGCGTTGGGGAATCTTTACCCTAGAAGATTATAGCGGGTCTTACCAATTCAGAGTTTTTTCAGAGGAATTTTTAAAATTCGAACACTTCTTTAAGGAACCGAACTTCTTGTATATCCGTCTCATAGTCAAAGAAGGCTATCCTATTGGGGATGGTAGTGCAAAAGGAGAACCGAGGCTGCAATTTAACGAAGTACGACTACTTCCAGATGTGATGGAAAATCTATCTAAAAAAATAAACCTTCATCTAAAGGCAGAAGAAGTAAGCAACGAATTCATAGAATTATTAAAACAAAGACTTACGGAGCACAAGGGCAACAAACCAGTTAATATTACACTACATGACAAAGACTTTCAGCTCACCTTAAAAAGCCGGAAGGAAAAAGTAGCAATTACCAAAGAGTTTCTTCACTTCCTTGACGATCAAAAAATACCCTATCAACTGCACTAATTGAACTCATTTTAAATCCCTAAATTTGTATTTTAATTCAAGATTATGGCACTAGAAATAACAGACGCAACTTTTGAAGAGGTAGTACTCAATTCAGACAAGCCAGTAGTTGTTGACTTTTGGGCAGCATGGTGCGGTCCTTGTCGTATGGTAGGACCAATCATCGATGAACTCGCAACTGAATACGAAGGCAAAGCAGTTATAGGTAAGGTCGATGTAGACAGCCACCAACAGTTTGCAGCCAAATACGGCGTTAGAAATATTCCTACCGTATTGGTTTTTAAAGGTGGGGAAATAGTAAACCGTCAGGTAGGAGTTGCTCCTAAAAACGTTTACGCTGAGGCTATTGACGCTGCTTTATAAGCCACTTCACACAGCATTCGAAAAAGAGAGCGATTTTAATCGCTTTTTTTTTGATCCTTTTTGGACAAGGTCTAAAAAAGATTATATTTGCCCCCGCTTTTAGAGCGAAAATGCTTTGGTCTGGTAGTTCAGTTGGTTAGAATACCTGCCTGTCACGCAGGGGGTCGCGGGTTCGAGTCCCGTCCAGACCGCAAAAACAAGCAAAAGCCGATTTCAAATTTGAAATCGGCTTTTTTTATTCTAAATACTCCGATAGAAGCACCTATAATTTCTTAATAATATCATAAAATTAAGGTCAAAATTAAACAATCTATTGTCAAATTATTAACCATTTGTTGCTTTAACTAAACATGCATTAATTTATTTCAATAACCACTATATATTTCGCAAAAATCGCAGGAAAGATTATAATTTTGCTAATCACTCAAACGTAAACAATTATTGTAAAACCAAATGTTATGAGAAACTACATCAATTTTCTACTGGTGTGTTTGCTCGCAGTTCAAGTAGCTGTAGCACAACAAACCGTGTCAGGTAGCGTAACAGATGAATCTGGAATTCCACTTCCAGGAGCAACTGTTATTGTAAAAGGTACTAGTAATGGTGCAGCTACCGATTTCGATGGTAACTACTCGATTTCTGTAGGACCAAATGCGGTTCTAGAATTCAGTTTCATAGGTTACCAGACTGTGGAAGTTACCGTGGGTAACCAAAGCAACATNAATGTTTCACTTCAACCATCAAACCAACTCGACGAGGTGGTTGTGACAGGTTTTGGAGAACAGTCTAAAAAATCTTTTGCTGGTTCTGCAAAAGTAGTTGGAGGAGAAAACATCTCTCAAAAATCATTTACGAATGTATCTCAAGCACTCGCTGGAGAGGTAGCTGGTGTTAGTGTATTCAATACTTCAGGACAGCCAGGATCCGTTTCTACCATTCGTATTCGAGGNTTTGGCTCCGTTAATGGAAGTCAAGCTCCTCTCTATATCGTTGACAATGCCCCATTTGGAGGTAGTCTAAACGATATCAACCCTAACGATATTAAGTCAGTTACGGTTCTTAAAGATGCCTCTGCCACTTCACTTTACGGAGCCAAAGGTGCTAATGGAGTAATCGTTATTACCACCAAAAGAGGTAAAGACAACGGTAATAGCGTAAATGTTCAAGTAAAGTCAGGTACTAACTATCAAGGTATCGGCCGCTACGAAACTATCCGCTCTCCAGAAGAATATATTGGAATTGCCTGGGACGGTGTTTACCAAAGAGGCTTAATACTAAATGACGGTGATCAAGCAGCAGCTGTTGCTTTTGCAAACGCTAACCTATTTGAATTTCCTGGTAACGCTGGTGTCTCAGACATCTCTCCTATCTACAACATGTGGAGCGTAGGAACTACTGAAGACGGAAACGTAAACGTAGCAAACCTTATCGATCCTGCTACCGGACAAGTTCGCTCAGGTGTTGCAAGAAGATATACCCCAGAAAACTGGGAAGAGTTTGCATTTCAAGATGCTAGTCGTAACGAAGTAAACGTAACAGTTTCTAATGTTAGTGAGAATTCTTCAGTTTACACTTCTATTGGATTTATTGATGATAAAGGTTACGCTGCAAACACTGACTACCAAAGACTAAATGGTCGTTTAGCTGCAACTCATAAGATTGGTGATTTTATAAATGTAAATACGTCACTAAACTACACACAGAGTGAGAGTAACCAGAATGGTCAAAGCTCTTCTTCTTCAAGTCAGTTCTGGTGGATTGATAACTTACCCCCAATTTACCCATTATATCGTCGTGATGTAGATGGAAATAAAATTCCTGATCCTGTATACGGTGGATTCCTTTTTGACTATGGTTTAGAAGATGGTCGCGGTTTTGGTTTCGCAACAAACGGTGTTGCTGATTCACAGATTAACATTAATAGAAGTCGCAACAACTCGGTTAACTTCAACAACGACACTCGCATCCAATTAGCTGAAGGTCTTACACTAGAAAATAACTTCGCTTACCAGTATTTTATGAATGATGATATCAGTTTGAACGAGCCGTTCTACAGTCCGGCTCAGGGTCAAGGTGGGGTGGTAACCCGCTCACGTTCAGAGACCAAAAACTATACAATCAGAACAGGGTTACGTTATAAAAAAACCTTTGGAGATTTAGACCTTTCAGCATTCGTATCTCACGTTGCAACTCAGTACGACTTTAACTTTCTTTCAGCTCAACGCTCCAAGTTAGTTTTACCTTTCGGAACAGACATCGCAAACGGTGTTGTTAACGCTCCAGGTAATGGTTATACTGATGAAGAAACTTCAGAAAGCTATGTTGCTAACGCTACGCTTGACTTTAAAGACAAGTATTTCTTAGGATTAACATTCAACCGTGACGGATCTTCAAGATTCATCAACAATCGATGGGGCAACTTCTATTCTATAGGGGGTGCATGGGTTTTAAGTGAAGAAAGCTTTATGTCGAATTCCAAGTTTTTTGATTTCTTAAAATTCAAAGCTAGTTACGGAGTTCAAGGTAATCAAGGAGGTGTAGGATTATACCCAGGGTATAACATCTACTCTATCAATAACCTTGCTGATAACATTTCTCTTGCATTCAGCACAAAAGGCAACAAAGATCTTACCTGGGAGAGTACAAATCTGGCAAATATTGGCTTCGAGTTCGAAGCGGGTGGATTTTTATCTGGATCTATCGAGGCATACCAGAAGACAACAACCGACATGTTCTTTGATCGTCGTGTAGGACCTTCAGTAGGATACGCTCTTATCACTGTAAACGACGGTGAATTAGTAAATAAAGGTCTTGAATTCGATCTTGACTTTGATTTAGTGAACAAGCAAGACTTTAGCTTAAGCTTAGGAATTAATGGAGAGACGTTTACTAATGAATTAACCGCAATGCCTATAGACCCTGCAACAGGAGAACAACAAAAACTTGATATCTCAGGTAGCTATGGGCGTACAGTTGGTCGTTCACTTTATGATTGGTACATCCCGGTTTATGCTGGGGTAAATAGCGACACAGGTGCTGCACAATGGGAGCGTAACTTTGATGATAAGGATGGAAGTGGTGACTATACCGATGGTGACGTAATTATTAACTCACTTACTCAATACTTAAATGACAATCCTGATGCGGTAGTTGCTCAAGACATTACTGAGGTTTATGCTGAAGCTACTGATAAGTTTATCGACAAGACCATTATTCCTGATGTTCGNGGTGCAATAAGGTTTAATGCTAGCTTCAAGCAATTCTCATTAAGCGCTTTATTTAACTATCAACTTGGTGGTTACGCTTATGACAGTGCTTATGCTAGTCTTATGTCAAATAACTACCCTGGAGTTAATAACTTCCACATTGATATTCGTAATCGTTGGATGAAATCAGGTGATACATCTGACATCCCTAGACAAGATTCACGTTATCAAGTTCAGCAAAATTCAACTTCAACTCGTTTCTTAACTAAATCAGACTTCATTGCACTAAATAATATTCGTCTTGGATACAACGTACCTAAAACGTTTGTTAACAAGTATGGAATTCAGCAAGCTGATCTATACGTTACTGGTGACAACCTATGGTTAACCAGTAAGCGACAAGGATTTAATCCGGCAACATCGATAACTGGTGGCTCAAGTATCTACAGGTATAATCCACTCTCAACAATCGTTTTTGGACTAAACGTTAAAATATAATAGCCATGAAAAATTTTAAAATACTAAGCCTTATTGGGATCGCCACTCTGGCTGTTTCATGTCAAGAAGACTTCCTAGAAACCTACCCTACTGCGACTTTGTCTCAGGAGCAGGTTTCAGAAGCAGTAGCCGTAAACCCTGATGCTGCTGCAGGTACACTACTAGGTATCTACGAAAACCTGTACCGTATTGGTTCTGGTGGCGTAGGTGGCCAAGAAGATTATGGTATCAAAACTCAGGATATCCAGTTAGACATTCTCTCAGGAGATATGGCACACTTAGGAAAAAGTTATAACCGTCAGACTCAGATTTCAGAGCTTACAGCAACTGTTGACCCTGACAGTAACTATAACTACATTCCGTGGAGATTCCTTTATCGTGTAATCAACCTCTCTAANCTTGTAATTGATGGTTTAGGAAGTGATGCAGATCTTACTACAGATGTGCAAAAACATACGATGGGTCAAGCACGTGCACTTCGCGGATGGGCGTATTACTGGATCGTAAATCTCTTTGCCGATGACATCTCAAATCTTTCGGCTCCTGCGGCTCCGATTTATACTAGTGCAGATCAGTTAGAGCAACCTAAAAGTTCTGTTCAGGAGGTGTTTAATCAGGCACTTGCTGATTTATTAGCAGCTGAGACCCTTCTTGAAGGATTTTCTCGTACTAATAAAATTGAGATGAATCAGGACATCGTTCGAGGTATACTTGCTTACACCTACGGAGCCCTCAATGATTGGTCTAAGACAGAGGAATATGCTCAAAAAGTGGTTAATGCTGGTTATCCGATCATGACTGCAAATGAAGTAGCGGTTATGGGCGAAGGCGATAACGTTGGTGGATTTAACGATGTAAATAGCCATCCAGGTATTATCTGGGGTATGGACATCACATCTCAAAACGAACTATACTCATTAGGTACTTGGTGGGGATGGATGGATTACTATAGCTACAGCTATGCTGCAGTAGGTAATTACAAAGGAATGGACGCAGGTCTTTTCAGTCAAATGAGAGCTGACGACATTCGTCAAAACCAATTCCCATTCGGTCTCCTTATTCCTGCCGGTAAATTCTACTGGAAAGGTGCTCAAGAAGCTGGATTCAGAGGATTCTCTGGACCTCAGTTGAATATAGACTCAGATGCACACTTTATGAGAATATCTGAAATGTATCTACTACATGCTGAGGCAGCGGCTGAAAACGGAAATGAAGCAGCGGCTAAAGCAAGTCTTAAAGCAGTTCTTGACGAAAGAATCGCTGACACTTCATATATTGAGGCTTTAACTGGTCAAGATCTTATCGACGAGATCGTTCTGCAAACTCGTTTAGAATTCTTCGCAGAAGGAAAAGCATATTTCCTTATGAAGCGTCGTAGAATGACTAAAACTAGAGGTGCTAACTGGTTAGACTACGCCGGTGAGTCATTCAACCACAATGACGATCGTTTGACTTATGAGATTCCTCAATCTGAGATTCTCTTCAACCCAAACATCTCCGATCAAAACTAAGATTTATATTTAAATCTGATAAAAAGCCGCAACTCACGTTGTGGCTTTTTTTATATATTCAACATCTATGAAAAAACTAATCTTCTTTCCTATCCTTCTACTATTCTTAGCTTGTTCTAGTAATTCTTCAAAAGTTATATGGGCCGATGAATTCGATTACACTGGAAGACCAGACACCAGTAAATGGCATCATCAAGAAATCCCGCCAAATAGTTGGGGATGGCATAATAACGAATTACAACACTATATTGATTACGCCAAAACATCTTATGTCTCAGAAGGAACGCTAAAAATTAAAGCAATTAAGCGAGATTATACTTTTCAAGGAGATACCAAAGAATTCGTATCCGCGAGGTTGAATTCAAAATTTGACTTTAAGTATGGAAGGGTGGACGTTAGAGCAAAACTCCCAAAAGAAGGAGGAACCTGGCCAGCGATTTGGACNCTAGGAAGTAATGTCAATGAAAAAGGTAATTATTTTGGAAACACAAAAGGAGATGCGGGATGGCCAATGTGCGGGGAAATCGACATCATGGAACAGACGGGATGGGAGAAAAATGTTTTAAAGGGGCACCTACACTGGGGACATACAGAAACAAAGGAATATTTTGACGAAGGTGAATCAACCAATATCCCTAACCCCTATGAAGACTTTCATCTTTATTCTCTTATATGGACACCTTATGAGATTATACTTCTTTTTGATAATGATCCATTTTTTACCGTCCCTAATGATGAGAAAAGGCCTTATGACAATCCCCATTATCTCATTCTCAATCTTGCGATGGGAGGCACATTAGGAGGTCAAGTACCTGATGATTTTAACGAAGCTCTTATGGAGGTAGATTACGTAAGAATCAGTAGTTTATAAACCGTATTCTACTAAATGTTCAAATAATTTTGTGAAATTATCAACAAATCGAGATCAATTTGAATCTTTCGCAACACTTGATTTTATTGACAATTAGAGTAAAAAATTTCTTTTAAAATTAGAAACGGTTCAAATGTTAGAGAAATCTTAAAGTTTAATTTACACAATCATGTAGGAATACTTAGTATTTTCGCAAAATGAATTTAAATCTAAACTTATCTAACATGAAAAAATTCTTTTCGTTGCTAGCGATCTTCACTGCATCACTTGCGGTAGCGCAACAAGCACAACAAGAAACTGACTCATTGTTAATGACTGAACTTGAAGAAGTTGTTGTTTCTTCAAGAGTTATTGACGTAGCNAAGGAGCGTGTTACTCCAGTTGCTGTAACTACAGTATCTGCCAAGGACATCTCTTTAAAAGTAGGTAACCTTGAGTTTCCTGAAATCATGAACACTACACCTGGTGTTTATGCAACTAAACAAGGTGGTGGATATGGTGATAGCCGTATTAGCCTTCGTGGTTTCGATCAGAGAAACACTTCATTCCTTATCAACGGTCAACCGGTAAACGATATGGAAAACGGATGGGTTTATTGGTCTAACTGGCAAGGTCTTACTGACGTTGCTTCTGGTATCCAAATCCAAAGAGGTCTAGGTGCATCTCGTTTAGCAGTTCCTTCAGTTGGAGGTACTGTATCTATTCTAACTAAAACAGCTGATAAAACACAGGGTGGTTCATTCACTCAAGTTTTAGGTAACGATGGATACACTAAAACATCAGCTGCCTACAATACAGGGAAAAACGAAAATGGATGGGCGACTTCTGTACTATTATCNTACTGGAAAGGTGATGGATATGTATATGGTACTAAAGGTGAAGGATGGACTTACTTTGCAGCAGTAGGATACGCACCAGAAGGTTCTGCTCACGCTCTTAACTTATCAGTTTTAGGTGCAGGACAATGGCACCACCAAAGAGACTCATGGGTATCAATCCGTGATTACGAATATTTTGGCGAAGAAGGTATCGATCGTCGCTGGAACTCTGATAATGGAATCCTAGAAGGGGAAGAATTCAATATTCGTCGCAACTTCTACAATAAGCCANTGGCAACTCTTAACTGGGACTGGGATATTGCTGACAATATTCAGCTAAACACTTCTTTCTATGCATCTGCAGGACGNGGTGGAGGAACTGGAGCGCGCGGTAACAATTTCCGTAACTCAGCAATTGATATGTTCCCTTACCAAAAAGATTTATACACTCACTACGTAGAAAATGGACGTGGAACACGTTTACCTAACGGATACATTAACTACGATGCAGTAGTTGCCACAAACCGTACTAATGCGCAACCTTACACCGGTTCTATCTCTGGGTATACCGGAGCAAGAATTGGATCAAACGGATTCCGCAACGATGGTGTTAGCCGTGAAATCATGATTCGTCGTGCATCAATGAATTCACATGACTGGGTAGGTGCAATCTCTTCACTAGATATTCAATCCGGTAAATTCAACTATTCTCTTGGTGTTGATTTAAGAAGCTATACCGGTTATCACTACCGTGTACTTAACAACTTAATGGGATTAGACGGTTACTATTCAACAGGTAACAAAAATTCAGCAGGTCAAATCATCGAAACTCTAGTAGAGGCGAACCCATTCAAGAACACTGGTATTAGAGGTCCTAAAATGGACTACTACAATATTGGTAGAGTAAAATGGGCTGGTCTTAACGGTCTTGTAGAATATAATGATAACGATGATTTTACTGCGGTACTTCAAGCAGGTATTTCTAACCAGCAATACCAACGTATCGATTACTTTGACCAAGTAGGTAACCCAGAGTCATCTAAAAATGATTCACCAGGTGGATACGTTAAGGGAGGTGCTAACTTCAATTTTGACGCTCAAAACAACGCCTTCTTTAATGCAGGTTATATCAGCCGTCAACCATTATTTGATGCAGTATTCCCAGGATTTGCTAACAACATTAACCCAGACCTACAGAATGAGGAGATCACTTCATTTGAGTTAGGATATGGTTACACATCATCAAATTTCAAGGCTAATGTGAATCTATACTCTACTACTTGGGGTAATCGTTTCATCTCGCGTGGGTTCAACTTAGAAAGCGGTGCAAGTGGAACTGCTCAATTCAAAGATGTTGATGTACTGCACGAAGGTCTTGAAGTAGAAGCAACATACTACGCTTCTTCTGCACTTCGTTTTAAAGGAATGCTATCAGCAGGTAATTGGAGATATACTAAAGATTTCACATCTAAAGTATTTGACGACAACAACAACCAAATTGGTGAAGGTACCATCTATGTGAAAGATGCTAAGGTTGGTGATGCTGCTCAGTTCGTAACTTATACTGAGGCTCAGTATACTGCTGGAGATCTTTCATTCGACTTAGGATACCGTTTTGTTGATGGTCTATACGCGGATTACAGTATTGTTGATTCTGCATTTACATCTCCAAATAACAAAGGTGCGATTCAACTTCCTTCTTATGGGTTAGTTGATTTAGGAGCTACTGCTCGTTTCGATTTATTCGGTAACAATGCAAGCTTCAGAATCAATATCAACAACCTATTTGATACGGTTTACATTGCAGAGTCTAACACAAACATCCATGCGGATGGTGGTGCTACCACTTGGAATGGAGTTGACGTTCGTAACTCTGTATGGTTCGGATTTGGAAGAACTTGGAATGCTTCATTACGAGTGAATCTATAATCGAATCCTTCGATAATAACAAAGGGCCCCAAACGGGGCCCTTTTTTTGTCTTATACTTTTACGAAGGATACTCTTATAAGTGGTAACAAAACCCACCGTAGAGGAAAAGAGAGGACTTTACTTTTTACAGCATACTGAAAATCAGGATTATATAACTAGATTACTTAAATCCTGTAGAGTTATTGTATAGTTCGATTTCTTCCAATTACTCAGATTTAGTACTAAATTCATACCCTTGACTTAAAAGGTCATTGAGGATAGAATGAAGTTTAAATAACGAAAGTTGCAATGAAAAATAACTCAGAGGAGAAGAACATCTATTTAGGCAGCCAGCCTCTAAATACCAGTAACCATTCAATCACAGGAGAAGAAGTTGATATAAACGGAGAGCGCTATTTTAAGATTTCGAATACCGATCAGATGCGTCCGTTTTTTATGAGTATAGTAAGTCACTCCGATCACTGGATGTTTATATCAAGTACCGGAGGATTATCTGCAGGAAGAATCAATAGCGACCACGCTCTTTTTCCCTACTACACCGATGATAAAATCACCGAAGCTCACGAACATACGGGTAGCAAAACTATCCTTCTCGTAGAACAAGAAGAAAAAACTTTCCTATGGGAACCCTTTTCATCGAACTATCAAGGAGTTTATAAGGTAGAGCGAAACATTTACAAGAATACCTATGGTAATAAAGTGCTCTTTGAGGAAATTAATCTTGACCTTGGAATCACTTTTAGTTATGGGTGGTCGTCAAGTGAGCAATTCGGCTTCGTTCGCAATTCTAAAATTAAAAATTCCAATTCACTAAACAAGAGTATTCAACTAATTGACGGGATACAAAACCTTCTGCCTTATGGTGTTCCTGAAGGTCTACAAAGCGGCAGCAGCAACTTAGTTGACGCCTATAAAAAATGTGAACTTGAGGCTGACATCATTGGTATTTATGCTTTGAGCGCGATTATTTCTGATAAGGCAGAACCTAGCGAAGCGCTTAAAGCGAATCTAGTTTTCTCTCTAGGATTAGAAAATAAAACGATACTCCTATCATCAAAGCAATTAGATCATTTCAGGAAAGGTCTTGGCATCAAGCAAGAGACAGATAAGCGCTTAAAGCGAATCTAGTTTTCTCCCTAGGATTAGAAAATAAAACGATACTCCTATCATCAAAGCAATTAGATCATTTCAGGAAAGGTCTTGGCATCAAGCAAGAGACAGATATCAAAGCAGAGCGAGGGGCCTATTTTATCCATACATCCTATGAATTGGTGTCTGGAACTGAAAAGGAATGGATAATCGTTGCCGATATAAGCAAAACGGTTAGCGACATCGTTGAACTAAGAAAAAAACTCAGATCCCCTGAGACCCTTAGCAAGGCAGTAATTGAAGATATTGAACTTGGAACAGACCGACTAGTTTCTTTGGTAGGTGCCAGTGACGGCTTGCAATTAACCGCTGATCAAAGGAGAAACACAAGACACTTCGCTAACACCATGTTTAACGTGATGCGTGGAGGTATTTTTGATGAGAACTACACGATAGAAAAGGCTGATTTTATTCGCTATATCAAACAGGCCAACGTTAAGGTTTACAATGAAAAAACAGCCTTACTCAATAACTTGCCAGAACAATTCGATGTCTTTGCTATTAAGACGTTATCTAAGCAAGATAATCACAAGGATTTTCAGCGCTTGTGTAACGAATACCTTCCCCTTAAATTTAGTAGAAGACACGGAGATCCGAGTAGACCTTGGAACAAGTTTTCAATCAACCTAAGAAATGAGGATGATGGCACTAAGATCCTTGACTACCAAGGTAATTGGAGAGACATCTTTCAAAACTGGGAAGCTCTTGCTCATTCATACCCAGCCTTTATCGAGGGCATGATGTTCAAGTTTTTGAACGCCTCATCATTTGATGGATACAACCCTTATCGCGTATTCAAAGATGGGTTCGAATGGGAGACTATCGAGCCAGATAACCCGTGGTCGTATATCGGTTATTGGGGAGATCACCAGATTATCTATCTTCTGAAATTCTTAGAATTCATTCAGCAATACTACCCTGAGAAGTTTGATGAGTACTTCAAAGAAGATTCTTTTGTTTATGCCAACATCCCCTACCGCATAAAACCTTTCGAAGCTCTTGTAGAGGACCCGAAAAACACTATCGATTATGACTACAAAAGAGAGTCTGCCATCGAAAAGAGAAAGGAGCAAATCGGAGCTGACGGTGCCTTGCTTACGAATCCAGAAGGGTCGGTTTACCAAGTAAACTTCATTGAAAAGATCTTAGCAACCGTTTTAGCTAAAATATCCAACTACATTCCTGAAGGTGGAATCTGGATGAATACCCAAAGACCCGAATGGAACGACGCGAACAACGCGCTTGTTGGGAACGGAGTTTCTATGGTAACACTTTATTACCTCAGAAGATTCTTAGCTTTCTTCAAAGAGTTAATCAATCAATCGGCGGTTTCTGAAGTTCAAATCTCGGTAGAACTGAAGAAGTGTTTTGATCAAATTCATGAAACGCTTGAAGGCTCAGCTCATCTTTTAAAAGGTTCGATAAACGACCAGCAGCGAATGCAGGTCTTATCGGGATTAGGAGAGGCCGCTAGTGCCTACAGGCAAACCATCTATGATCAGGACTTCTCAGGAAGGAAGACTGCTTTTAAAACCAGTGAGTTTTTGACCTTTATAGAGGTTGCTCTAGAACACCTTGAGTATTCTATAGCATCTAACCAGCGTGAGGACCAATTGTATCACGCCTATAACTTGATGACCGTAACTAAAGATAAAGGAGTAGCTATTAGCTACTTACCTGAGATGTTAGAAGGCCA
>JGI26088J50261_1000697_pt1 | contig 19052 bp, 11 predicted proteins | sample SaaInl1SG_22_DNA_FD_50261 | JGI IMG/M metagenome (IMG submission 50261)
GTGCCACCGTTCAAACTCAACGCCTCACCACCCACAGCAATACCCTGCAAATCAAGCACAGCGCCACTGGCCACCGCAGTGCCCGCAGCCGTTGAACCCAGGCCCCCCGCATTCGTTACGGCCAAAGTACCAGCCGACACGGTGGTCGTGCCGCTGTAAGTATTGGTTCCGGATAGCGTCAGTTTGCCTGCCCCACTCTTGCTCAAAGTGCCCGAGCCATACAGCTCGTTGACTACCACCAAGTCATTCGAGCGATTGAAAACCAGCGCAGCATTGTTAGTAACAGCACCTGTGCCCAAAGAGCCGGTCGCACCGCCATTGCCAATTTGCAGGGTACCCGCGCTGATCGTCGTCATACCGGTGTAGGTGTTGTCTCCAGTGAAGGTCAACGNACCTCCCTCAGCGTCTAATGTCAGTGCATTGGCACCGCTGACAACACCTGACAAGGTCACATCGACGGCGTTTAAGGTCAGCGCCCCGCCGCTCGTAAATATGTTGGACGTATATCCCACAATGGCGCTTGACTGGTTACCACCGCTGCCCGCGACGGCGCCCAAATAGCGCGCCATCACAATGCCAGATCCACCTGCTCCGCCATAGTAGATGGAGTTATTATTCCCACCCACGCCCCCGCCGCCGCCGCCGCCGCCAGTATTGACCAGTCCGGCTGTCCCTAGGGCTGAGCTGTCTGAGCCACGGCCGCCGTCCCCACCTCCACCGATACCGCCCAAAGCAGTACCCTCCGTCACACCAGAGTAGTTGGCCGCACCACCGCCACCACCACCGCCAAAGTAACCTGTACCCGCCGCACCGTAGCCCAGCGCATCCGCCCAAGCAGCGTAAGCGCCAGCGCCGCCGTTACCTGGGCTTGACAATGACGTCGCGTCCGTTCCCGACCCTGACGCGCCGCCACCGCCACCACCGGTGCCCGTTGTTCCTGAACCGTAGAAGCCAGACCCACCTGCACCACCAGTCTGTCCATTGGATGCCGATGAGTAGCCCCGACTTCTTGAGTTTTCACCGTCCTCGCCGCCACCAGACGCCACAATGATGCCGCTACCCGACACGCGCGACGGTTGCAAGCCTCGGTCATCGTTTTGTCCGCCAGCACCACCGTCGCCGCCATAGGCGACGAAAGCGCCAAAATAAGAGGCACTGCCCGCACCACCAGCGTAGACCCCACCCGTTGTAACAGAACCACCTGCGCCTACAGTGACTGCGATTGAACTGCCAATGACATCTGCAGTACCGGCAACCACGCCCCCACCGCCGCCGCCGCCGGCGTTATCACTACCGCCTGCGCCGCCGCCGCCCACCAGGAGGTATTCAACAGACGTATCAAAGCCAATGCTAGCCGCGCCCGACAAGGTAATGTCGTTAGCGATACTCGTAACCGCTCGACCCAACAACATCGAAGTGCCTGCGCCAAGCGTGATGTCGCCAGCACCCGCACCTGTGTTGGTGTAAACGCCCAATGTGCCCGCGCTCAGCGTCACACCACCCGAAAACGTGTTGTTACCAAGTAGAGACAACGTGCCGGCGCCAGACTTCAACACAGCACCGGCGCCAGACACGGTGCCCGTGAGCAATTGCGCTGCTGTCGATGCGTAGTCAAAGGTTGCGCCGCTTGTGATACTCAGAGCGCCACTGTATGTACCACCGCCCAAGGTGGCTGCAGAGCCAACCTGCAGCGTGCCGCCAGACACTACGGTGTTGCCGGTGTAGGTGCTGGCACCCGTCAAAGTCAGTGTGCCCGAGCCATGCTTCGCAACACCACCGGTGCCAGAGACCACGCCCGCATAAGTGGCGGAGACATTGTTGCCACCGGCTGCCAGGTTGTAGCTACCCAGAGCCACATGGCCACCAGCCGCACCGCCGCCCGCCAGGGAGCCAACGGTGAGATCTTGCATCAGCGTAAGGCTAGCACCAGTGATATCGTTTAACGTGACTGCAGAGCCATTACCCAAGGCAGTGCTCGCGTTGGTTTTCAACGCACCGCCCAGCAGCGTGGTGTTGCCCGTGTAGCTATTGGTGCCAGCCACAGTCACCGTCCCACCACTGGCATTCAGGTTCAGCGCGCCGGTGCCGCTAACGGTGCCCGACAGGACAATGTCTATGACATTGAAAGACAGCGTGCCGTCGCTAGCGAATATGTTGGACGTATAGCCGCCAATGGCGCTGGACTGCGTACCGCCGCTACCCACACTACCCCCCAGATAACGGGTGACCACCAGGCCTGAACCACCCCTGCCGCCCGTGGATTGTGCATTCGACGGTAAACCAGCGCCACCGCCACCGCCACCCGTGTTGGCCACACCATTGGCCGCCGTTGAGACATACTCCGAGCCAGCACCACCACCACCGAGGCCTCCAACACCAGCGTCGTAATTCGCCATCTCATCGTGCAGACCGCCACCACCACCACCACCCACGTAACCGCCTTGACCTAAAGCCAAGGCATTGGCCCAGTCGATGTACAAGCCCACACCTCCGTCACCCGATCCAGCGCCAGAGGCGTGGTCATAGGCCTGTCCGACGCCACCTGCACCGCCGCCGCCGCCTGATTGGTAACCATAGGTCCAAATACCGTCGCCGGCACCACCATTATTACCTTGGCCTGCTGTACCCGCGCCACCTGCGGTGCTATCACCAGAACCACCGCCAGAACCAACAAGCGGGCTGCCCGCATTGGGTTCTACATAGTCCCAATGGCCCCCAGCGCCGCCGCCGTAGGCCTCTATGTTGCCTAACAGCGACGCGCCGCCATTTGAAGGTGCCTGGCTTACGGCCCCGTAGGAGGTCGTTGTGCCGCCAACGCCACCGTCACCCACCACAACGCTGTAGCTGCTGTCGACCAAATTAGCAGAACTGTGCAACACGCCACCGCCGCCGCCGCCGCCGCCCACGTGCGCACCGCCGCCGCCGCCGCCACCCACTACAAGGTATTCCACCAAGGTGTCCAAACCGATGGTGGCGTTGCCGGCCAAGGTGATGTCGTTAGCGATACTCGTAACAGCACGACCCAACAACATCGAAGTGCCTTCGCCAAGCGTGATGTCGCCAGCACCCGCACCTGTGTTGGTGTAAACGCCCAATGTGCCCGCGCTCAGCGTCAAACCACCCGAAAACGTGTTGTTACCAAGAAGAGACAACGTGCCGGCGCCAGACTTCAACACAGCACCAGCGCCAGACACGGTGCCCGTGAGCAATTGCGCTGCTGTCGATGCGTAGTCAAAGGTCGCACCGCTTGTGATACTCAGAGCGCCACTGTATGTACCACCGCCCAAGGTGGCTGCAGAGCCAACCTGCAGCGTGCCGCCAGACACTACGGTGTTGCCGGTGTAGGTGCTGGCACCCGTCAGGGTCAAGGTGCCCGCACCATCTTTGGTCAAGGTGACACCAGTGCCCGTGACTGCTTGGCTAAAGCTTGTGTGGCCAGCGCCAGTGAAGCGCAGGCTACCGCCGATCACGGGCACATAGGAAGCGGTGGCACTAACATCCAGCTCCCAGGTGACACCCGCCGTCGCCGAGTCAAAGGTCGCACCGGCGCTGGTCACTGTAAACCCACGTGTTGCCGAGCTATCGCTGGCACCAGAGTAGCGTAAGGTGCCACCGTCTATCACCAAGGCGTTGCTCTCGTAGTAGCGCGTTCCCAGGCTGCCGGCCCAACCCCAGTTGGTCAAATCCAGCGTTGCACCAGAGGCAACAGTGGTGATAGCTGTAGAAGGGTTGCTATTGACGTTTGAATAAATGCTGCCTGTTATTCTTAAAGTACCATCATTGACGTTGGTGGCGCCTGTGTAGGTGCTCGCACCGCTGAGGGTCAAGGTGCCCGCACCAGCTTTGGTCAACGCACCGGTGCCTGAGACGACGCCCGAGATAACAGACGCAGCACTGGTCGTTACATTGACGCCAGCTGTTGTGTTCACCGCACTGGCCGTCAAGCCACCTGCAGTCACATTGAGCGAAGCGAGTGCCTTGTTAGCTCCAGTGGCCGCGCTGAGCGTCACACTACCTGCACCGGCGTTGATATTGACTACCGATGGCGCTGCATTGGTTTCACGCAAATAGCCCCATACCGCGTAAGGACTGATGCTGGTGCTGTATGCAGAGCCCTTTTGAAGGTCATTCCAAAGACCCAAAGCACCAAAGAATTGCCCAACGTTTTCACCACCGGTACCTGAGCCATTCGGTTCTCTCGAGCCAAAGTTGGCAAACACACCAGAACTGGTCAAACTACCGTCGCTGTACTGCCCTGCTGTATTGAGATTACTGCCTGAGGATTGCGTGAAAAATGAGGCGCCGTTTGCCCCCACAACAGCTGTGAGCGGCGATGCGCCGCTGACTGCATACGTGCCACCAGCCTCTGGCCCACCCACCCAATACCAGCTGGTCGTGTTGGGGTCACGATACGCACCAATCCAAGCACCGCGATAGCCTGCTTTGTATGTGGCAATAGAGTTTTCAAGCTTAGATGTAATGCTGACCAAATAGCTGTCACCCTCGGCCGACCCGCCATTTGTACCATTCTTCGCATCTTGTGCCGCGCTCAGCCAACTGCCACCCGATGACGCTTCGAAAAAGGTGTAACCGTTGCCGCTGTCTATGCTGCCACCGATGTTGACATTGCCGCCACCGCTGTTGATGCTAAAACCGCTTGCATGGCTGGTCGAAACGATCAGCTGGCCATTGATGTTCACAGCGCCGCCATTGGTGGTCGCTGTGATGGCGCTTGCGCCGCCGTCTACATACAGGTCACCGCCAGTTGCACCGTTCGATGTTGTACCGCCGAATGTGAGATCACCTCCGTTGGTCGCAATATCGGCGCTCAGCATCACAATGCCGCCGCCGTCGCGCGTGCNGTTGTCGCTATCGGCATCAAGCTCGATGTGCAGCTTGCCACTACCAGAGGCCGTAATGGCGTTGTTGACAATGATGGAGTTAGCCGCCTGTAACCTCAAGCGAACATCCGACGACGCTGCCGATGTGATGGCCGCGNTGACCACAATATCGCCCAAGTCCGAACCACTGGAACCAGTGGTGACCGTCACACTCGTACCACCACCCAGTGCACTGGTGATCGTCCCTNCGTTGATGTTCGACGACGAACCGGCTGCAGCATAAGTTTGCACCCCGCTGACGCTGGAGTCGCCTGTGCCACTGGTCGCGGCACTGGAAATAGATATGTTGTAAGGATCCAGCAGCCACTCGCCACCCACACCTTGACCCGCGCTCGCATCAACGGATAAGGCGTCTACCAACAACTTGTGACCCGACGTTTCAATGTCGCCACCATCGCCGCCGTTGTCGCCACCTGTCGCGCTGATGTGACCATTGGCTGTGGTCACAGCATCCGCGTCGTGCACATCACTCCACAACACCACTGTGCCACCGTCCCCCCTATCAGTGGCGCTGGCGTCAATGCTGGCACCCGCTTCCATCGTGACGGTTGTCGCTTCGCGCAATTGGTCGGGGTTGTCGAATATGCGGCGCGCAGCGTTGTTGCCACCTTGCCAGTCGCCGCCAACCAACACGTCGCCGCCGCCTGTGAAGCCCGTTGCCGACAGTGATGAGCCGGCGGCAAGCGTCACCGTATCCGCCTCGAGCACCACGCGCCCGCCAACGCTGGTTAGGCCAGCCGCTTCAATGATGCCGGTGTGATTGATCGCTGACGCCAACAAGTCGTTGGCTGCCTTGGCGGTGAGGTACACCAAACCATCACTCGCACGTATGCCGCCGCCGCTTTCAATGTGCGCATTCAGTGCGCCAGCTTCAACCTCAATTTGTAGCGGGCCACCCATGTCAATGCGCACGCGCTGCCCAGCAGCAAGCAGCACCGAACCTGATGGCGACTCGATGGTGCCGGCATTGGTGACCTGTGCAGCCACCATGGCAATGTAACCACCAGCGTTTGCCTTGAGCTTGCCTTGGTTGATAACNGCATTGCTTGATNCGCCGCCATAGGTTTCTTGACCACTTAAAAAATCTTGCGTTGAGATATCCAAGGTCGACGCGACCAAGGCGCCCACGTTGACTTCGGCATTAGCCGTAAACAGGATGCCGGCAGGATTGACCAGCACCACACGGCCATTTGCGTTTAATTGACCGCGGATCTGGGAAACCTGACCACCCGTCACACGATTCAACGTTGACGCATTTGAATTGGGCTGAATGAAGTCGACCCTTGCATCTTCACTGATGGAGAAACTTCGCCAATTAATCACACCACTCTGCGTGGTTTGGTTAATTTGTAGGCGCGTAGCAGAGATCGGGTTGATGCTGACGCCGCCTGACTCAACTACCGCACCCTCTGGAAGCTCCGTCGCATACGTAGGGGCGTAAGGCGTCACCAGCATGCCAAAGACAGCTGTCCAAAGCGTCGTCTGGCGAAGGGCTGCACGACAACCGATCACCACCGAGCGCAGCCTAAACTGCGGCAAAACTCTCATTCCGTTATATTTTCAGACACAAGCCAAAACGCATCCTTTTGTAATAAATCTAAAAAAGCATCAGGCTTTGGGACTTCGAAGGGTGTGGTGCCCGCTTAGCGATGAACTTCATCCAGGCCAAAGTGTCGCCCATCAAAAAGTGACCATGGGTCACTTATTAACGGGAATAATTCTTTTGTATTCATATTTTTGGCCGAAGTCACATTCCTGCCACTATCACCGTGGGAAACAGTGCGGTATCCTNTCCGGCGTTCACAGCATGTAGACCTAACACTCAAGGAGTTCGACGAGATGTCAGTACGATTCAAGCGGGCTTTGTTCGTTTCGCTCGCAGCCCTCAGCGTCGGCGCATTCGCAGCTGATATGCCAAAGGGCGTGATCGCCGTAGTCAACGGAAAGGCGTTGAATGAAAATATTCTCGGTGTGGCGGTTGGTGATGCAGGCAGCCGTGGCGTGTCAGATTCACCAGCACTTCGCAGCGAGCTTCTGGGCGACCTCATCCGCAGTGAAATCTTGGCGCAGCGAGCCAAACAACTTGGTTTGGCAAACGACCCAGACACGCGAGCCCGCGTGGCGATCGCAGAGTCCAACCTACTGGCAAGAGAGTTACAACGGTTCTGGGTCACAAAGAACCCGCCAAGCGACAGCGACATGAAGGCTGAGTACGAACGCCAGGTCGGCGACCTACAGAAGCGCGGCGCTTTGAGTGAGTTTTACCTGGCGCATATCGTTGTCAGCTCTGAGGAAAGTGCGCTAAAAATCATCGATCAGCTCAGGAACGGTGGCGACTTTTCAACCCTTGCAGCTAGTCAGTCCTTGGAGCCTCAAACTCGCGCAAATGGCGGCGAAATGGGCTGGGTACTGCCGTTCAACATCCTTCCGGAGATAGGGAATGTGGTTGTGAACCTGGATAAGGGAGAGGTCGCTCAAAGCCCCATCCTGACGCGTGTGGGATGGCACGTTGTCAAAGTAAATGACAAACGCCCCTACAAGATACCGAGCTACGAGGCAAGCTTGAATGCACTGAGACAAGCCGTGATGAATGCCAAGTGGAGGGCCTACGTAGACGGCCTGATACAAGCTGCCAAAGTTCAGCGCTGATTAACAAACACAAGACAGGGAAATGGGGTACAAAAAACCGACACAAGCGCGTGCTATCGCGACAGAACAACGGTTCCTGGATGCACTGGATGAGTGTCTTCGTGAGAAATCCTTTGACGCGACCTCGATCGTCGATATCGCTGAACGCGCAGGCCTTCACAGAAGCGCATTCTTGAACCGATTTGGAGACAAACAGCGGGCATTAATGGTTCTTTTTGAACGCTACTGCGACCTCGTCTTTGACGTCGTAGAAACGCTTCGATCAAACATTGACGCGTATAAGACCCTGGACGCTTTGTGCTACGAAATGTCTTCGCAACTAGAGCGAATACAAATGGCCCACTTTGGCGCCAATCGTGCGATGCAAGAGTACTTCTATCAACGGCTTGAGACTCACGACATGGTTAAACGGATTTTTTTGGAGACGGTGGGGCTAATGAAGTCTGCGCAGCACCGGTTTTTGGATGAACCCCAACGCACTGATCAGGGGGCATTTGCTGCGACCCAGTTATTGGTGACTCTCAATTTCAATTACGTCATGCGAGGTATGCCGGGACTTCCCAAGGCGAGCAACGATAGGCACGCATTGATCAGTAAATGCATGCGTGCCGCGCTGACGAGCTGATCTTGCTTTCCGCCGAGCCAGAAAACGAATCAAAAGTCACCTATCACCCAGCGCAGCCTTAGCGCACCCGTTAACACTGACTTGGGGGCTTTTGAATACTGGGGCGATTCATTCACGCCCTACTCAGGTTATCGAGTGATTATTTCTTAATTTACCCGCGGCCGTTCGCCGACCGATCGTGCGGTGTATGGGTGCTACCCGCGATGCTTATCAGCTGCTTCACCAGTACTTGGAAGTTTTCATCGTCTTGCAACCCCGCCCGATACCAGATGAAGAGGTCACGCTTGCTTGGTCCCGCAGGTGGACAAATTTCCACAACGGGATACTCGCCGTGCATCATAGTCATCGGACGTCTCGGTAACACCGCTAGATGACGCCCCTTCAGCAGAATTTGCAATAGCATAACGGCGTCGCCAGTAGTTGTGAACTGCGTACGCATCCTTTGGATCCCACTGCGAGATAGCATTTCAAGTTCAGTGTTTTGAAACGGCGATGAAATGCCAAAATTCAGCCACTCACAAAGCTCCAACTGTTCAGCTGTGGGCTTTATAACCTGTGCCAATGGATGGGACGGTCCACAGAAAATGGATAGCTCATCAGGTATCAATAAGTCGCGTTTTAGGCCGAGAGGGACTTGGGTAAACACCGCAGGCACAATCGCAATGTCGTGCGCGCCATCGACCAATTGATCCAGCATTGCGGTTGGNCGACCGCTGGCGATGCTAAGCGATAAATCTGGACGNTCTTGCATGACACCTTCAACTAATTGGTGAATCAATGCCATCCCAATCAGCGGACCGGTCGCAATGCGTAAATGCGAGTGCAGACCAATCGCGTGTCGGGAGACGACCTCCTGTGACATTTGCACCTGCTGCGCAATGGCNCGACCTTGACGCGACAAGTCCTCGCCCATCTGCGTGCTGCGCACACCAAACCGACTGCGAGAAAAAAGGGAGCCGTGCGCCTGCATTTCGAGCGTGCTCATGTTTCTTGTGAGAGTGGGCTGGGTTAGGCCCAAGTGCCTGGCGGCTGCCGTAATGGAGCCCNTATCCAAGATTGCCGCCAGTTGAATGAGATGCCGTGGATCCATACGGAATTTGATGTTTAGCAGACCAAAATAGAATTTTACATTTTAGCGTCTAGATCTTAAAGTGTCGACGGGGGCATGATATTTCTCCCCGCTAACCGTAACCAGACAGGAGACAAAATGAAGCAGTTCAAACACTTGCGGTCTGCCACCGCCATTTTTATTTTAGCTATGACAGCCGTCACTCCGGTACTCGCACAAAAGGTGTCGATGGAGACCGCGTCCGCCGCCAGCGTGGTGGGATTGCTGCCCCAGGCTATGGCGCCTATTTGGTCCAAAACGGGCTTGGACATTCAACTCGCAATGGGACAGACGCTAACCAAGTCGTTACTCAAATTGGGGCAGGGCAGCCTTGATACNGCGGTCGTTCCACCACCCGCTTACGCAAACTTAGCCCGAGGCAAGGGCCCGTACGCGAAGCTTGGTGCCGAAAAAGGCACAGCGCTGTCCAACAATGTGCGTGCATTGTGGGGATTTTCCGCCTCCAACTATCACCCAATCGTATGGGGTGATTCAGGTATCGCTGACTGGTCGGGCGTCAAAGGAAAGCGCATTTACACAGGCCCTCCCGCCGGCGCTGCAAATGCACAAATCAAGGCGCTGATCAAGCGCGCATCGGGGTTTGAGGAGGGCACGGACTACGAGGGTATTAAAGCACCTTGGAGCGTCGCAACGCAGGGCTTCAAAGATGGACAGTACGACGTACTGGTACTGCCGGCTAGCTTGGGCAGCCAAGTTGTGACGGAAATGGGACTCACCCGCAACATCCGGATTTTGAGCCTGCCGACTGACGCAAATCCGCCCAACGCGCTTGGCATGCTCAAGTCTAGCATTCCAAGCGGAACCTACCAAGGTCAAGTCAACAACAATGAGACGATCACAACGTGGCAGACCGTCATGATGGTGATGGCCAAAAAAGACCTTGATGAGGCAACGGCCTACAAACTTGTTAAGACCTATGTCGAGAGCCGTCAGCAAGTTGCATCGGGTAACGCCATGCTTAAAGAACTACCAGGTGACGACCCATTGGGCGGCGTGATCGCACCGTTGCATGCCGGTGCTGCTCGATACTTCAAAGAAATTGGTGTGGCAATTCCGAAGGAGTTAATGCCTCGCTAATTGGCTACTAATGGGTGTCGAACCAGTCAATGACCGGTTCGATACTCGTCGGATATCTCATCGGAAATTTCCATGCACCCCTCGTTAGATCGTTGGCTCAACCGCGTCGTCGGTTTATTGGCACTCACTGTCACGTTTTATGGTCTAGCAAACGTGATGCCCGCTATAGGGGATTTTCGACTCGGGCCCTTCCCAATGGAATTTTTCCGCGCCACGTTTTTCTCATTGTGCCTAATGGCCGTGGGTATAGACATGATGCGAACGCTCCCCAATAAAGACAATGGTGTCTCATTCAGGCGGATAGCTTTAGTCATCACTATTCTGATTTCCACACTTTTTTTGCTTTATGCGGCGCGCTCTTATTACCTCGTCAGCATCGAACTCGACAGCGCCATGTTCTTATTTGGCACACGAGAGGCTGGCATCGCGCTCGGTGCAAGTGCCGCCATTTTGTTTTTCTGCTGGCGCATCTGGGGGGCACCCGTGGCCATGCTGGGCTTACTCAGCATCCTGTACCTCTTGACAGGCCCTTATTGGCCGGGACCACTTAAAACAATTTCAGGCGATATTTATGAGCTGTTGGCTCAAAATCTCTGGTACAGCCTGGATACAGGAATACTGGGGGCGACCTTCTCCATTGTGATCACCACCGTTTTCCCTTTCATTATTCTCGGCGCTATCTTGGCGGGTGTCGGCGCTGGTGAATCCATGATTCGCATCGCGTTTGCAGTGATGAAGCGCACCGCGGGGGGGCCGGCGCATGCGGCTATCCTCGCCTCTGGTTTATTTGGAAGCGTCTCGGGAAGTGCGGTTGCGAATGTCGTCGGCACAGGTGTCGTGACGATTCCAATGATCAAGCGCCGAGGCTTTTCCAGCAATTTTGCTGGTGCTGTTGAGGCCGCCGCATCGACTGGCGGACAAATCATGCCCCCAATCATGGGGGCGGCTGCGTTAGTGATGGCCGATTATGTCGGCGTTAGCTACCTCACCGTCGTTGTTGCGGTGTTGCTACCTGCGCTAGCGTATTACCTCAGCCTTTTCTTCATGGTCATGTTCGAAGCGCGGCGCCTCGGCATCAAGCCGGACGCGCAAGCGGCTGGTGTCTCAGCGCCCGCGACTCAAGACTATCTAAACCTGCTCCTGATTTTTGTACCGCTTGCAGCCATCGTGACTTTATTGGTCGCGGGTATGTCAGCGTCAGGCGCGTCGCTATCAGCAATCGCTTTACTGCTTCCACTGAGCCTAATCAACCCAGCTGTTCGCTCCGAGCCGCTGAAAATTTTGCACGCTTTCCGTGCGGGCGGCATCACCTTTGCGCAGCTGTTAACCGCAATCGCAGCGGTTAGTATCGTGATCTCGACCCTTTCTGCGACGGGTGTACCCGTGAAATTTGGTGTCCTTATGGTCAGTGCACTTGAGGAGTCTAAATTTGTCGCACTCTTAGTCGTGGCAGGTGGCTGTATCTTGCTCGGCATGGGAATGCCTACATTACCCGCGTATGTCACTGTGGCTGCGATCGCACTTCCCTCTATGGAGGCACTCGGCATGGCGCCACTGGCGGCACACATGTTCGTCTTCATGATTGCCGTCGCGTCCACCATTACGCCGCCGGTCGCGATCGCCGCTTATGCGGCCGCCTCAATATCAGGGGGGAAGCCAATTGCGACAGCGGTGTCGGCCTCTCGCATTGGCATTATGATTTTTGTGATCCCATTTGCCTTCGCCTATGAGCCTCTGTTACTCACGGTTTCCCAAGCGGGTGCAGACTTTACATGGTCCCGCTACCTCATGTTGGTGCTTCAACTCACACTCTCGATTTATGTATTGGCTAGCGCGCTCATTCGATTTGATCGGGTAAAGCTGTCTTGGTTCCAAGTAGTTATACGGATAGCGGGGTGTGTATTGATGTTCAGCGGACAGGCTAACTTGGAAATACTCGGGATTGCACTAGCTACTCTGGCAATAGCAGTCACCAACTTTTCTTCAAAAAAACTATATAGGACGTAACAATGACCAATTTTGTATTTATTGTTGCCGATGATTTGGGCTATGCCGACCTNGGCTGCTACGGTGGCCGTTCAAATTGCTCACCAAATCTCGATGCATTGGCCGCCAATGGAATACGTTACGTTAATGGGTATTCAAATTCACCCGTTTGCTCCCCAACGCGGTTTGCTCTGATGACTGCGCGTTATCAATATTGGGTTCGCGGTGCAAGTGAAGAGCCAATGGCAGGAGCCGCAATCGGTAACCCTGAGCTTGGGCTCTTTCCGCACTTACCAACGCTGCCATCGATGATGAAGGACGCGGGATTCCATACAGCACTCATCGGCAAATGGCATCTTGGGTTCCGTCCACATTTTGGGCCCGAGAAAAGTGGCTACATGCATCACTTTGGTCCGATGTCCGGCGGTGTTGGGTATTACAGCCACAGTGCCCGAAAGCCTGACAGCGACCTCGAGCTCGACGGTCAGCCCTATGATGAGCCAGGCTACTTAACAGACCTCATTTCCTCGCGCGCGGCGCAGTACGTTCGCGATCGGGCTCACGCCAGACAGCCGTTCATACTGAGCCTACATTACACAGCGCCGCATTGGCCTTGGGAAACACGATCTCAAGGAGGGATAGATCCAGAAATTAGCCGAGATATCTCTCACCTAGACGGAGGTAATGTCGAAACGTATCAAACCATGATCCGTGAGATGGATGAGGGTATCGGCTGGGTTGTCGATGCACTCAAAGAAACGGGGCAACTTGAAGATACGGTCATCATCTTCACCAGCGATAACGGAGGCGAGCGTTTCTCTGATAACTGGCCCTTGGTTGGCGGGAAGATGGACCTCACCGAAGGCGGTATACGCGTCCCCTACATCGTTCACTGGCCTAAAGGAATTCAGTCGCCCGGACGAGCATCTGAACAGCACTCCCTCACCATGGATTGGACAGCAACGATTCTCGATATCGCTGGCGTCAAACCACCAACTGGACACTCATTGGATGGCGTTTCGTTGCGCCTCACCTTTGATCAACCAGACGCCACCTTTGAGCGGCCCATGTACTGGCGAATGAAACACAATGATCAAAAGGCATTTCGATCAGGCGATTGGAAGTATCTGAAAATCAACGAATACGAATACTTGTTCAACATTGAAAGAGATGCACGTGAGCGTGCAAACCAAGCAAAAAGAGAACCAGAGCGGCTAGCAGCTATGCGTTCGCAGTACGAGGCATGGGCATCACAAATCCCACCTGTACCGGACGATGCCCGAGTAAGTTTAATTTACAACTTGGCGGACATGCCTGCTCGCTGACGGTAATCTGCCAATTTCCTACCCTCTTTCGTGCTTGTGAAAATTTGGAGATACAAAGTGCGTCCGCCATTAACGATTCCGACCTTCATTCATGATTTTTATGAAAACCGCAGATTGGAAAGGGGCCAAGGCCGATTCCGCGACTTGCCTGCCTACCGTGGGTTTGTAAATTATCAAGTGCGGCTCCTAACGTCGATCCACGCTCGATGCAAGGGGTTTCAGATCGATGATCCTGCGACCATAGCAACGTTGAATGTAAATTTACGAGAGGCAGATCTTCTCGATTTGCGAAAACTGATATCTGAGCTTGGCTCGGCGGGGTTAATAGAAGAAGATCATCTAGAACCAATGTGTGATGAATTAGAAAAGGTCCGCGAGGCACTTTTCGGACAGATCCTGTAGCGCCACTATGAAGCCCCCACTCACCATCCCGACCTGTGTGAAAGAATTCTGTCAGCTTAACCGTGAACAGCTATTACCCATTGCTTCAGATGCAAAGTTCGATGATTTGATCGTCGGGCAAACAATGCTTGTATTGGATCTTATTTCGGAAAAGCAGGGGCGGCTTCAGAGGTCTATTGCGAGGCTCTCAAGTATTCACACGCACTCAAAAACGCTTGATAACTCGTCGTTCAAATCACTGGTAGCCTATTTGAGCGACGCTGGCCTTGTAGATGCGTTAACGAGTGATTACATTATTGTCCGTGCGTCCGAACTGCGTGAGTCGGATCTCCCACTTTCTGTTTAGTCGCTGACAGTAGCCTGCTGGGTGGGTAATCCCCCCCTTTTGCAGGGGTCACAGGTTCGAACCCTGTACCACCCACCAGAAATTTGTTAAGTAAATCGAGCACTTAGGAGTAACCTTAGGTGCTTTTTTTACATCCAAAAGTAGTATGAACACGTCATACTACTATTCATATGTTTACGCGCTGGTTTTGTTAGGTTTTGCTGGAAGCAGTTTGGAGGGTGTAGCTGGCGGCACTCAGTGAAAAACGCGACGTTTGGCTATCTCGAACACGAGAGTTGAATTAGTGCTCCATTTCTGCAAACGGTACACACACATAAATTCCACCGAAATGCTGAATTACGCAAATGGTCAAGGCTATTTGAACGGCGATGGCCCCATGGCTATAGCGTCGTTTAAATGACCCGCTGACCTTTGCAAGATGCTACAGACAGGGAACTTGTGATAGCTTTTTTCCATCGTGCTGTCTTTGGAGATGAATGAACCAATTGAGCATTTTTGAACAAAATAGGTGAGTGCCTTTTCCCATATTTTTCCTATATATTAAATATTGGTGGGTGGCACAGGGTTCGAACCTGTGACCCCTGCCGTGTGAAGGCCCGCGCTTCGACGGAGCGCAAGCATCACGTGGGCATCATCCTGAAACACGCCCGCATCTCGTTGTCAAGCATCTGCAGCGAATGTAGAAAGCAGCTGTCGTGCAGTACCTGAAGAACAAACAACCCCTCCACCATTTCGATGCAGGGATCCAGCAGTTTGGAACAACGCCAGGGGCGCAGTAAGCGACCGTCGTAGGGACACGCGCAAAACCTGTGTCAACCGTGCGACGCTTCGCCCATGGCAAAGCGGCCGTTAACCGCAACTGCTTGAGCCCCACCGATGGATCGAGCGATTTAGGTGCTGGCTACCACTGGAGCGGCGAGCGTATTCAACAAGCCAAAGAAGTCCTGGTTCGCAGAACTAGCGAATAATCGATTTGACCGATGCGCTGATCGACTCTGGCTCGAATATTTTTTCTAGCCAGCCTTCTTTGAAAATCATTGGCTCGGCTTCCTCAATCGCTAACAGGCATGCATCAGAGAGTCTGCCGCCTGGTACACGACCAAAGGCCACAGCCAGCAAGATAGTCAGGTGACCCAATAGGAAGTCCTCAGCGGCCTGGTAAGGAACGCCACGGTCTGCAGCAGCTTTCGTGGCATCTGCCAGTGCTTTTGCGAACGTAGCGCCGACAGTCTCTGACAAAGCAGGCTCCAAAACCACCATTTGTGCCGTCGTGCAACGATGCGCGCGCATCACTGGCGCGTAGAAGGCACGAGCAATGTCTTCGCATATCTGATAGTGCTCTTCCGGGCCTTGGTCCAACGAGCAAATTATGTGCTGTTTCGCAGCGACTCCACCGAAGTAATCTTGTTTTGCCGCCATTTCAGTCTCGTCATTAAACAACGGCGGATGGCAAGGGTGGGCAACGAAGTAAGTAATGTCCTCACGCTTAGGCAACTCACCCGCATAGGGGGCAGCGGCGTCCAACATAATGACAGCGGTTCCGGGTTTCAATTCTGAAACAAAGGATGACAGTACCTTCCCGATTAACCGATCTGGTACAGCAAGGATGACCGCATCTGCCTTCTCTAGCGCCTCTGCTTGAGAGACACAATCAAGCCCTGTCTCCTCTTTAAGTCGAGCTTGACCTTGGGGACTCACCTCAACGTGCAATGTCTCATAATCGGATTTCGCAAGATTGGCCGCTAAACGGACCCCCATCTTTCCTCCCGCTCCTAAAAGTGCTACTGTCGTCATCGTATCTCTCCTATTCAAAGTTAAATTGGTTTATCTTCTCAATCATTCAGACTCATACTTGCGTGTTACGTCTTGCTTTAGGTCCACTTGCTATACCCCGTCTTAGTCTGGACGAAGAAATCGGGGGCTCCAATTTGCCCTCCCTTAAGAGCTACTTCGAGCCCATCAATCCGAGAGTTAGCTCGCGTGTGAATACGGCAAAGTGGGCAGCCCGGGGCCAGTGGTGCAACAGCAGAGAGTGCTTCCGCACCTAGTGCTGTTAGCGCATGTCCTGATGTATCGCCACCTACAATCACAATACGCGGAAGACCGGTTTCCTGGCGGACATCCGCCACCAAATGGCCAAGAGCGGCTCCCAATCGATCTCGGGCGATATTCAATGGCACGCCCCGTGTTTCGGCTGCTTGCACCATGGCATCGACCGCAGAATCATCCGGTCCCCGCGCTGAGGCAACGATCACATCNCGACCTTCTGCGAGCGCCACCTTACTCGCTGCGAATACCCGTTGGCGCTCGGCAAGCAGTTGGTCGCTATCAACCGCGCTACTTGCCTTAAACGAGATACAAACGAAGCCCTGTTCTTCAGCATATGCGATCTGCTCCGCTGTTGTCGGNGACACTGATGCTGAAACGGCAAATATCTGATCAACAGGCTGAAGGTTTGGGATATCAGGAGTTGCTGATAGTTGGCCTCGTAGAACCCAATGCGCCACTAACGCGTACTCAATTCCCTGCGAGCCGATTGCAAAAACGGGGGTTTTCCCATCACGCCAAACGAGTCGGCCAGCTTCAGCTAAAGTTTTGTCATCAATCACGTCCAACGCGACGATTTTCGCCCCCGTTTGAGTTTCACGGACAAGCGCTTGGGCAGACTTTCCTGCATACATATCTGCAAGTGACACAACGCCCACGGGAAGCTGAGTNTGCATGGAAATATGCCTACCTAGATCCGCTTCGTCCATTGGTGTAACTGGATGGCGAGACATCACAGGATGACGATCAAGGCGATAGATTTTGTCATCGCTCAACGCAAACAGATTTCCAAAGGCTTGATAGCGTCCCATTTTCGGCGCACCAACTACCAAGGGTATCCAGTCGCAGTGCCGTACCGCGTGTCCTAGGTCGGTTGCCTTGCCAATCGATCCGATGTGGGGCGCAGAATCAAAGGTGGAACAGGTTTTGTAATGAAGAATTGGAGCGCCAAACTGATGCAAGGCAGCAAACATCGACGGCAACTTCTCTTGCATCCACTCAGGGTCTTTTGAGCGCGCCACACCTGCGACACCGAAGGCCTGAATTTCTGGGAAATTTTTCAACATAGACTGCTCGGGTACATCCATGAAAAGCATGGTCGGGATACCCGCGAAAGACAATACCTCCATCACGGCTGATGCACCGGTGAAATCATCGCCATAGTAGGTGATCTTGAGGTTCATAGGGCTTAGTAAACGGTCAGGGCAGCTGCGAGTGCTGGGTGATCTTTGGCATAGCTCTCGAGATCGACGCCTGCCATTGCAGCGTCCCAAGCATCACACATGGCAGTGACACCTGCGGAAATACCATCCGGGTGAGCGACTACACCACCTCCTGCAGTCACGATGAGATCGGGCGTTCCAACGGCTTTTAGAGTCCCCGCAGCCTGACGGATGGTCTGACCTGACGAAAAAACGGGAACCGCTCGCATTGGCGCTTGATCAAACANAGGTTCATTCAGCGATGTAGCAGAGGCAATGACGCTATCGTCCGCCTCGGTAAACTTGTTATCCAGTCCNTTTACATGCATGTGGTCCGCGCCTGCCAAACGCCAAAGTTTTGACCATGCTGGATAGGACCAACCAAGCAACGGTTCGCGCGTCAGAGCGCCCCAACCGCAACGATGCGCATGAATGGGTAACTGACTATGCCGGCGAAGTTCGATCATGCCAGTCATGCCAACCGCCATCAGACTAGCCATAATGCACGTGCCACCATGTGCCAAAACAATATCATGGTGGCGCTTCATGTCGTCCATATCGCCTGTCAGATTGAACGCGACCATTGGCTTTTTGCCAGTCTTGTCGGCATATTCGTTTACCACAGCCATCACCGCGCGCACTCGGTCCTTGAATGAGCAAGCGGGGCCATCAGCCTGTAATTCATCATCCTTGATGAAATCAATACCCCCCGCACACAGCTTGCCCACCAAAGTGGCGGTATCTTCGGCAGTTAAGCCAACACTGGGTTTGATGATCGTTCCAATCAGCGGGCGGCCTTCAACACCGGATAGACGGCGCGTGCCTGCCATCCCAAACTGGGGCCCATCATATTTTTCGGCAAACGCGTGAGGCAGTCTTAGGTCAACAAGCCGAAGTCCCGAAAAAGGCTTCAGTTCAAATAAATTCCCAGCAATTGTCGCGATCAAATTCGGCAATGAAGGCCCTAAATTTGCGATCGGCCAAGATAGTGTCACTCGCGCCTGTTGACGCAAGCCGGGACCCGATTTGGGTTGACCTGAGCCCGGCAACGTCGGTTCTGTGACGGCACCGAGTACTTCCAGCCGTTCAACTCGTGCAGCTGACCGCTCCTTAAGTTCAGGCGTCTCACCTGGGACAGGTACAAAGGTTCCTGATGACTGCTCACCCGCCATGATCTCGGCNGCCTGCATTGGNTCGAAGGCGGTCTCTATCAGATAATCCGCTTCAATGCGGCTTGGATCGATAAGGGGCGTAATCATCAGTCTGGGGTCCATCAGGCTAGCGCAAGAACACGGTGGTGATCTGCGGGACGAGTAAGATCAGCATCAGTACCATCAGTTGGATACCGATAAAGGGCAGGAAAC
>JGI26088J50261_1000711_pt1 | contig 18835 bp, 18 predicted proteins | sample SaaInl1SG_22_DNA_FD_50261 | JGI IMG/M metagenome (IMG submission 50261)
GCGCGGTTGACGGGGCTCGAACCCGCGACCCCCGGCGTGACAGGCCGGTACTCTAACCAACTGAGCTACAACCGCCAACTGTGTGTCTTGTAGGACTGAGGGTTCTCTAAGCAAGCCGCCCGGCAGCGTCAAGCGGCACGAAGAGCTTTTGGCCATTATTTTGCATTTCTTTCCCCCGCCGCCGTATTTGGCGAAATACGCGCGCTCACCTCAATGCCGCGATCCCTACGGATCAAGGCTCAATCCGCCGCCAGATTTCAACTCCTCCATGCTCAAAAGCGCTGTCACGTTGAACACCCGCACCTCTGAGATAAGTGCTTGGTAAAATTTGTCATATGCCCGCGCATTTGGCACAATGACTTTCAAAATATAGTCAATCTCGCCTGCCAATCGATGCGCTTCGAGCACTTCTGGCCGGTTTTGCAACGCGGTCAGAAAGCGATCTTGCCAATCGGCCTCATGTTCGGAGGTGCGGATCAACACAAAAAAGCAGGCTTCAAAGCCAAGCGCCTCGGCATCCAGCTCAACCGTGGTGCGTTTGATCACCCCCGCTTCGCGCAGTTTTTTGATTCTGTTCCAAACCGGCGTTTTGGATGCTCCAATTGTCTTGGCAATGTCATCCAAGGACCGGCTGGCATCCTTTTGCAGCTCAGATAAAATTTTACGATCCACCGTATCCAGACGAACAGTCATCCGATTTCCCCCTTCCAATGAGAACAAGCGCGCGCATCCCGCGCCGCTGCGAAGATTTCATCCTTATTACCGCAGGTATCTGGTCAAATACCAGAACAATTTTCTAATATTGCCGCACTGGAGGCAGAGTTATGAAATATTTTCCCGTTTTTCTGGATGTGGCACAAAGGCCGATCGCCTTGGTGGGGGGCGGCGCTGCGGCGGTTGCCAAATTGCGACTTTTGCTCAAAACCGAAGCTGACATTACAGTTTATGACCCGGCTCCAGCGGCACAAATACGCGCTTGGGCACAAGCGGACCTGTTGAAAATTTCAAAAGCTCCCCTCACCCTTGACCAGGCACGCCAAGCGCAGCTGATCTATGCGGCCAGCGAAGATGACAGCTGCGATGCGCGGACCCAAAAGATCGCGCAATCCGCCGGAACATGGTTCAACTGGGTTGATAATTTAGAGCAGTCGCAATTTATCACCCCAGCGATCGTTGACCGTGACCCCGTAACCGTGGCCATTGGCACCGAAGGCACCGCTCCGGTGGTTGCACGAGCCATTAAACGCGACATTGAGGAGCGTTTGCCGCAAAACCTTGGCGCCTTGGCCAGCATTGGTCAAACCTTCCGATCATTGGCAGAGGCGCTGCCCTTTGGCCGTATCCGCCGCGATTTTTGGAGTCGCTTTTATTTTTCCAAAGGCCCCGCCGCCTATGACGCTGAAGGTGTTGCGGGCGCAAAGCGGGTTTTGCATGAATTGCTTGCGGAGTTTAAAAGCGCCAGTCCCAAGCCAGGCCATGTGGATTTTGTCGGTGCGGGCCCGGGTGACCCCGCCCTTCTGACCCACAAGGCCCGTGTTTTGCTGCATGAAGCCGATGTAATCCTTCATGATCGATTGGTGGATCGGCGCATCCTAGAGCTGGCGCGCCGTGAGGCCACCATGATTGAGGTCGGCAAAACGGGATTTGGCCAGGCCATGGCGCAGGACGATATTCATCACTTGATTGTCGAACATGTGGCGCGGGGGGCGCAGGTTCTGCGCCTAAAGTCGGGCGATCCTACGGTTTTTGGTCGGTTAGATGAGGAACTAGAGGCGATTGCCGCCCAGGACATCTCCTACAGCATTGTGCCGGGCATCACCGCGGCCTCAGCGGCCGCCGCTGCATTGGGGCGCAGCTTGACCCGACGCGGGCGCAACAGTCAGCTTAGGGTGATCACAGGCCACGACATGGCCGGATACGCAGAGCACGATTGGCGCGACTTGGCCAAACCGGACGCGGTCGCGGCGATTTATATGGGCAAGACAGCCGCACGCTTCATCCAAGGGCGCTTGCTGATGCATGGCGCCGATCCTCTCACGCCTGTGAGCATCATTGAAAACTGCTCACGCCCCGACCAGGTCATACGGTCGGCCCCACTTAATGCGCTGACGGAGGCGCTGCACAACTTGGCCGGACCGGTGGTGCTGCTGTACGGGATTTCGCCCCGGACGGCTGCGGCCCATGTCTTTCAAACCAGGCATGGTAAAAAAAACCCCTGTAACACCCATCTCAAAAGTCGTCACCGCCAATGATTTGAAGTCGGGAGAAGTCATTTACCTGCGCTTTCCACACAGCTGGACCCCAGACTTAACGAAGGCTTCCGTGATCACAGATCGTGATTTGGCCAAGGCAAGCCTGGTCTTTGCCCAAGGGCAAGCCAATGTCGTGGTCGGCGCCTATCTGAGCGATGTCATAAAAGACGCTGACGGCCCAAAGGCCAGCCATTTTCGCGAAAAGTTCCGCAGCACAGGCCCGTCCAATTATCGCCACGGCAAACAGGAGATTTAGAATGTATCACTATTCAAATTTTGATCACAAATTCGTCGCCGAGCGCGTGGCGCAATTTCGCGCCCAGGTCGCCCGGCGTTTAGATGGCAGTCTCAGCGAAGACGAGTTCAAGCCCCTGCGCCTCATGAATGGGCTATACTTGCAGCTGCACGCTTATATGCTGCGGGTCGCCATTCCTTATGGCACCCTCAACAGCCGCCAAATGCGCCAACTTGCTATGATCGCGGAGCGTTGGGACAAAGGCTATGGCCATTTCACCACACGGCAAAATATTCAATTTAACTGGCCAAAACTCGAAGACGTGCCCGACATCTTGCAGGCTTTGGCGGACGTGGAGATGCATGCCATTCAAACCAGTGGCAACACCATCCGAAATGTCACAGCAGATCATTTCGCAGGGGCCGCGGCCGATGAGATTGCCGATCCGCGCCCCATAGCTGAGCTGATCCGCCAATGGTCAACCGATCATCCAGAGTTCAATTTTTGCCGCGCAAATTCAAGATTGCCATCACAGGCAGCCCCCATGACCGCGCCGTCACTCAGGCGCATGACATTGGTCTGCGCATGACCTTGCAAGATGGGCTGCGCGGGTTTGAAGTGATCGTCGGTGGAGGTTTGGGGCGCACGCCCATGATTGGCAAGACCCTGTCGCCCTTTGTCCCTTTGGAAGATATCTTGCCCTATTTGGAAGCCGTTGTCAGCACCTACAACCTGCTTGGTCGGCGCGATAATAAATATAAAGCGCGCATAAAGATCACCACCCATGAGCATGGAATAGACGATATAAAACAGAGGATTGAGGCGCAGTTTTCCAAGATCAACCCTTTGTTTACGGGGGAGGATATGCATATTTTAAAAGAGATTGAGCGGCATTTCGAACCCCCAAATTTCAAACCGGCAAACCCGCCAGTTGAGGCACTCAGCACCACGTCACACACCCCCGCGTTTCGCGCTTGGTTGGACACGAACATCACCCCTCATAAGGTGCCCGGCTATGCTATTGTCTCTGTGAGTTTGAAAAAACCCGGTGCGACGCCGGGGGACGCCAGCGCGGCGCAAATGCGCGCTTTGGCGGACATCGCGCGCGATTTCGGCCATGATGAACTGCGCATTTCTCACGAGCAAAACGTGATATTGCCCCATGTGCATCGCGCGGATCTCCCCCAAGTCTATCACGCGCTGCGTCAGGCGGATTTGGCGACCGCCAATATTGGGTTGATCTCGGATATCATCGCCTGCCCCGGCATGGATTACTGCGCCTTGGCGACCGCGCGCTCCATTCCGGTGGCCCAGCAGATCGCAACCCGCTTTCACGCGCTAAAGCTGGAACATGACATTGGGCCGTTGAAACTCAAGATCTCAGGCTGCATCAATGCTTGCGGCCATCACCATATTGGGCACATCGGGATTTTGGGCCTCGAGAAAGCCGGTGTTGAAAGCTATCAAATCACTCTTGGCGGCGATGCGGGTGCTGACGCTGAAATTGGCACCCGTGCGGGCCCCGGTTTCGGCGCCGATGAGATAGTCCCGGCAATTGAGCGCTTGCTGCTGGGGTATCTGCAGCTGCGCATAGATCGGAGTGAAAGCTTTCTGGCAGCCTATCGCCGGCTCGGATTGGCGCCCTTCAAAGCCCTTCTCTACCCGCAAGCGAGAAAGGCCGCATGAGCCATGCCCTACCTCAATGACATGCCCCTAGAGGCCCGGCTCGCTCTGCTCAACCGCCGCGATGCAGACAGGCAGCTCCAAGATATTTTAAAGCCTGCGCTTGCCCTTTTGGATCAAAAAATTGCTTTGGTCAGCTCATTTGGCGCAGAGCCAGCGGTCTTGCTTCATATGGCGGCGCAAATTGCGTCCAAACCAACCCTTCGCGCGGGCCATTGGCCTGGGCAATCCAAAACCGAATAATGCATGAGGATCCCATGACTGTTATCGTGAATGACCATGGCTTTGCGCCCGAAGATACCGGCGCAATCGCGGCGGATTTACCATCAGACTTTGACCCGAAGGGAATCACGGCTGAGCTGCTAAAGCAACGCTCCATTCGCATCACCTTAGACAGCTTCGCCGATGGGCGCGGCTTTACCCTGGCGACAAGGTTGCGGCAAAACGGCTATCGCGGGCACCTCAGGCTCGCGGGCCATGTGCTGGCCGATCAATACACTATGGCGCGGCGTTCTGGGTTTGATGATGTCGAAATTCCGCAAGACTTGGCCGCGCGGCAGCCAGAATCCCAATGGCTGGCCCGCGCCGACTGGCGCGCCCATGATTACCAATCACGCCTGCGCCGCCCAAACGGGCGCATCGCAACATAATGTCGAAAAGCCGCAATTGAACTTCTGCCTTTGAAAGACTAGACCGAAAAGGATCCTAAATGACCGAGCAAAGCACCGTGACACTGACGACAGCAACACCCGTGACCCTGCCTGACGCCCAAACCGTCACAGAGGTTGAACATTACACCGACAGCCTGTTTCGCTTCCGCGTCACCCGGCCCGCCTCATTGCGGTTCCGCTCTGGTGAGTTCGTGATGATTGGTTTGATGAGCGACCCTGATCCTGTGACGGGCAAGCAAAAGCCGCTGCTGCGCGCCTATTCCATTGCCTCACCGGCCTGGGATGACACTTTGCAATTCTATTCCATCAAGGTCAAAGACGGTCCGCTGACCAGCAAGTTGCAGCACATCAAACCAGGCGATCAAGTGATCTTGCGGCCCAAACCGGTCGGCACATTGGTGCATGACGCCCTCACCCCGGCCAAACGCATCTGGTTCTTTTCGACCGGCACCGGAATCGCCCCCTTTGCCTCGCTCCTGCGCGAGCCGGAAACCTATGAGCGTTTTGAACAGGTGATTTTAACCCACAGCTGCCGAGATCTGGCGGAGCTCAAATTCGGGCAAGAGCTGGTTGAGGAGACGAAAAACGATATTTTGGTCGGCGAAGAGGCACAATCCAAGCTGATCTATTACCCCACCACCACGCGCGAGCCCTCTGCCAAGATGGGCCGTATCACCACCTTGTTGGAAGATGGCACGCTCTTCGCTGATCTGAAAATAGCAGATTTCAACGCGGAAAATGACCGCGCGATGGTCTGCGGCTCCATGGGGTTGAACACGGATATGAAACGCATTCTTGAGGCCTATGGCCTTCGCGAGGGGGCCAATTCCGATCCGGGCGACTATGTGATCGAGAAAGCCTTCGTCGGATAGGCACTCGCCCGCCCATGAAGATACGCCTTGAAACTATGTGGCCACGCGGCTAGATAGGCGACGTTAATTTATCCACAAAAGGACGATAGCTATAGCCCGCAGACCTCACAACGCGCCTCCGCAGCGCGAAACCGGCCCTCGCATCAACGAACGCATTCGTGGGAGCGAACTTCGCTTGATTGACGAAAATGGCGAAAACATTGGCGTGGTCACGCCAGAACGCGCTTTAATCATGGCAGAAGACGCCGGATTGGACTTGGTGGAAATTTCGCCAAATGCCAATCCACCTGTTTGCAAGATTATGGATTTTGGGAAATTCAAATATGAATCCCAAAAGAAAGAAGCCGAAGCGCGCAAGAAACAAAAGATCATTGAAATTAAAGAGGTCAAGTTCCGACCGAACACAGATAAGCATGACTATGAAGTCAAAATGCGCAATGTGTTTAAGTTTTTGGAAAATGGCGACAAGGTTAAAATAACCCTGCGCTTTAAGGGCCGCGAGATGGCACACCAAGAATTGGGTCGCGATTTGTTGCTGCGCGTTGCTGAAGATACCAAGGAAATCGGCCGGGTTGAAAATATGCCAAAAATGGAAGGTCGCCAGATGATCATGCTGGTTGGCCCCCTGCCAAAATAGTCTCAAACACTTAGAGCATTGAAAACCCGGAGCGCAGGCTTCGGGTTTTTTTGTGTCTACCATTTGCCGCAGGCCCTTTGCCTCATGAGGGGTTGTACTCCCGCGGCCGTTGGATCAAATTTGCGCAAACCTATTAGGAGCATTCACCATGGCGGACCTCAAACCACAATTGGCAGATTTTAATTGGCCCGACCCGTTTTTACTGGACACTCAGCTGACCGAAGATGATCGCATGCTGCGCGATGCGGCGGCACAGTTTGCCCAAAATGAGTTGCAACCTTTGATTATTGATGCTTACCGCGAGGCTACAGTCAATCCTGGCCTATTCCCCAAAATGGGCGAAGCCGGGCTGCTCGGGGCCACTATTCCTGAGGAATACGGCGGCCTTGGCGCCTCATATACGGCCTATGGTTTGATCGCGCGGGAGGTCGAGCGGGTCGACAGCGGCTATCGCTCGATGATGTCCGTGCAATCCTCTTTGGTCATCTACCCCATCCACGCCTACGGCAGTGAGGCGCAACGGCAAAAGTTCCTGCCTGGGCTATGCTCTGGCGCTTTGATCGGCTGCTTTGGTTTGACCGAGCCGGATGCTGGATCAGATCCGGCCGGGATGAAAACCCGCGCTGAGAAAACCGCAACGGGATATAAGCTGACCGGATCCAAGATGTGGATTTCCAATGCGCCGATTGCGGATGTCTTTGTGGTTTGGGCCAAATCAGAAGAACATGGTGGAAAAATCCGCGGGTTCATATTGGAAAAAGGTATGAGCGGGTTATCGGCGCCAAAAATTGGCGGCAAGCTCTCCCTGCGCGCCTCGGTCACTGGGGAAATCGTTATGGATGGTGTCGAGGTGGGCGAAGACGCGCTTTTGCCGAATGTGGAAGGGCTCAAAGGGCCCTTTGGCTGTCTCAACCGAGCCCGCTATGGCATTGCCTGGGGTGTTATGGGCGCAGCAGAGTTTTGTTGGCACGCCGCATTGCAATATGGTTTGGACAGAAAGCAATTCAACAAGCCTCTGGCGCAAACCCAACTGTTCCAGAAAAAGCTGGCCGATATGCAAACCGAAATTTCTCTGGGTCTGCAATCGGCCTTCCGATTGGGTCAGATGATGGACGACGGCACGGCCAGCCCAGAGCTCATTAGCCTGATGAAACGCAACAATTGCGGCAAAGCTTTGGACATCGCCCGGGTTAGCCGAGACATGCATGGGGGCAATGGCATTGCTGAGGGTTTCCAGATCATGCGCCATGCGGCCAATCTTGAAACGGTCAACACATATGAGGGGACGCATGACGTGCATGCTTTGATCCTTGGGCGGGCGCAAACGGGCTTGCAGGCCTTCTTTTAGCCATCAAAGCGCTGCGCCACCCCGTTGATTTGGCGCATAAACCGGGTTTGACCTCCTTTTTGTGATCACAGATTTTTTTTCTGTGATCACAAATGTACGAAAAACAGCTTTTCTGAAAAAATTTACTATATCGCCACGACTTATGTGTTTTACATGCGATAAGGAATAAATTGCAGGATCAGCTCTATGAATATTCATGAATATCAAGCCAAAGCCCTTTTGCGCAGCTACGGCGCACCCGTCAGCGACGGGCGCATAGTCCTCAGCGCCGATGCCGCCAAAGCGGCAGCGTCCGAAATGGATGGGCCCTTGTGGGTTGTGAAAGCTCAAATCCACGCTGGTGGGCGCGGAAAAGGCAGCTTTATCGAAGCTGACGCCGGCGCTGCCGGTGGTGTGCGCCTTGCGCGGTCGGTCGATGAAGCGGAAAAAGAAGCCAAAGCCATGCTGGGCCGGACACTTGTGACCAAGCAAACTGGCCCTGCGGGGAAATTGGTCAACCGAATTTATATCGAAGATGGCTCCGGCATTGAAAAAGAATTTTATCTCGCGATCCTGGTGGACCGTCAGACTAGCCGCATCTCCTTTGTGGCCTCCACCGAGGGCGGGATGGACATTGAAGAGGTGGCCGAGGCGACACCGGAAAAAATTCTCTCCTTCTCCGTTGATCCCGCCACTGGATATCAAGGCTTTCATGGCCGCCGCATCGCCTTTTCTCTGGGCCTCAAAGGCGCGCAGATCAAGCAATGCGTTAAACTCATGGGCCAGCTCTACAAAGCCTTTGTCGAAAAAGACATGGAGATGCTGGAAATCAACCCTTTGATCATCACCGACGGTGGGGATTTGAAGGTCTTGGATGCTAAAATTGGCTTCGATGGCAATGCGGTGTACCGCCATGCAGATATCGCTGAGCTGCGCGACACCACCGAGGAGGATGCCCGTGAACTGGAAGCGTCGAAATATGACCTGAACTATATCGCCTTGGATGGCGAAATCGGTTGCATGGTCAACGGTGCGGGTCTGGCCATGGCCACGATGGACATTATCAAACTCTATGGTGCTGAACCGGCGAACTTCTTGGATGTCGGCGGCGGCGCCACAAAGGAAAAAGTGACCGAAGCCTTCAAGATCATCACCTCCGATCCGCAGGTCAAAGGTATTTTGGTCAATATCTTCGGCGGGATCATGCGCTGTGACGTGATCGCTGATGGGGTGGTCTCTGCGGTGAAAGAAGTGGGGCTTTCCGTGCCGTTGGTCGTTCGTTTGGAAGGCACCAATGTCGATGAAGGCAAGCGGATCATCACCGAAAGTGGCCTCAATGTGATCGCGGCCGACAATCTTCGCGATGGCGCCGAGAAAATCGTTGCTGCTGTAAAGGCGCTGTAACGCGGCCCTGCGACCGCTGAATTGGAATTTTGCAGCCGGCCCAAGGTGCCGCTGCCAACATACGAACGAGGAGCGCCGAATGGCCGTACTTATCGACGAAAACACCAAAGTCATCTGCCAGGGATTCACCGGCAGCCAGGGCACATTTCACTCAGAACAAGCCATTGCCTATGGCACGAAAATGGTCGGTGGGGTCACCCCCGGCAAGGGCGGGCAAACCCATTTAAATCTGCCGGTTTTTAACTCTGTGCATGAGGCCAAATCGGTCACTGAAGCCAATGCCTCTGTCATCTATGTCCCGCCCCCCTTTGCCGCGGACTCCATTCTCGAAGCAATTGACGCGCAAATGGAAGTCATCGTCTGCATCACAGAAGGCATTCCGGTCTTGGACATGATGCGCGTTAAGCGGGCGCTTGAAGGCTCCTCAAGCCGGTTAATCGGACCCAACTGCCCTGGGGTGATCACACCCGACGCCTGCAAGATCGGCATTATGCCCGGCCATATTCACCGCCGCGGCTCTGTCGGCGTGGTCTCCCGCTCAGGCACTTTGACCTATGAAGCTGTGAAGCAAACCACGGATGTCGGTTTGGGCCAATCCACCTGCGTCGGCATCGGCGGCGATCCCATCAAAGGCACAGAGCATATCGATGTGCTCGAGTGGTTCCTCGCAGATGAAGAAACCCAATCCATCATCATGATCGGCGAAATTGGCGGCTCAGCTGAAGAGGAAGCCGCGCAATTCCTGGCTGATGAAAAGAAAAAAGGCCGCTGGAAACCCGTCGCAGGCTTCATCGCTGGCCGTACAGCTCCCGCAGGCCGCAGAATGGGCCACGCGGGCGCGATTGTCGCCGGCGGCAAAGGCGGCGCAGAAGATAAGATCGAAGCCATGAAAATGGCAGGTATTGTCGTCGCAGAGAGCCCCGCCAGCCTTGGCGAAGCTGTTTTGGCCGCGATCGACGCGTAATATGGGAGCGGCGGGTATGACGCTTAAACTCAAATTTGATGTTAGACGATCACGCCCCGCGCTTGAGCTCACCCACGGCGGCAAGGAAAGGCCCAGGGCCCTCCTTGCCGCGACACGTTCAAACCCTCTTTTTGTTCCTTACCAAGGTGTCATCCTATGACCGATCAGTCTGCAAACGATCAATTCCATGCCTCAAGCTTCATGCAGGGCCATAACGCGGAATATCTCGAGCAAATGCACGCCCGCTACAGCGCCGATCCGGTGTCAGTTGACGCGCAATGGGCTGATTTCTTTGCGGCAATGGGCGATGAAGACAGGGATGTGCGCGCCAAAGCCTCAGGCCCCTCTTGGGCACGCAGCGATTGGCCGCCCATGCCAATGGATGATCTCACATCCGCCTTTACCGGCGAATACCCAGCGGCAGCCGAGGCGCGCGATGCGGGCAAGAAAATCAGCAATAAGGCCGCTGAAACGGGCGTGTCATTAAATGAGGAGCAACTCAAACGCGCAGTGCTCGACGGTCTGCGCGCCCTGATGCTGATCCGTGCCTACCGTATTCGCGGCCATTTGGCGGCGGATTTGGATCCTTTGGGCATGCGCGAAGATGACCCCCGCCCCGAATTGGATCCAGCCAGCTATGGTTTCACCGAGGCCGATATGGACCGGCCGATCTTTCTCGATAATGTTTTGGGGCTGCAATTCGCCTCTATGCGTGAGATTTTGGAAATTGTTCGCCGCACCTATTGTGGCACTTTCGCCCTGCAATATATGCATATTTCTGACCCCGAAGAATCCTCCTGGCTCAAAGAGCGCATTGAAGGTTACGGCAAAGAAATCAGCTTCACCCGCGAGGGTCGCAAGGCGATTCTCAACAAATTGGTGGAGGCGGAGGGCTTCGAAAAATTCCTCCATGTCAAATACATGGGCACCAAACGCTTTGGGCTTGATGGCGGCGAAAGCCTCATTCCAGCGATGGAGCAAATCATCAAACGTGGCGGCGCCCTTGGCGTAAGAGACATCATCATTGGCATGCCCCACCGGGGCCGCCTGTCGGTGCTGGCCAATGTAATGGCCAAACCCTACCGGGCGATCTTTAACGAATTCCAAGGCGGCTCGTTCAAGCCTGAGGATGTGGATGGATCGGGCGATGTGAAATACCACCTCGGCGCCTCCTCTGATCGTGAATTTGATGGCAATTCCGTGCATTTGTCGCTCACCGCCAACCCCAGCCACCTTGAGGCCGTCAATCCGGTGGTCTTGGGCAAAGCGCGTGCGAAACAAGATCAAAATCACGACACAGAGCGTACCAGCGTTCTGCCGATCCTGCTGCATGGGGATGCCGCCTTTGCCGGTCAGGGTGTTGTGGCCGAAGGCTTTGGACTGTCGGGCCTGAAAGGGCATAAAACCGGCGGCACCATGCACATCGTGGTGAACAACCAAATCGGGTTCACCACCGCGCCGCATTTCAGCCGCTCCTCTCCCTATCCCACTGACATTGCTCTGATGGTCGAAGCCCCTATTTTCCACGTCAATGGCGATGATCCAGAGGCCGTGGTCCATGCCGCCCGCGTCGCCACGGAATTCCGTCAAAAATTCAAAAAAGACGTGGTTGTCGATATTATTTGCTATCGCCGCTTTGGTCATAACGAAGGCGATGAGCCGATGTTCACCAATCCGCTGATGTACAAAAAGATCAAAACGCAGAAAACCACCCTCACCCTCTACACCGAGCGGCTTGTGCGTGATGGCTTGATCCCAGAGGGCGAAATCGAAGATATGAAGGCCAGCTTTCAATCATTTTTGAATGCGGAATTTGAAGCGGGTAAGGACTATAAGCCCAATAAGGCCGATTGGCTCGATGGGCGCTGGTCGAAAATGAACCGCCACGGTGAAGAATACCAACGCGGCGCCACAGCCATGTCCGAAGAGACTTTTGACGACGTGTCCCGCACTCTTTGCCAGGTGCCCGAAGGCTTTCCAATCCATAAAACCGTGCAGCGTATGCTGGATGCCAAATCCAAAGCGCTGAGCAGCGGCGAAGGGATCGATTGGGCCACAGGCGAGGCTTTGGCCTTTGGCTCCTTGCTGACAGAGGGCCATCCAGTGCGGCTCGCCGGGCAAGACAGTACACGCGGCACCTTTAGCCACCGCCATTCTGGCCTGGTCAATCAGGATACCGAGGAGCGCTATTACCCGCTCAACAATATCCGTGAAGGACAGGGCCAGTATGAGGTCATCGATTCGATGCTTTCCGAATATGCGGTCTTGGGCTTTGAATATGGTTACAGCTTGGCCGAGCCCAATGCTTTGGTCATGTGGGAAGCGCAATTTGGCGATTTTGCCAATGGCGCGCAGATCATGTTTGATCAATTCATCTCCAGCGGGGAAAGCAAGTGGCTGCGCATGTCCGGTCTCACGATGCTGCTGCCCCATGGGTTTGAAGGCCAAGGCCCAGAGCACAGCTCCGCCCGCCTAGAGCGCTTTTTGCAAATGTGCGGCCATGACAATTGGATCGTCGCCAANTGCACCACCCCGGCCAATTATTTNCATATCNTGCGCCGGCAAATTCACCGCACNTTCCGAAAACCCTTGGTTCTCATGACGCCAAAATCTCTGTTNCGTCANAAGATGGCAGTGTCAAAGCGCGCAGAATTCACCACCGGATCCAGCTTTCACCGGGTGCTGTGGGATGATGCACAATATGGCAATTCCGAGACAAAGTTGGTTGCGGATAAAAAGATCAAACGTGTGGTGATCTGTTCGGGCAAAGTCTATTACGATCTGCTCGAAGAACGCGACGCGCGTGGCATAGAGGATATCTATCTGCTGCGGGTCGAGCAATTCTACCCTTTCCCCGCGATCTCAATGGTCAACGAATTGGAACGCTTCAAACAGGCAGAAATCGTCTGGTGCCAGGAAGAGCCGAAAAACCAGGGTGCCTGGACCTTTATTGAGCCAAATATTGAATGGGTCCTCACGCGCATTGGTGCCAAATACAGCCGCCCGGCCTATGTCGGACGGGCCACCTCGGCCTCCCCTGCAACCGGGCTTGCCTCTATACACAAATCACAACAAGCCGCGCTCGTCGATGAAGCGCTTACGTTGAAAGGATAAAATCATGGCCACCGAAGTTCGTGTTCCCACTTTGGGCGAATCTGTGACCGAGGCCACTGTCGCGACCTGGTTCAAAAAACCTGGCGATCAAGTTGCCGTGGACGATATGCTCTGTGAGCTGGAAACTGACAAGGTCACCGTTGAAGTGCCCAGCCCCGTGGCGGGCACATTGGCGGAAATCGTTGCCGCGGAAGGCGCGACCGTCAGCACCGAAGCGCTATTGGCACAAATCAACGAGGGTGCCGCAGCCCCGGGACCCGCCGCAGCCACAGCCACGGCGACAGCCGCCAAGAGTGCACCTGCGCCGGCGGCGCAAACCGTCGCAGTGATGGTACCGGTCTTGGGCGAATCTGTCACGGAGGCCACAGTCTCGACCTGGTACAAAAAGCCAGGCGATACGGTGGCGCAGGATGAAATGCTCTGTGAATTGGAAACCGATAAGGTGAGTGTGGAAGTGCCCGCACCGGCCGCCGGTGTTTTGGGGCAAATCCTTGCCGCCGAAGGCAGCACCGTGCAAGCGGGCGGACAATTGGCTGTGATTGGCGGGGACATCTCCAGCAAGCCAGCCCCAGCGGAGGCCGCCGCCACCGCCGCTGCAAAAAGCCATGATGTCGAAGATGCCCCGTCAGCGAAAAAGCTCATGTCCGAGGCCGGCCTCAACCGAAATGATGTGACCGCAACAGGCAAAGATAACCGTGTGATGAAACAAGACGTTCAAAAAGCCCTCGCCGCAGCCGCGCCCCAGGCCGCTCCGATCCCGCCAGCCACGCCCATTCGTGCGGCGGTTCCTGCAGATGATGCCGCGCGCGAAGAGCGCGTGAAGATGACACGCCTGCGCCAAACCATTGCGCGGCGTCTCAAGGACAGCCAGAACACTGCGGCCATGTTGACCACTTACAATGAAGTCGACATGACAGAGGTCATGGCCCTGCGTAATGAATATAAAGATCTGTTTTTAAAGAAACATGGCGTGAAACTGGGCTTTATGTCTTTTTTCACAGTGGCCTGCTGCCATGCGCTGCGCGAGGTGCCAGAGGTCAACTCGGAAATTGATGGCACAGATATCGTNTATAANANTTTCGTCCACATGGGCATCGCCGCGGGCACGCCAACNGGATTGGTGGTTCCGGTGATCCGTGATGCGGATTCCTTGTCNTTTGCCGAGATCGAAAAAGCCATTGCAGAAAAAGGCGCCCGCGCGCGTGATGGTAAATTGTCCATGGCGGAAATGCAGGGCGGCACCTTCACCATCTCCAACGGTGGTGTCTACGGCTCGCTGATGTCTTCGCCTATTCTCAACCCACCGCAATCGGGCATATTGGGCATGCATAAGATCCAAGACCGTCCGATGGCGATCAACGGTGAGGTGGTTATTCGCCCCATGATGTATCTGGCTTTGAGCTATGATCACCGGGTCGTGGACGGCAAGGGCGCCGTCACCTTCCTCGTGCGCGTCAAAGAAGCCTTAGAAGACCCGCGCCGCCTGTTGATGGATCTCTAATCCGGCAGAGATCCAACGTCACCGGCGGTGGCCATAGTGTTCATTTTGGACATTTGTCCGTTATGATCTTTGCCCGGCCTCACTTAGGTTGAGGTTGGGACAGAAAAACAACCATGGGCTCCCGGGCCCGCCCTGAAAATAAAGGACCTTTCTTATGGCTTCTTATGATGTAATTGTGATTGGCTCCGGCCCCGGTGGCTATGTCAGCGCTATTCGCTGCGCCCAGCTCGGTCTCAAAACCGCCTGTGTCGAGGGGCGTGACACGCTTGGGGGGACCTGCCTGAATGTCGGCTGTATCCCCTCCAAAGCCCTGCTACATGCCAGCCACCAATTGCATGAAGCGCAACATAATTTTGCCAAAATGGGTTTGATTGCCGAAGATCCCAAGGTCGATTGGGCGAAGATGCAGGGGTATAAAACCGAGGTGATTGACGGCAATACCAAGGGCATTGAGTTTCTATTCAAGAAAAACAAAATTGACTGGCTGAAAGGCTGGGGCAGCATTCCTGCGGCCGGTCAGGTCAAAGTTGGTGATGACATCCATCAGGCCAAACACATCATCATCGCTTCTGGCTCTGAACCCTCCAGCCTGCCCGGAATTGAAATTGATGAGAAAACCGTCGTGACATCAACAGGTGCCCTGGCGTTGGACAAAATTCCGAGCAAAATGGTGGTGATCGGCGCTGGTGTTATTGGATTGGAATTGGGATCTGTCTATGCGCGCCTGGGCACCGAGGTTGAGGTGATAGAATTTCTGGACGACATCACCCCCGGTATGGACGGTGAGGTGCAAAAAACCTTCCTCAGGATTCTCAAGAAACAAGGCCTCAAGTTCACCATGGGCGCAGCCGTGCAATCCGTTGCAGTGAAAAAAGGCAAAGCCACTGTGAGCTATGTCAAACGCAAAAAAGACACCACGCATGAGCTGGAGGCGGATGTGGTGCTTGTCGCCACGGGCCGGCGTCCCTACGTCGACGGCCTCGGATTGGACGCGCTTGGCGTCACCCTCACCGCGCGCGGTCAAATCCAAACCGATGCCCATTATGCAACCTCTGTTCCCGGCATTTATGCCATTGGCGACGCCATAACGGGCCCCATGCTGGCCCATAAGGCCGAAGATGAAGGCATGGCCGTGGCGGAAATCTTGGCAGGGCAAGCAGGCCATGTGAACTATGATGTAATCCCCGGTGTGATCTACACCCATCCAGAGGTCGCCACCGTTGGCCAAACCGAAGAGCAATTGAAAGAGGCAGGCCGAGCTTACAAGGCCGGCAAGTTTTCCTTCATGGGCAATGGCCGCGCAAAAGCAAATTTTGCGGCTGATGGCTTTGTGAAAATCCTAGCAGACGCAACAACCGATCGCATTCTTGGCGCGCATATCATCGGCCCAATGGCGGGAGATCTGATCCATGAGGTCTGCGTGGCAATGGAATTTGGCGCCGCCGCTGAAGATTTGGCGCGTACCTGCCACGCCCATCCCACCTATTCCGAAGCCGTGCGCGAGGCGGCTTTGGCCTGTGGCGATGGGGCAATTCACAGCTAAGCCAGGCCGCCGCCGTCACGCAATCTATCGTATTTTCAGGCCTGCGCCCATGGGTGCAGGTCTTTGCCAAGACCTATGCATAACCCCCTTGCAATATGAAATGAGGGCAGCGGGCACAGTGTTTTAGCTTGGCAGTTGAGTTATGTAGAGGTCTTAGCGCGCCAACATGCGCAGCCCCTGGGTGACATCCGCCCGCACAGCCACCCGAAGGCCCGGTTCATCGCCAGCTTTCAAAGCCGCAAGAATCAGGCGGTGATGCATTGGCGGATCCTTTCGTTGTAACCGGCCATAGAGCGCCCGCATCGTTGGGCCCATTTGCAGCCACACTGTCTCGACCGTTGCCAGCATCGCCGGAGCCTGGGCCCGCAAGTAGAGCGTGCGGTGAAACTCGAGATTTGTTCGTATGTAAGTGACAGCATCCGCCTTCGCCACAGCCACAGAAATGGCGTTATTTATCGTTTGTAACCGCTCAACCAGCGCCATATGCGCCCGCGGCAAGGCCCGTGTGGCCAATTCCACCTCGATCAACGCCCGCAGAGCAGCAAGCTCCTCAATCCGGTCATTGGTCAGAGCCGGGGTTTGGAACCGCCCGCTCACAGAAATGCTCAGAGCCCCCTCTGCCGCCAGCCGCTTCAACGCCTCGCGCACCGGGGTCACAGAGACTCCGAATTCCTCGGCCACGCCCCGCAGGGTTATCGCCTGCCCCGGGCGCATTTCGCCGTACATGATCCGCATGCGCAATGTGCGGTAAAGCTGGTCATGTGCGGCCAGATAGCTGTCTTGCAATTTTTCTGCCATATGCATTTGTGATCACATTTGCCGCGCCTGTCAAACACCAATGGGCATGGCCCGCCCGCGCCGCGCCATAAGCACCATTTAGAACTGATAACGATGCAGATCTTCACCGTGGTGCTTAAGCCAGTCACGCTGCGCCTGATGGCCCGGAAAGAGGCGCTCAACCAGCGCCCAAAAGGCAGCAGAGTGATTCATCTGTTCCAAATGCGCCACCTCATGGGCCGCCACATAGCGCAACACCTCAGGTGGGGCCATGATCAAGCGCCATGAGAAGTTCAAATTTCCCTGCGTTGAACAAGACCCCCATCTCGAGGTCGTGTCCCGCAGTGTCAGGCGCCCATAGGGCCGCCCGAGACGTTCGGAATAGTGATCAACCGCCTCTTGCAGCGCCAAGCGCGCTTGCAGCTTTAAAAAGGCTTTCACGCGCGCAGGCACCAAAGACTCGCGGCCAGGCACCAACAGGCGATCCCCGCTCAGCTCAACCTGCCGCCCCGCGCCCGGGGCTATGGTTAATAGGCGACCGGCAAAGGGCAGCTGACGGTCAAAACCCGCCTGGGCCACCCGGGGCAAATCGGCCAAATGCGCACGGATCCAAGATTCTTTTTCCAGAACAAAATTTTTCGCCTGCACCATCGGACAGGACAAAGGCAGACTGAGTGTCACCTGCCCTTTGAGCCGCGAGATCCGCAGAGACAGGCGGCTTGCCCGGCGCGATGGGCGCAAAAGCACCGTAATTTCAGGCCGGCCGGGCAGTATAATCTGCCGATCAGCCGTATTTGAGGGCAGATTCATCCACGACATCCACGAATTAATAGATTTCACCTTTGACACCGCCTCTTGTGTATGGCACTCGGCACAGATTGTCACCGATTGCGAGAGGGGAAAACCCATGCCGAACGAAGAATGGGGTACCAAACGTATTTGCCCCACCACAGGCAAGCGTTTTTACGACTTGAATAAAGATCCGATCATCAGCCCCTACACGGGCGAAACTGTTACGCTTGACGCAAATAAAGGTCGCACAATGGTGGCCGATGCGGAAGATGCACAGACAACAAAGATGAATGAAGCCGACACTGATGCCGATGAAGTGGTATTGGACGATGATGACGTCGATGTAGATTTGGGCGATGATGTGCTTGATGACGACGACGATGATACGGTTTCACTCGATGAAATCGCAGATGTCGCCACAGACGACGACGACAGCTAAATTTCTTTGCTTGGCGCGCTGATTTCCTCTTGATCCCGCGCCAAGCCTTGCCTAGACAGCAAGACATCAAAGGGCCCTTAGCTCAGCTGGGAGAGCGCCTGCATGGCATGCAGGAGGTCAGCGGTTCGATCCCGCTAGGGTCCACCATTTCCCCAAAAATTTAAGATGACCAATCGCGACCCAGCGATCATTCAGCCCGTTCAACCTCTAGGTTGAGCAAGGGTTTGTCGCCGATCACGCTCGNAAGAAAGACNATTACCCATGAGAGTGGGTACAGAGTTTCAAGTACCATTTGCGGCGTCAATATTTGATGGATATATTTGTGCCCCCTTTGAAGCCCGCACATCAAACCTTAATGCTTGCCTTTCATGGCTTTCCACGCCCGAACCTCGTCGCGGATAAAACCAGCCGCTGGGCTAGGTTTCCGCGCTGTGGGTTGCACAGACCAAAGTGGCTAACCGAATATTGGGATAAATACAAAGACAGGTGATGTTGGACGTCAATATTGCCGCGCTTGGGAATTTGCCCGGGGCAGTTGCAGGGTTACGCAACATCTAAGCCAAAATTCTTTTGATCAGAGCTGATAGCAAAAGCCAGAAAACAAATGCGGTTCCCACCAATAAA
>JGI26088J50261_1000728_pt1 | contig 18553 bp, 18 predicted proteins | sample SaaInl1SG_22_DNA_FD_50261 | JGI IMG/M metagenome (IMG submission 50261)
GATAAGGCGGATAACTCGGGCAAGCTGACCCTGGCCAGACTGGAAAAGGCGACAGCCAATATTCAAAGCCCGGCGCTGCGCGCGGCACTTATCCGGCTTGGCCAGAGATTACCCTAGAGATTATCCTGGAGATTATTCTGGAGATTATCCCGGAGATTGCCCCGGAGATTGCATAAAAAATATGGCGCGGCATTTCTTTACTTGATATGACCTACTCGCCTTTGCCATATTACAGCCATTGTTGCATTATTAGCTGGGATAGCGAACATCAAACAGTGTAAAACAATAAATTGTTAAACTGGAACGCCTCGAGAAACAGAAAGAAGCATTTGATGAGATCAGATAGACGGTTTTTTATGCAGATAGCAGGCAGCGCCCTTATCGGAACAGCCCTGCCCGGCATTGCACAGGCAAAATTTGAAATCTCGCCGGCGCGCGCAAGAGAGGTTCGCTTTCTAGGCAATGAAAATGCAGCGGTCACCGTGGCAGAATATTTTTCCATGACCTGTGGCCATTGCGGCAATTTTCATCGCAACACCTTTCCAGAGGTAAAAGAAAAGCTGATCACCACCGGCATTATCCGCTTTGAGCTGCACCCCTTCCCGCTTGACCAGCTGGCCTTGCAAGCTCATGCGCTTTGCCGGGTTTTACCAAATACCAGCTATTTCAAGATGGTGGATGTTCTGCTGGATCAACAGGAAAATTGGATACGCAGCAGCGATCCGGTCGCCAAGCTGAAGCAATACGCAAAATTTGCCGGCATTTCATCGCAAGATTATGACACCATTATGAGCGACCGTGCCTATCTGGAAGCGATCGTTGAAATGCGCCAGAATGCGACGCGCGATCATAAGGTGCAGTCCACACCCACCTTTGTCATTAATGGGGAGAAATCTTTTAGCGGTGCGATGTCCTTTGACGAGTTTTTAGCCGAGCTAAATGCCTTTGGCATCTGATAGCGATTATTAAAGGCCGCGCTGTTTATGATTTTCCGCACCCTTTCCATGGCAGGTTTCAAATCCTTTGCTGAAAAAGCAGAGATGGAGATTGAAACCGGATTAACAGGTATTGTTGGCCCAAACGGGTGTGGTAAATCCAATATTGTGGAAGGGTTGCGCTTTGTAATGGGCGAGAGCTCTGCCCGGCAAATGCGCGGTACCGAGCTGGATGATATTATCTTTGCCGGAACCGATGCGCGCCCGTCTCGCAATCTGGCAGAAATCACACTTCATCTGGACAATCAGATGAAAAAAGCCCCGGCCGAATATAATCAGTATGATGAGCTGGAAATCACCCGCAAAGTCGAACGCGGCAAGGGATCCAGCTTTCAGATTAACGGCAAGCCGGCCAGAGCCCGTGATATCCAGCTGCTGTTTGCTGATTCGGCTACCGGGGCGCGTTCTGCCGGTATCGTCTCGCAAGGGCGGATTGGCGCGATTGTCGGGGCAAAACCCGAAGACCGACGCTCGCTAATCGAGGAAGCTGCCAATATCAAGGGCTTGCATCAGCGCCGCCATGAAGCAGAGCTGCGCTTGCGCAATACCGAAAATAATCTGGAGCGCATCGAGGATATAATTGCCCAACTGGCCGAACAACGCCAGCAACTGGCCAAGCAAGCCCGTCAGGCTGCCCGTTATCGTTCGGTAGCCGAGCGTATTCGCAAAGCAGAAGCACGGCTTGCCCTTGCCAGATGGCAACATCTGGAAGCAGAAAGTAAAAAAGCATCTGCCCAATTGACAGGCCAGCAGCAACAGGTTGAACAGGCAACCGCCCTTTCTGCGCAAGCTGCCAGCCGTCAGGCAGAGCTGGCCGCAAGCCTGCCGCCTTTGCGGAATGCAGAAGCAGAACAGGCCGCCATTGTACAAAATCTGCGTATAGAGCTGGGCGAATGTGACCGCGAGGCAGAACGTATTGCCGAAGCACTGATGCGCCTTGACCGCCAGATAGCCCAAATTACCAGCGATGCAGAGCGCGAAGGCAGTCTGCATGAAGATGCCGTCGCCGCACTGGAAGGCCTGAGCGAAGAGCGCGATATGCTGGCAGCCAACACCGCCCTTGATGCCCCGCGCCTGGAAGAAGCGGGCAGGACGCGCGAGGAAATGCGCCTGACCAGCCAGCAGGCCGAACAAAAAGCAGCCGAAGCCCAATCCAGAAAAGCCACCGCAGAGCAAACCAAGCAACAATTAATCCAGCGGCAAGCAGAGCTGGAACGTCGCCTGCAACTCGCGACCGATGAGCTGGACAAGCTGAACCTTGAAAATCTGGGCAAAGAGGCCGCCTCNGCAGAGNCAGAAAAAAATAAGGCCGAAGAAGCAGCCAGCCGCGCNCAGGCCAGCCTGAAGGCTTGCGAAGATGCGCTGGCAGAAAAAACCGCCCGGCGCGATGAGATGGCACTGGCACGCAATGAGGCAGATGCCAGCCTGGCCCGTATCACCGCAGAAATGGATGCGCTGAGCTATCTGTTGCTGGAAAATGCCCGGCATAGCGGCACGCCCGCCGCTGATAGCCTGACCGTCAGCGATGGCATGGAGCTTGCCCTGTCTGTTGTGCTGGGCACAGATTTAGCCCTGCCCTTTGATAGCGGCGAGCAGGGATATTGGCGCCAGGATTTACCGCAGATAGACACGCTTTCTGCCCCGCCTGTTGGCACGCCCCTTACGCAGATGATTTCCGGCTCGCCGACATTGCTGCGTGCCTTGCAAGGGGTATCTGTGGTCGAAGAGGCAGAAGCAGAGACAGCCCAAACTGCGCTCTTGCCAGGGCAAATGCTGGTCAGTAAATCGGGAAAATTATGGCGATGGGACGGCCTGATTCGCAAAGGCGAGGCCAGCAGCGAGGCCGAACGTATGCGCCAGCGCCAGCGCCTTGGCCAGCTTGGCACAGAAGCCGAAAGCGCCAGCGCCAGCTTTAAAGATAAACAAACAGCCCTGGATGAGGCCGGCNCTGCCCATGCAGAAAATTTAAGCCAGTATCGCGCCCTGCAAGAACAAAGCCGCCAGGCCAATGCCGCTGCCGATAGCGCCCGCCGCAGCTTTGATAGCGCCCAAATGGCACAAATGACCGCCCGTACCCGTGCCAGCGATCTGGAAGCGGCCAGGCAAAACGCCCAGAATGACCTGGATGGTTTAAAGGATAATGAATGGCTGGAAATAGATACCGATGCCCTGGCTGAACAGGCCGAGGCGGCCGCGCAAATGGCGGTACAGGCACGGCTAAAATTTGATCAAGCGGTTAGCACAGAAACCGAACTTCGCCAGAATGTAAGTGCTGCCCGGCAACGGCAAAAAACCATTGATGCACAAATTTCGGACTGGCAAGCCCGTCTGGCCGATACCGATAANCGTAAACAGGAAATGGCCAGNCGTGCCCAGCAAGCAAAAGAAGAGCGTGCCGCCCTTGCAGAGCGTCCGAAAACACTGGAGGCGCGCAAACATCAACTGGCTGAAAAATTAGAGACACAAGAACAAACCCGCCAGGAAAAAAGCGATGCGCTGCGTCAGGCAGAAGCCGCCCTGTCCGAGGCCGATAGCCACCAGCGTGAGGCAGAACGCCAGCTGATGCAAAACCGCGAGACACTTATCCGCGCCGAAGCCTTGTCAGAAAGACTGCAATCAGAACAGGCATCGCTAATAGAGCGCATTGCCGAAAAGCTGGGCTGTGCGCCGGACGGGCTATATGAACTTGCCGGGCAGGATGACGATGCGCCGCTGGCAGAGCCGCTGGAAAAGCTGGAAATGGCNGTGAACCGTCTGATAAATGAGCGCGACCAAATTGGCCCGGTGAATTTGCGTGCCGAAGTGGAAATGACCGAGCTGGATGAGCGGGTCACCAATTTGCAAACAGAGCATGATGACCTGGCCGAAGCGATTGCCAGGCTGAGAAGTGCCATTGCCACCCTGAACCGCGAGGGGCGCGCCCGGCTGATGGAAAGCTTTGCTGCTGTTAACAGGCATTTCACAGAATTATTTACCACCCTGTTTGGCGGGGGTCATGCTGAATTACAACTCACCGGCTCGGACGACCCGCTTCAGGCAGGGCTGGATATTCTGGCCAGCCCACCGGGCAAAAAAATGCAGTCCCTATCCCTGTTATCCGGCGGGGAACAGGCTTTGACCGCGCTGGCCATCATCTTTGCGGTATTTTTAACGAATCCTGCCCCGATTTGTATTCTGGATGAGGTGGATGCCCCGCTGGATGATTCCAACGTAGCGCGATTCTGTGACCTGTTACGCCAGATTTCCGAGCAAACAAAAACCCGCTTTTTAGTGGTAACCCACCACCGGATGACGATGGCACGCATGGACAGGCTGTTTGGGGTAACAATGGAACAAAAGGGCATTTCCCGGCTGGTTTCTGTGGATTTACAGACCGCTGAAGAGCTACAGGATAACCTTATCGCCTAGCCCGGATTAGTCACTGGCTTTTCTTGCCTGCGACGCGCTGCCACACCCCTTGGGCAGATCGCGGAATTTACACATCTTTGACTTGACAAAACCGCCCTTCCCAGCCTAGTTTGTGCGCGATCTTTGGGTCTGGGAAAAAAGCAGATTTTTCTGTGTATTTCACAGGCACGAACAAACAGACTTCTGGAATGTTCCAGCATGGCAAAAAAGGATAAATCGGGCAAACCTGCAAAACCTGCAAGTTTGTCGATGCGAATCCGCNAGCTGGAAGAAAGCCGGAAGCCGGAGCGGCACACACATAACAAAGCCGCCCTGTCGTCAAGCGGGTTNGCAATGGCTGGCCGGGTGACAACAGAACTGGTGGCCGGTCTGGTTGTGGGAACAGGGATTGGATGGGCATTAGACCNATGGCTGGATACATCGCCTTTATTCATGGTGGTGTTGTTCTTTTTAGGCGCAGCNGCNGGGATGATGAATGTCTGGAGGGCGGTTACCGGTCGCGGTATGGCTGCTGGATTTTTTGATGAGAAGCGACAGGCCGGGCAAGATGACCCTCCGCCTGACGAGAAATAGCAGGAGTGATTAGGTGCATTCACCTGTTGAACAATTTGCGATTAAAGTGCTGTTCGCGCTGAACCTGTTCGGATTTGATATCCAGTTTACCAATTCAGCTCTGTTTATGGTACTCGCTGTGCTAGTCAGCGCGACCTTTTTATATTTTGCCATGGCACCGGCCGCAACGGTACCGGGCCGAATGCAGGGTCTGGCAGAAATGCTGTATGAATTTGTCTCGGATATGGTGCGCAGCAATGTTGGCTCCGAGGGTCGCCCCTATTTTCCGTTTGTCTTTACCCTGTTTGTTTTTGTGCTGTTTTCCAACCTTTTGGGTTTGATTCCCTACAGCTATACCACCACCTCGCAAATTATTGTGACCTTTGCGATGGCGATGTTTATTTTTATCGGGGTGACGCTGATTGCGCTGTTTAAGCATGGCTTGCATTTTTTCAGCTTTTTTGTGCCAGCGGGCGCGCCAAAGGTTTTGATCCCCTTTCTGGTGCTTATCGAGGTGATTTCCTATTTCGTGCGACCTGTCAGCCTGTCTGTTCGTTTATTTGCCAATATGCTGGCAGGACACACAATGCTGAAAGTGTTTGGCGGCTTGGCGGTAATGATCGCCAGTGCTGGCGGCGTGTTTGTGGCCGGGTCTATTTTGCCGCTGGTTGCGATTATCGGCCTGACCGGTCTGGAAATTCTGGTGGCCGTACTTCAGGCTTATGTATTCACGATTTTGACTTGTATGTATTTGAATGACGCGTTACATCTGCACTAGATTTTTCGCGATAATTTTCGTTTCGGCAGAATGACCGATTTTTGGTTGGTCTGTCAGATGTTAGCAACTTAGTTCTCTTATCAAATGGAAGGAAAAAAAGATGGACGTCGAAGCTGCAAAGATGATTGGTGCCGGTCTGGCTGTGATTGCTCTGGCAGGTGTGGGTGTAGGTATCGGAAGTATCTTCTCTTCACTGGTTAGCTCTATTGCACGTAATCCTGCTGCGCGTGATACTGTTTTCGGTATCGGCATTCTGGGCTTTGCCCTGACAGAAGCGATTGCGCTGTTCGCACTGGTTGTTGCATTGCTGATGCTGTTCGCCCTGTAATTTTTACAAGCGATACAAACAACACCGATATCAGCATGAACGGCCAGTGATAGCCCCGGGGCTAGACGTGCTGATGCTGATATCGATTTAACAAAGTTCATAATCTGAATGACGCTGGTACGGGTAATGATGACTTTCAGAAAATATCTGGCCTTTGGGCTTATCGGCTTGATGACAGGCGGTACGACATCTGTTCTGGCAGCAGGCGGAGAGGCTACCGGCCTGCCACAACTTGATATCACAACCTGGCCAAACCAGCTGTTNTGGCTGGTGGTTACTTTTGGCATTGGCTATATCATTATGTCGCGGATGATTACCCCGCGCATTGGCAATGTNATCGAACAGCGTGGCCGGACAATTCAGGATGATTTGAACCGCGCCAAAGAGGCCGAAGCCGAAGCACAAACCATGAAGGCCGAATTTGAAGCCTCGCTGGATGATGCCCGCGCCAAAGCCGCAGATGCTGCGCAAAAAGCCATGTCAGAAGCCAAAGCGAAAGCCGAAGAAGCAGAGGCCGAGCTGAGCGCGAAACTGGCGAAAAAAACAAAAACAGCGGAAACCAAATTAGCCAAAATTCGCGATGAAGCGCTGGCAAATATCAATGAAGTNGCCAGCGAAGTTACNCAAGATGCGGTAAAAGCAGTTACCGGAATGACCGTCACAAAGGCCGAAGCCACCAAGTCCGTTGCAAAACTGGCTAAGCTTGGCGCAGGACAGGAGGCTTAAATGCAGTTGGATGAAGGTGCATGGGTTGCACTTGGCTTTGCCATTTTTGTTATTCTTGTCTGGAAAAAGGCTGGTGCGGCATTGCGCGAAATGCTGGATGCCCGTTCAGATAAAATCCGCACAGAGCTGGAAGAGGCCGAAGCCCTTCGCAAGGAAGCCAAAGCACAATTGGACAGCTTTAAAGGCCTGAAAAAAGAAGCCGAGGAAGAGGCGAAAAACATCATCGCCAATGCCAATCTGGCGGCCAAGCGTATNCGCGAAAATGCCGCTGTAAAGGCAGAGGAAAATATCGCCCGCCGCGAAGCACAGGCCGCAGAAAAAATCAAAGCCTCTGAAGCGGCGATGGTCTCGGAGATCAAGGCGAAAACCGCCCATCTTGCCGCACAGGCCGCCCGGCAGATTATCACAGACAAGCTGGATGAGAAAACAGCCCTGCAGCTGATAGACAGCTCTGTGGAACAGATCGCCGCGCATAAATAAACGCTGGCTCTAAAAACCACTGGCAATATTTAGCTGGCAATATTTAGCCGGAAATATTTAGCCGGAAATATTTAGCCGGAAAAATTTAGCCGGAAAAATTTAGCTGGCAGATTTCAGATAGAAAATTAAAAAACCGCCTTTCGCCCATAGAAAAGGCGGTTTTCCTTTGGGGATGATTTTTTAAAAAACCCTAATTAACCTCAATCCGCTCCGGCACAAGGGTGATGACCAGCCGGCCACCTTTGGGGATATTTATCTTCTCGCGCATCAATGGATAGAGAATATCGTTATTTTTGGCAAAGGCCATGCGATAGCTAAAGCTCTTATGGCTGGCAACCTTTTCTGCTGCATCTATTCTGGCAGCAATGAAGGGGACTTCCAGCAAAGCCGGTTCAGCATTATCGGCCAGAGAGCGGGTCAGCTTCAAGCCTATCGCTAAAGCGACTTCCACCTCATCACCATCATCCTGGCAGATAGCCTCCACACCGTTCAGGCGCACAATACTTGTCTGGCCGGTTTCGGCCGCCAGCGAGATACGAGAGCCGGCAGCAGGGGCAGAAACCAGCTCTGAACAGGCATAGGTAACGGGCTGCAGCGTCTCGCAAGCGCCAAGCGTGCCAAACAATCCGGCAGATATCAGGGCGGTTAAAAAGCGTTTNTTTATCATCTTCCTATCCATTTGTTTGGGAGCGCGCCAAACCAGCGGGCAGTTTTGCTGACCTTCTGTCGCGCTCATCTATCTGAAACTCTTATATAGCAGTCTTATCAAACTTCTGCTACTCATATAGGCAGCAAGCAGGCGGAGCAAGCCAATGCGGGCTGGAAACGGTAATAGGCACTAATGCGCTTCAAACAGGCGGATGATGACAAGAGAACAAACAAAGACGCTGATACTGGCCTCACCGCGCGGATTTTGTGCCGGGGTGGAGCGGGCAATTAAAATTGTGGAACGCGCGCTGGATAAATTCGGTGCGCCGATATATGTCCGCCACGAAATTGTNCATAATAAGCGGGTGGTCGATGACCTGGCAGCCAAAGGGGCGNTTTTTGTTAAAGAGCTGGATGAAGTGCCGGAAGGCGGATATGTCATCTTCTCTGCCCATGGGGTCGCAAAGGCGGTACATAAGCGGGCCGATGCGCTGAATATGATGGCGATTGATGCCACCTGCCCGCTGGTCACAAAGGTGCATCTGGAAGCTGGCAAGCATGTAAAAAAAGGCCGGCATATCCTGCTGATAGGTCATGCAGGTCATCCAGAAGTGATCGGCACAATGGGACAGGTAGCCGAAGGCGAAATGACCCTTATCGAAACAGTTGAAGATGCGCTTGCCTTTACCCCCCCGGACGATAGTGCGCTTGCCTTTGCCACACAAACCACTTTGTCAGCCGATGAAACAGCCGAGATTATCACTATCTTGCAGCATCGCTTTCCTGAAATTTCGGGGCCACAGGGCGAGGATATCTGCTATGCCACGACAAATCGGCAAAATGCGATAAAGGCACTTGCCCCGGATATTGATTATCTGCTGGTAATCGGGGCGCAAAATTCCTCTAATTCCAAAAGGCTGGTCGAAACAGGGCTGAATGCAGGGGTGGGGGCAGCGATGCTGGCAGCCGATGCTGCTGCGCTGGATTTCGAGGCGCTGGACAAGGCAAGCCGCATTGGCCTGTCTGCCGGGGCATCTGCCCCTGAAATTCTGGTCGAGGAAGTGATAGAAACCTTGCAGGCACGCTATCAGCTGGCCATACGCCACCAGAATTTTATACAGGAAACCATGCATTTTAAACTGCCGGCCATCCTGTCTGAATAAGAGGTGATATCATAGCTGTTTATACCCAAATTGATGATGAAGCGCTGGCCGATTTTCTGGCGCAATATGAGCTTGGCAATTTATTGAGCTTTGCCGGCATCGCCGAAGGGGTGGAAAATTCCAATTACCTGCTACGCACGGACAAGGCAAATTATATCCTCACCCTTTATGAAAAGCGGGTAAAGGCAGATGATTTGCCCTTTTTTATCGGCCTGATGCAACATCTGGCCAAGGCCGGGCTGGACTGTCCTGTGCCGGTAGCAGATAAAAAAGGCCGAATTTTGCAAAAATTATGCGGCCGGCCAGCAGCGATTGTCACCTTTCTGGATGGTACATCGCAACGTTTCCCNAATGTCGAGAAATGCCGCGCTCTTGGCAAGGCGCTTGCCCGGTTTCATTGCCTGTCAGAAGGCTTTGCAGGCGTGCGTAAAAACGCCCTTGGCCCGNAAGGCTGGTCGCCCTTACTGGCCTCTATCGAGGGTGATTTGCCTGATATGCCGGATGCTATTCTGGATCAGGCCGGGGATAGTTTGAAAAAGATTTTGAAGGGCTGGCCAACCGGGCTGCCATCGGGGCATATTCATGCCGATATGTTTCCCAATAATGTGCTGTTTGTGGGCGACAGGCTGACCGGCATTATCGATTTTTATTTTGCCTGTCAGGATATCTATGCCTATGACATCGCGGTTTGTCTGAATAGCTGGTGTTTTGATGCCGATGGCAGTTTTAATGTCACGAAATCCGGGGCAATTTTGCAAGGTTATGAAAGCCAGAGGCCGCTTCTGGACGCCGAAAAAAAAGCCCTGCCCATCTTGAATCAGGGCGCGGCGATGCGGTTTTTCCTCACCCGCCTTTATGACTGGATTAACACGCCAAAAGATGCGCTGGTAAAGCCGTTAAACCCGCTGGAATTCTGGTCACGCTTGCGCTTTCATCAGCGTGCAAAAGGGCCTGAATCCTATGGTTTGTGGCATTAGAGGCAATTGATGAGCGCGCAAGTTGCAGATGTTTTTCTCTATACAGACGGGGCGTGTCTTGGCAATCCGGGGCCAGGCGGATGGGCAGCTATCCTGAAATGGCAGGAACAGACAAAAGAGCTGTCAGGCGGCCAGCTGGATACCACCAACAATCAGATGGAGCTGACAGCGGTAATTCGCGGTCTGGCAGCCCTAAAACGGCCGGTAAGGGTGCATATCGTAACAGATAGCAAATATGTAATGAACGGGGTTCAGGACTGGATGCCGCGCTGGAAGCAGAATAATTGGCGCACAGCAGCAAAAAAACCTGTCGCCAACAAAGAATTATGGCTAGAGCTGGACGCGCTCTGTCAGACCCACCACACCAGCTGGGAATGGGTAAAGGGCCATTCCGGCCATCCGATGAACGAACGCTGTGATGAGCTGGCCAGCCGCGAGGCGGCAAATATCACCAGCCGCGAAGCGGCAAATATCACCAGTCAGGATTGAAGGCCAGGAGTGAAGACCAGGAATGAAGGCCAGGAGTGAAGACCAGGAATGAAGGCCAGGAATGAATATTAGGCGATAGCCGCCAGCACGTTGTCAGCACTGGATACCTCAAACATACCCGGCTCTTCGATAAAGACATGGGTGATAGTGCCATCTTCCACGACCAGGGCGCAACGCTGGGCACGCTCTGCCATGACATCGCCAAAATCAGCGGCAATACCCAGAGCGCGGGAGAATGCTGCCCGCATATCGGCCAGCATATCTATCTGGCCAGTGGCNTTTGTTACATCGCCCCAGGCTTTCATCACATGGGCATCATTTACCGATAAACAGGCGACCGCATCAANACCGGCTGCCTTTAGCTTGTCCATATTTTCCAGATAATTTGGTATATGCCTGGCAGAACAGGTTGGGGTAAATGCCCCTGGCACCGCAAACATTACGATTTTCCGACCCGCAAAATAGCTGGCTGTTTCCAGCTCTTCAATACCTTCTTCTGTTTTCGTGCGGATGGTGATGGCTGGGATTTTCATTCCGGCTTCTGGTAACATGGCTCTGTCTCGCTTTTATGCCTGTTCNTTGAAAAATAGAGTNATTTCAAAAAGAAATAGTCCTGCTAGTTCAGCTTGTCCAGTGCTGAATAAATCTTTTCTTTTGTCAGCAGCTCATCAAAAATCACCGGCGGTTGGCCATCTGGATAATACAGAATATTAAACGGGATGCCAAAGCGGCCAAAGCTGGCCAGATAATCAGCAATTTCCGGGTCTGGCAAAGTCCAGTCTGCTTGCAGCAGCGCGATATTTTTTGCCTCGAACCTTGCTCTTGTTTCCCNGGAATTCAGAACCAGCGCTTTNTTCACCTTGCAGGTAATACACCAGTCGGCTGTTACATCCACAAAGACCGGCTGGCCCTTGGCAAGATGGGCGTCAATGGTNTGCAACTGCCAGGGCTGCCATGCGACCGCGCCATTATTGTCCGCTATTTTATTATCCGATGCCAAAATACCGCTTGCCCCTGCCAAAAGCCAGCCAAGCCACAAAATGGTGGCGACCAGNCCNGAGGCCAATAAAGGCTTTACCCATTTCATCCAGGCACCCGGGGCAGGCATCACCGCTATCCAGTGCGGAAAAGCNGCCAGTATCAGCCAGGGCAAGGCCAGCCCTAGCCCCATTACCAGCATCACCAAAACCAATTGCGGGGCAGAGGCGGCAAGAGCAAAGCTGACCGCTGTTCCCACCAGAGGAGCAGAACAGGGCGTTGCCAATATGGTTGCCATAAACCCGGCGGCAAAATCACCTGGCAGGCCGCGCGCGCCTATCCGCCCGGCAAAAGCCGGTNTCGGAAAGCGCACAATATCCAGCAAGCTAAGCGTAAATACCGCCATTATCAGCATCATGACGNCCAGAAACCACGGGTTTTGAAATTGTATGCCCCAGCCAAGACGCCCGCCGGTCAGTTTCAGTGCCACCAGAACCAGCNCCAATAGGGCAAAGCTGGTCAGAATACCNGCTGCCCCTGCCATCAGACGGGTGCGTATTTGTGCCGGGCTGGCACCGCCCATAGACAGGATAGAAGCCAGCTTGAGCGATAATACAGGCAGGACGCAGGGCATGATATTTAAAATCACCCCGCCACCAAAAGCTGCCATTAAAATAAATAACAGCGAGCCGGATATCCAGCTACCGGATGGCGCAGACGAAGGCCGGGGGATAAGGCTGCTTACCTCGCGAAACTGGCTATCTGTTTTAATGGTCAGCACCGCCTGTTGGCCAGCAAGGGCGCTTATATCGCCTGTGCCGGTAATCTCTATTTCATAACTTTGCGGGCGTTGCAGGCTTTGTGCGACAGGCTGTGCGACAGGCTGTGCAAAGCCCAGCCCCTGGACAGGTGTTTCGATAAACACGTCTATCACAGGCGGTGTGCCCGCCGCCATTTCCAGCACCAGCCGGGGCGGGTCCGATATAAAGGTCAGTTTTTCCAGCTCTATATCAGGGCCTGTCTGATCTTTTGGCACCAGCGCGGCAAAGCGGGCGATATCCTGGGCATCGGCACTTGCCCGGCTCTGGCCTGCCGGAATATCGAGGCTGAGTGAACCACCAACCGGAATACAGATATCGGCGCAGACAAGGGCATTTACCTCAGCTGCCAGAACCAGGGGCTGGCCAGCATTATGTCCGCGCACATAAACAGGAAAAATAACTTCCCGGCCATAGCCATAAGTATCCAGCCCAAACAGGGAAAAACGGCTGGGAACAGGAAAATCCATCTCTANTGTGTGCAGGCTACTGGTANTTTCATCCGCAAGNGATAATTCCGGCGGCAAACCCGCATCGCCCGGACTGCGCCAATAGATTTTCCACCCCTCGCTTAAGCGCACTTTCAGGCCAAGCGGCAAATCTGTCCTGTCCCCGGTTGCCGTGATAGCCGATATCAGCTGCATCTCCACCTCGGGCGTTTTTACCCCCTCACTGCGGTTTTGTGCATACACGCTGGCCGCAGCAAAAAACAGCATTATCGACAGGGCATAAAAGATGGCTTTTGCCATGTACCAGCCTGTTTGTGACAGATTGTGCAAGATGGATTTCCTGACCTGTTTTGTTTGATAGGGCTGTTATGGTGTAGCCCAGTTTATAAAAAACTGCATCAAAATAGCGGCAAAATAGGGGCAAAGATTGGCAAATCAGCCTGTCCAGCCTATCATTAAGGCGGGCGTTTGTTAATCGGTGTATACTGATACAGCCTGCACAGATGCGGCGGATGTTTAAAACAAACCTTTTTTTCAAAAGGAGTATTTCATGGCGATCCATTCGGTTGATTATACAAAAACACTGGCAGGACAATTGCTGGTCGCCACCCCGCAAATGACCGACCCCCGCTTTCAGAGGCGCGCCATTTTCATCTGTCAGCATGATGAAAGCGCTGCTATGGGCTTTATCATTAACCAGCCAAGTGAAGAGATTACCATTTCCACTATTAGCGACCAGCTGGATATTGACCAGCCCCGCTTTGAGCCGGATGCCCCTGTCTATATTGGCGGGCCGGTTGAACCGCAACGCGGCTATATCCTGCATACCGATGACCAGATGATGCCCAATTCAGTGCCGGTACGCGATAATATTTGCCTGTCCATGCATGTGGATATGATAACCGAAATCTCGCGCGGGCTAGGCCCTTTGCACGCAAAAATCCTGCTTGGCTATGCCGGCTGGTCCGCAGGCCAGCTGGAACAGGAAATGAAGCAGAGTATGTGGTTTCATCTACCCGCAACCGAAGAAATGCTGTTTAATACAGAAGATGCCCTGATTTGGAATAAAAGCTTTCTGGCTATGGGGATAAATGCCGGATCGCTCTCGCCGCAAAGCGGCTCTGCCTGAGGCTGGCCTGGCTCAGGCAACCATTTTTTGCATATCATCAATAGATATCCGGCTATCTGCCGACCCGACAATTGACAGGGACGGGGCTGGCCCCGAGGCTATCATCTGTGCCAGCTCTGCTACATCATCGCGGCTGACCTTATCGATAGCGGCCAGCATTTCTTTTGCATCAAACACGCGCCCGAACAAGGCCAGATGACGTGCTGTCATATCCATCATCGAGGAAACCGAATCCCGCCGCATAAGCAAGCCGGCACGCAATTGCTGCTTGGCCCGGTCTATTTCTTCTTGTGCCAGATCTCTCTGACAGGCTTTAAAGGCTGCAAGGGATACCTCCAGCATCTCATCTATCGTTTTATCCGATGTCCCGGCATAAACCCCGAACATACCGGTATCGGTAAACATCTGGGCAAAGGAAAAAATAGAATAGCACAATCCGCGCTCTTCCCTGACCTGCTGGAACAGGCGTGAAGACATACCCCCGCCATACAGATTGGATAATACCATCAAAGGATAGCGCCATTCAGAGCCGGCATCCGGCGCCTCAAATCCAAAGACGGTATGGCATTGTTCCAAATCGCGGCTGGCTATATGGCGCGTGGATAAAAATTGAGGGGCGGTGCGAATAGGGCTGGTTGCCTGTTGCAACCCGTCAAAATAACAGCTTGCCAGTGCCGATATCCCGGCATGGTCAATTGGCCCTGCTGCACAGATAACCATCTGATCTGCCCCGTAATGGCGCTGCATAAAGCCGGCCAGAGCCGGGGCGGTAAAAGACGATACGCTTTCGTTCGTGCCCAATATGGAATTACCCAGCGTATGCTGGCCATAACAGCTTCGCGAAAAACATTCGAAAACATAATCATCCGGGGCATCGATACTCTGGCCGATTTCCTGAATAATCACGCCGCGCTCGCGCTCAATCTCTTCGGCTGGCAAGGTCGAATGCAACAGGATATCGCTTAAAATATCAAATCCCATCTCCAGATATTCTGGCAGCAGATGGATATAATAGGCGGTTTCCTCTCTGGCAGTATGGGCATTGATAAAGCCGCCAACATCCTCAACATCCTTGGCAATGGAAAGGGCGGTTCGGCTTTTTGTTCCTTTAAAGGCCATATGTTCCAGAAAATGGGCAATGCCGATTTCATCGCCCCGCTCATCACGCGCACCGGCCTTTACCCACACCCCCAGCGAAACAGAATGAGAGGCCGGCATCGCAACCGATGCGATGGTCAGCCCATTAGCCATCCGGCTTGTCTGAATAACCGCCATTATCCGCGCTGCCGTTCCAGCAATAATTGCTGAATGGCGGCCATATCATTTTTAGCCGTCAGCATTTGTTCTTCACGCTCCATTAAATCGGATAATGCCTCTGGCAATGCGGGGTGCTGGCCGCTGGCATGATAAACCGCATCCGGAAATTTGGCCGGATGGGCACAGGCAAGGCTGATGATAGGGGTGTCTGTCTCTATCAGCTGCGTGCTGCGGGCATGGCGGGCAGCGGCCAGCCCCACCGCACTATGCGGGTCAATTAAATATCCCTCATCGCGGTAGCATCGCTTGATCTCCTCGCTTGTCCCCTCATCATCCAGACAAAAGCCGGAAAAATCCTGCAAGGCGGTCTGAAGCACATTTTCAGCAACCGTAAACTGGCCTGTCCGGGCAAATTCCTGCATATAGCTGGCTGTCTTTTGCCCATCCCTTTCCAGCAATTCAAATAATAGCCGCTCAAAATTGGAGGATACCTGAATATCCATTGACGGGCTGAGAGAGGGATGCACATCGCGCCGCTGCATTTTGCCATCCATAAAAAACCGGGTCAGAATATCATTGCGGTTGGAAGAGACGATAAAACGCTGTACGGGCAAGCCCATCTGCATCGCCACCCAGCCGGCAAAAACATTGCCAAAATTGCCGGTTGGCACACAAAAGGCCACAGGCTTGTCCGGCGCACCAAGCGCCAGCGCAGAGGTAAAATAATAGACAATCTGTGGCATCAGACGTGCCCAGTTAATCGAGTTTACCGCAGATAGCCCCACCTTGTCGCGGAAAGGCCCGTCATTAAAACAGGCCTTTACCAGCGCCTGGCAATCATCAAAATCGCCTTCTACGGCAATGGCATGTACCCCTGCATCGCGAACAGAGGTCATTTGTTTTTGCTGGACAGGCGATACGCGCCCCTTTGGAAACAGAATAAATACATCGAGAGCTTGCCGCCCGCGAAAGGCTTCCAGTGCGGCCGAGCCTGTATCCCCGCTGGTCGCGCCCAGGATAACNGCATGGCGGTTCTGGCGACNAAGGGCGCTATCAAACGCCCGGGACAGAAATTGCATCGCATAATCTTTAAAAGCGATGGTAGGGCCATAAAACAGCTCCAGAAGATGAATATCCTCCTGCATAGCCTTTAATGGGGCAATGTCGGGGTGGGTGAAGCCGCGATAGGCAGAACCGGCCATTTGTGTGATCTGTTCTTGCGATAGCTCGCCTTCGGTAAAGCGCGACATAATCAGACCGGCAATTTCAATATAGCTTTTGCCGCGCATCGCGCTTATTTCGGCTTTGCTAAAGGCTGGCCATTCAACCGGCAGATATAAACCGCCATCACGGGCCAATCCATTTAGCAAGGCTTCTTCAAAGCTCAACGGGCCATCCTGGCCTCTGGTACTGATATATTTCATCTCTAATTTGCCCTACCCTTTTGCCTNGCCTTTACGAAAGCCCAGCCGCCCTGCATTTACATGAAAGGCGATATATACCCCAATTAAAGAAAGGGCGATACCAAACCATGTCAGCGCGTAATTTAAATGGGTATTGCGCATTTCGATATTCATGGTTGCCGCGATAGGCAGNGTAAGCACCTCTCCCTGCCGGATCTGGTCGGCATAATAGGTTGTGACCGCATTTTCAAGGCCCAGATGGTCTGCCAGCTGCCCTGGCTTTAGGGTGAACCAGAAGCCCCTATCCGGCTCATTTTCCGGCACAAAATATCCTTTTTTCTGGGGCAGGCGCAGCACCGCGCGAACAGATTGCTCTTTATCCTCTACCGAAAAAGGCCGCTTNTCCGGTTCGCGATAGGCCTCAGATACCCAGCCCCGATTGATAAACAGGATGGTGCCATTTTCTGTCACAAACGGGGTGACCACATGAAAACCGGCATTGCCCTCATAGGTACGTCCGGTTAAGAACCGTTCCTTGTCATGTAAAAACCGCCCCGCCAGCGCCAGATTATGAAACTCCAATTCAGTTAAATCGGCATCTATGGCAGGGGGCAGGATAGCTTGTGCGCTCGCCCGTTCATTGAAATTATTAATCAGCGCAGTTTTCCAGGCCAGACGGTCAAGTTGCCAGAAACCAAGTGCCAGCAACACCAGCAACGCTGGAAGGCTAAAAAATGTCAGCCACAAAAAGGGTCTAAAATACATGGCGATTAACCTTGAAAAGCTGGAAACAAACGCAGGCTATAATGCCGCAGAATAAGAAAATCGGCCTGCAACTGCAAGGGCTGAGGCCGATTTAGTTATGTTCATANAATTAGGGCATTTGCCCCTTTTATCAACCGCCCCACCAGTAAACAGCGACAAACAGGAACAGCCAGACAACATCGACAAAATGCCAGTACCAGGCAGCAGCCTCAAAGCCGAAATGCTGATCCTTGGTGAAATGCCCTTTCAGACCGCGAATTAAACACACCAGCAGAAATAATGTCCCCACCAAAACATGAAANCCGTGAAAGCCTGTCGCCATATAAAATACAGAAGGATAAATCCCGTCTGTAAAGCCAAAGGGCGCATGACTATATTCCAGTGCCTGAAGACCCGTGAACAGCGCACCCAGCAGCACGGTCAGAACCAGACCCGTGATGAAATCACGGCGGTTATCCTGAACCAGCGCATGATGCGACCAGGTCACGGTACACCCGCTAAGCAGCAGAACAAGTGTGTTGATCAAGGGCAGGTCAAACGGGTTAAAGGTTTCAATGCCTTCGGGTGGCCATACCCCGCCTGCGGGATAAAAAGAGCGGTCGAAAAATGCCCAGAAGAACGCAACAAAGAACATCACTTCTGATGCGATAAACAGCATCATGCCATAGCGCATACCCACCTGAACAATCGGGGTGTGATGCCCCTGATATTCAGCTTCGCGCACCACGTCACGCCACCACATAAACATGGTCAGCAAAACCAGGCCCAGGCCGATAGCCAGCACATGCTCGCCATAGGCACGCTCATGCATAAACATCACCCCGCCAATTGCGGTGATAAACGCCGCAGCCGAGCCAACCGCTGGCCATGGGCTGGGTTCAACCAGATGATAAGGATGTTGATGTGATCCACTCATGTTCTTCTCCTCAAGAAAAAGCCTGTCCCCTCCGACTGGCAGATCAAATTAAACCTGTAAGAACATTTTATGTTCTTGCCTCAAAAAAAGTGTAGGACAGGACAATTTCGTCCACATCCATTGTATTTGTATCTGTACCGATTTCGCTATCCACAAAAAACGATACAGGCATATCCATTGATTCGCCCGGTTGCAATGTCTGTTCGGTAAAACAGAAACATTCAATTTTCATAAAATAGGGCCCCGCCTTTTGCGGCGTTACATTAAAGGTTGCTGTGCCTGTTGACGGCGCAG
>JGI26088J50261_1000732_pt1 | contig 18487 bp, 17 predicted proteins | sample SaaInl1SG_22_DNA_FD_50261 | JGI IMG/M metagenome (IMG submission 50261)
AAACCTGTCTCGCAGGCGGTAGAATTGACCCGCTCAAAATTGCCGGAAAAGACAGCTCTGATAGGTTTTTCAGGTGCGCCCTGGACGTTAATGACCTATATGCTGGAAGGGGGCAGCTCGCGCGATTTTAATCTTAGCCGGCAATGGTTGTGGTCAGAGCCCNCACAAAGTGAAAAGCTGTTACAGATTTTATGTGATTATATTGTCTCTTTTTTATCCCTTCAGGCAAAAGCAGGGGCAAATGTGCTGATGCTGTTTGATAGTTGGGCAGGGGCTGTACCGGCGGCGCGGCGAAAAACTGTTATTATCGATATGCATAATCAGATTATTTCTGACTTGCGGGCACAAAATATTCACCTGCCGATTATCTCTTTTCCCAAAGGGCTGTCAGAAGGGCTGATAGAGTATTGCGAGCAGGTCGATATTCAGGCATTGGGGCTAGACCATTATACCGACCGGCATTGGGCGGCGCGCAGCTTGCGCAAGGATATTGCCTTGCAGGGTAATCTGGATCCGCTGGCACTGGTTGCAGGCGGCGATCAGATGAAGGCAGAAATAGATGATATACTGGAATGTTTTTCAAACAGGCGACATATCTTTAATCTGGGACACGGAATTGTGCCGCAAACCCCGCCTGAACATGTCAGTGAATTACTGGCATTGTTGCGGCAATAAAACAGCTAGGTGAAAGTTTTTGATAATGGCGTATGAATGGATAAAGGCATTACATATTATCTCGGTCATTGCCTGGATGGCAGGGTTGTTATATCTGCCGCGTTTATATGTCTATCACGCGATGGTGGAGCCGGCATCGGTACGCGCTGAAACCTTTAAATTGATGGAAAGGCGCTTACTGAAAGCGATTATGAACCCGGCCATGATTGCCAGCTGGGGGTTCGGGGCGGCTATGCTGTATATGAACCCGGCGCTGTTTGGCGAAATCTGGATGATGGTGAAAATTGCCTGTGTCCTGGTAATGAGCGCATCGCACATGGTNTTTGCCAGAATGCGTAAAGAGCTGGAAAAAGATATAGCCCGGTCAGATAAGGCCTATCGGTTCTGGAATGAAGTGCCGACAATTTTGATGATTATTATCGTGATTATGGCGGTAGNAGAGCCNTTTTAACGAAAATTTGGCTATTTTTGAGGCAAATCGGTCAATCGCTTGCGCGTTTTCTTGACAATTTTCGTGAATTAGGCCTAATGTGGAAAAAAATCTGTCCAGATTGGTGTTCCTCTCCTTCTATTTCAACGGCTCATATCTAGTCTTATCAAATAAGCCCGAGCCGATATTTCGAACATCCCCCTTTCCCCCGTCTATTTATGGTTATTTATCATGCACCTAAAGGAACTAAAGTCGAAATCCGCATCTGATTTGCTGGCCTATGCAGAAGAGCTGGAAATCGAAAATGCCTCTACCTTGCGCACGCAAGATATGATGTTCGCTATATTGAAACAATTGGCAGAAAATGACATTACGATACGCGGGGCAGGTGTGCTGGAAGTGTTATCAGACGGGTTCGGGTTCTTGCGTGCGCCGGAATCCAACTATCTGCCAGGCCCGGATGATATTTATATCTCGCCCAGTCAGGTGCGCCGATTTAGCTTGCGAACAGGTGATACAGTAGAGGGCGAAATTCGCGCCCCCAAGGATGGCGAGCGCTATTTTGCCCTGCTGAAAGTGGAATCGATCAATTTCGAAGACCCCGACGCGGTGCGCCATCGCATTAATTTCGACAATTTAACCCCGCTCTATCCGGATGAAAAACTGACACTGGAATTNCCCTTTGACNCGGATAAAAAAGATAACACGCCGCGTGTAATCGATTTAATCTCGCCGATGGGTAAGGGCCAGCGCGGGCTGATTGTGGCGCCGCCCCGCACTGGTAAAACCATGATGCTNCAAAGCATCGCCCATGCGATTTCGGTTAATCATCCGGAAGTTTATCTGATTGTTTTGCTGATAGATGAGCGCCCCGAAGAAGTAACCGATATGCAGCGCTCGGTAAATGGGGAGGTGATTTCCTCAACCTTTGATGAGCCGGCCTCACGCCATGTTCAGGTGACCGATATGGTGATCGAAAAAGCCAAAAGGCTGGTAGAACACAAGCGCGATGTGGTGATTTTGCTGGATTCCATTACCCGTCTTGCACGTGCCTATAACACGGTTGTGCCGTCTTCTGGCAAGGTGCTGACAGGCGGGGTGGATGCCAATGCCTTGCAGCGGCCAAAGCGCTTTTTCGGGGCCGCNCGTAACGTGGAGCAGGGCGGGTCTTTAACCATTATCGCCACCGCCCTTATCGAAACCGGCTCGCGCATGGATGAAGTTATCTTTGAAGAGTTTAAAGGCACCGGCAATAGCGAGGTGGTGCTGGATCGTAAACTCTCCGACAAGCGGGTCTTCCCGGCGATTGATGTCACCAAATCCGGCACACGAAAAGAAGAGCTGCTGGTCGATAAAGTCACTCTGTCCAAAATGTGGGTATTGCGCCGTATCCTGATGCAGATGGGCCCTGTGGATGCAATGGAATTCCTGTCTGACAAAATGCGTCATTCCAAGACAAATGACGATTTCTTTGAACAGATGAATAGCTAATAAGGGCTAGGCTGATACAGAAGATTTTGCTTCCATATCTATAAGCCATTGTTTTCTATAAATATTATCAGGGTGGCGCGGATTTTTATTATCGCCGCCACTATAATTATCATAGCTGCCATCGCCCTTTAATATACGGTGACAGGGGATAAGGATAGGCAGCGGATTTCGCTGGCACGCGCCGCCTGCCGCACGGGCGGCTTTTCGATTCCCCCATTTTTCTGCAAATTCGGCATAGGAAATAGTCGTTCCATAGGGGACGGTTGTTAGAATTTCCAGCCATCTTTGTAAAGAAGCAGATAAAGAGGAGAGATCTATCGGAACCGTAAATTTTTCAAGCCGGCCATTAAGATAGGCATCCAGCTGGTNAATGGTTTCACGTGAAACATCATTTTGCCGGGCGGCCGGCGCGTCTGGATGCAGGATAAAGGGCGTTTGCTGCCAGTCTAATTTATATACTGCTTGGTCATTTGTCATAGCGCGCATATAGCCGAGCGGCGTATGCAGAATGCTGGAATAGAACATGATGGCCACCTGTTGCTCTTGGGGTTAACGCTTACAAATAATCTGAGACACCTCTATAGACAAGCCAGCCTAGCATGATTAAGAAAATGACAGAAGCACCGCATCAGGCAGGATAAGCAAATGGCACATAACCATGCCGATACAATCTATGCATTAGCTACCCCGCCCGGTATGTCCGCGGTCGCGATTATTCGCATTTCTGGCCGCAAAGCGCTGGATGTTCCAGCTTTATTTGCCGTCAAGCCGGGGTCTGCCCGTGTGGCCAGGCGCGCCTTTTTAAAAGACAGAGACGGTAATATTCTGGATGATGTGATGTTGCTTTCCTTTACCGGGCCAGCGTCGGCTACCGGCGAAGATGTGCTGGAAATTCAATGTCATGGCTCTGCTGCGGTCATTGATGATATTTTAACTATCCTCTCGCAACATACAGGGTTTCGTGCTGCTGAAGCGGGCGAGTTTACCCGCCGCGCTCTGGATAATGGCAAGATGGATATTACCGCAGCAGAAGGGCTGGCTGATCTTATCGAAGCGGAAACGTCCCTGCAACGCCGTCAGGCCACCGCCCAGATGGCAGGTCAGCTCAGCCGCCCTGTCGGATTTTGGCGCGAGAAAATTGCCCGATTACTGGCGCATCTGGAAGCGATGATCGATTTTGCCGATGAAGAGCTGCCAGAGGCCTTGCGCCGGGAAATTGACCAGGAAACAGCCGCACTTTGCGCTGCGCTGGAACAGGCACTGGATGACCAGAACATAGGCGAGATTATCCGAAACGGGCTATCGGTGGTGCTGGCAGGGCCGGTAAATGCCGGTAAATCAACCCTGATGAACTTGCTGGCAGGGCGCAAGGCCGCCATTGTGTCTGACCGGGGCGGCACAACAAGAGATGTGATAGAGGTAAAGCTTTCTCTGGCCGGGATTCCCATTCGCCTGGCCGATACAGCCGGTTTGCGCGAAACAACCGATCATATTGAAGCCGAAGGCATAAAACGTGCCGAAGATGAGATAAAAGAAGCGGATCTGGTGGTGCTGGTGATAGATGGCAGCCAGCCTGGCTGGCACGATATTGCCCGGCAAATGGGCGACGGGATTAGCCGGCCCTCTTTATTGATTCTTAGCAAGGCAGATAAAGGCCGGATAGAGCAACCCGATGCTAGAGATTTTGAGGCAATATCTGTTGATCTGAGAGACCCGAATAGCATAGCAGAGATAGAAAAAGCCCTTAAACAGCATCTAGCCCCGCTTAATCAGGCAAGCCAGACCCCTATCATTACCCGGGCACGCCACCGCCAGGCTTTTTCGGATGCGCTGGCCAGCCTTCAACACAGCCAGACCCTGTCTTTTGAGGGAGATATCGCCCTGATAGCCGAAGAATATCGCCGTGCCGCCTCGGCTCTGGGGCGCGTAACCGGCCATATTGATGTTGAAGAGTTGCTGGATCATATCTTTTCACGTTTTTGTATTGGAAAATAGCCGCGATAAAGCGCGATGAAGGTCAGGCATCCAGGCTTTGCCCTGCAGGTAAGCCAGCAAAAGCAGATTGCTGTTTCACGTGAAACACATTAAGCTGGCGGCGAGTTACTCAGATAACGGATTGGATTTATCCAGCCTCGGGCGCGGATAGGATAGAGATAAATGAGCCAGAATTTCGATGTGATAGTGATCGGCGGCGGCCATGCAGGCACAGAAGCTGCGGGTGCGGCTGCACGTATGGGCGCAAAAACAGCGCTTGTCACCATCGCGACCGATAAAATCGGGGAAATGTCCTGTAACCCGGCTATTGGCGGCCTGGGGAAAGGCCAGCTGGTGCGCGAGATAGATGCGCTGGATGGCATAATGGGACAGGCAATTGACCAGGCAGGTATCCAGTTTCGNATGTTAAATAAATCGCGCGGGCCTGCGGTTCAGGGCCCACGTGCCCAGGCCGATAGAAAGCTCTATCGCCGCGCGGTTCAAACCTTGCTGGCCGATCAGGAAAATCTGGAGATTATCGAAGGGGCGGTTGGTGATCTGGCCGTCGAAAATGGCCGAATTACAGGGATTATCACCGAAGATGGCCGNGAATATCACGCAGCGGCTGTTGTATTGACCACCGGTACATTTTTAGGCGGGCTTATTCATTTAGGCACAGAGCGCACCCCGGCAGGGCGTATCGGCGAGCGGCCATCGGTAGCGCTGGCAGAGCGGCTGCGGGGTATGGGTCTGCCGGTTGGGCGCCTGAAAACAGGCACGCCTGCGCGCCTGGATGGGGATACCATTGACTGGGGTCGTCTTACTATGCAGCCAGCCGATGATATATTAGTGCCTTTTTCCAGCCTGACCGATAAAATTAACGTGCCACAAATATCCTGCGGGATTACCCGAACCACCGCCAGAACACATGAGATTATCGCCCAGTCTCTGCATCTTTCAGCTGTCTATTCCGGTCAGATAGAAGGGCAGGGGCCACGCTATTGCCCCTCCATTGAAGATAAAATCCACCGATTCGCCGATAAAAGCTCTCATCAGATATTTTTAGAACCGGAAGGGCTGGAGGATAATACTGTCTATCCAAACGGTATTTCAACCAGCCTGCCAAGAGAGGTGCAATCTGCCTTTATCGCCACCATTGAAGGGCTGGAAAAGGTAAGAATTCTGCAATTTGGATATGCGATTGAATATGATTTTATCGATCCGCGAGCCTTATCGCCGACCCTCGAGCTAAAAGCATTAAAGGGACTGTTTCTGGCGGGGCAAATTAATGGCACAACCGGCTATGAGGAGGCCGGCGCACAAGGCCTTATCGCGGGTATTAATGCCGCCATATCGTGCCAACCAGCCGTGACCCGCCGGGATGGCTTTATTCTGGATCGCGCCGATGCCTATATCGGGGTGATGATAGATGACCTGGTGACCAAAGGCGCGCCCGAGCCTTATCGTATGTTTACCTCACGTGCGGAATATCGCTTGCATCTGCGCAGCGATAATGCCGATCAACGCCTGACCGATAAGGGTATTGCCATCGGATGTGTGAGCCGCCGCCGTAGCCGCCACTGGGTGATGAAAAAACAGATGCTGGAACAGGCGCGCAGCAGATTATCTGCCCATCCCAAAGGGCCAAATGCGCTCAACGCTGCCGGATTGCCCACGCCGCGTGATGGCCGTATGCGGGTGCCAGCCGATTTACTGGCACTAGAGGGTATCACCATTGAAAAATGCCTGTCTGTCTGGCCGGAATTAGCCGATATTCCGCAAATATTGCATGGCCAGCTGGAAACAGATTGCCGTTATGCAGGCTATCTGGAGCGCCAGCAAGNCGATATTGAAGCGATGCGCCGGGATGATGCGGTGAAAATTCCAGCCCATCTCGATATTGCCTCTATTGGCGGTTTATCCGCGGAATCAAAGGATTTATTGCGCCGATATCAGCCGCAAACTATCGGCCAGGCCAGCCGCATCCCGGGCATGACCCCGGCGGCGATTGTCGCTTTATTGCGCCATTTGCGTAAAATTTCAGCCGCGGGCGATATCTCTGGCCGCTCTGATATAGCTACCTTAGCTGGTAATGCACAGGCAGGATAGCGCAATGGCTGCAGAAAAGATCTGGACAGCAGAAGAAACCAGTCTGGAAAAAATTGGGGATTTTCTGGATGTTTCACGTGAAACACAGGAAAAGCTGGACTGTTATGTACAGCTATTGATCAAATGGCAGGCACGTATCAATCTGATATCTTCAAAAACCCTGCCGGAAATCTGGCATCGTCATATCCTTGATTCGGCCCAGCTGGTCTCTTATCTGCCCAAAACCCCATCTGTCATTCTGGATATGGGAAGCGGGGCCGGCTTGCCAGGCGTTATTTTGGCCATATTGACCAGCCATCAGATGCATCTGGTCGAATCAGATAGCCGCAAAATCGCTTTTATGCGTACCGCCTTGCGCGAAACCGGGACAAGCGCCATTTTGCATGAACAGCGTATGGAAACCCTCCCATCCGTACGACCGGATATTATCACTGCGCGCGCGCTTGCCCCCTTATCACAGCTTATCGCCCTTGCTTCTGGTCAGCATCATGATCAGATAGAATATCTGTTTTTAAAGGGGCGAGAGGCAAAACAGGAATTGACCGCTTTGCCAGCCTATCCGAAACTGGAAGCTGAATGCCTGCCGAGCGTGACCGATAGCCAGGCGTCCATTATCCGCTTGAAACCAATTTTATGTAAATAAAACAATATTTTAGGAAAAAATAATGTCAGCCAGGATCGTTGCAGTAACCAATCAAAAAGGGGGGGTGGGGAAAACCACAACCGCGGTAAATCTGGCGACTGCGATGGCCGCATGCGGACTGGAAGTGTTGTTGGTGGATTTTGACCCGCAAGGCAATGCNAGTACCGGGCTTGGNATTGAAGAGGCGCAAAGACAGGCCAATAGNTATCGCNTCCTTACCGGTGAGGTGGGGGCTGGCGAGGCTATTTTGCCAACATTAGTGCCGGGTTTGTCTATTTTGCCAGCGGTGATGGATTTATCCGCAGCCGAGGTAGAATTAAGCGATCTGGATGGGCGGGAATTTCGCCTGGCAGGTGCATTGGAAAGCCAGAAAGAGCAGTTTCATTATATTATTATTGATTGCCCGCCCTCTTTGGGGTTGCTGACGGTAAATGGCTTATGTGCGGCCACCTCTTTTATGGTACCGCTGCAATGCGAGTTTTATGCCCTTGAAGGGCTTGCCCAATTGATGAAAACCGTTTCAGTTGTGCGGGCAAATTTCAATCCTGACCTGGTTTTGCAAGGGATTGTGCTGACCATGTATGATAGCCGGAATAAATTATCTGAAATGGTTGAAAGCGATGTGCGCACCCATTTCGGGGAACAGGTTTATCAAACCGTTATTCCGCGCAATGTTCGGGTGTCCGAAGCCCCGTCCTTTGGTAAACCTGTGTTAATGTATGACCTGAAATGTGCCGGNGCGCAGGCCTATATTGCCCTCGCAGCAGAAATTCTANAGCAAGAGAAGCAAAAACCATGACCGAGAACTCNAAAAAACCATCTGAGCCAAAACGTCTTGGACGCGGGCTTTCTTCTTTACTGGGCGAAGTCCCGATTGCCCCTGCCACTTCTGAAAATAGTGCCAATATGCCCACTGGTACGCCCACTGGTACGCCGGACAAGGCAGCCCGTGCAAATAATATTCGTAGCGGCGATCAGGTTCGTTCCCTGCCGATTGAATGGATAAATCCAGGGCCCTGGCAACCGCGCCAGATGTTTGAGGCCNACGCGCTTGCAGAATTGGCTGTTTCTATAAGACAAAGAGGGCTTATCCAGCCTNTTTTGGTACGGGAAAACCCCAAAAAACCCTCGCGCTATGAGCTGATAGCAGGCGAGCGGCGCTGGCGGGCAGCCCAATTGGCGAAATTACATGAAATTCCGGCAATTATCTCTGATCTCTCGGACAAGGAAGCAGGTGAATTATCGCTGATCGAAAATATTCAGCGTCAGGATTTATCGGTTATCGAGGAGGCAGATGGCTATCAGCGTCTGATAGATAATCATAATTATACACAAGAAACCCTGTCTGGCATTATTGGCAAATCGCGCTCTCATATCGCTAATTTATTGCGTTTGCGCCAGCTTCCCGGCCCGGTAAAAGCGTTGCTGGCGGCAGGTAGTCTAAGCATGGGGCAAGCCCGCCCGCTTGTTGGCCACCCCGATGCCATTGAATTAGCTGACAAAATAGTAAAGGAAAATCTAAGCGCTCGTGCAGTAGAAGCATGGGTGAAATCCGGCAAAGTCGGTGCGTCCCCCAAAATACCGACCCAGAAACCAGCCGATATCCGTGCATTGGAGTTGCGCGCGCAAACAGAACTGGGTCTTTCTGTATCGATTGACTGGAATGCGGCAAAAGAAAAGGGCAAATTATCGGTTAGCCTTGCCTCTCTGGATCAATTTGATGATTTGCTNAAACGCCTGAAGCTGATATAGAGCCNAGAAAAGGTTAGCGTCGGGCATTGAGATGACGCGCCCGCAGGCAAATTCCAAGCAAAATTTGTCCTGTCAGGGTGGCCGGATCGGCAGAACCAGCAGATTTTGTCTGAATTTCTGCCTGCATCAGCCTGTCGATGGTTTGGGCTATTTGTTCGGATTGCCACAGGCCAAGCTGGCGGGTCAAAACCGGTTTCATTTTGAAATGAACAGGTGGGCGCAGCTGGGCAATCGCCTGGCCAGCTGGCAGGCCGGCCTGCATCTGTGCTTTTGCCACTTGCATATTTTTAAACAGGGTCAAAAGCTGGCGTATGACCGCAATAGGCTGTATCCCTTCATGGCGCAACCGCGCATAATCGCGCTCAAAAGCCTCAATCTGNCCCGAAAATAGCGCCAGGCTAACCTCATCAATGGCAACCGCCCCGCTATCACCAAGGGCTATCGCCACATCTTCCAGGGTCAAGCTTCCAGCTTCCCCGGCATAAAGGGCGAGTTTGTTTAATTCGGACAGGCTCATCTGTCTGTCAGCGCCCAGCCGTGCGGTAATGGCCCCCATCACTTCTGCAGAAACCGTAATGTTATCGCGGGAGAAAATATCACGGGCAATTTCGGCCAGATTGCGCTGATCATCGCTATAACAGCCGATAGAGGCACAAAATTTTGCTTCCTCACATAATTTTACCAGCGCATGACGGGTATTTACATCACTTGCCCGAANAATGATACGCGCATCCGGATTTGGCCGGGCAAAGGCTAATTTCACTGCCTCTGTCATCTCGGATCCACTGCCGCTAAGGGTGACCAGCCGCACGCCGCCAAAAATATTTACCGCATTGGCTTCATCTGCCAGACGGGCTTTATCTTCGGATACTTGCTGGCCGGTAAGGCTGGCCTGGGCAAAGGGGTCATCAGGCTGATCACAAAAATGGCGCGCTAACTGGCTTGCTCTCTCACGCACCAGCCCCTGATCCGGGCCATAAAGAAGAAAAGCAGAATAGTGCGTGCCTGGTGNCTTTATTAATCCGGCAACATCACGGGGCGCAATCTTCATTTAACGCTCAAGAGACAGGAAATAAAGCTGCAGCTTTTGATAGAGCCGTTCGGCAAGTAATTTTACCAGCCTTTCTGCGGCAAACTCAGCCGATATATCCTGGCCGTGAAAAGAGGAAATAGTCCCGGAGGTAGCAAAGGCCTCGATAGAGCCATCGGTTAGCACATCACCTGTTTGGATATCCTGCAAGCTATAGCTGACAGACATTTTGGTGGTGTCCAGAGAGCTATCAACCCCTGCCGAGGACAAAACAGAACGGCTGGCAGAGCTTAACTGATAGGTTAGGGCATATTGCGGATCGCTATCAAAAGAGCCGACATAATCGGTTAAAGTGCGGTTCATCAATTGCCGGGCGCGGCTATTTACCTCTGGCAGGGCTATTTTTTGAAAATGGGGGCTGGTATTGCCATCCACATTTCCAACAGTGCTAAGAGAACAGGCGCCCAGCCCGAAAGCCAGCCACAAAACGGTGATAATAGTCAGACTCTTACGATAATTAACAGACCACATTGATTATCCTGTTCGGTACGACAATAACCCTTTTTGGGGGAGTTCCTTCAAGATATCGCTCTATGCCTTCCAGGGCTAGTGCTTTTTCCTCTGCTTCGGCGGCCGGACAATCTGCTGGCAATGTTATACGCGCCCGCAGCTTGCCATTTACCTGAACCGCGATCTCTACCATATCAGACTTTAACCAATGCGGATTGGCAACAGGCCAGCTTGTCTGACAAACCAGCCCTGTCCCGCCTGTCATCTCCCATATTTCCTCGGCGATATGCGGTGAAAAAACAGATAATAACACCGCAAATTGCTGCATCACACAGGCAAAAATATCTTCAACTACCTTATCTGTGCCGCGATATTCGGATAGGCTATTCACCAGAATATGCAAATGCGCAACACAGCGGTTAAAGGCAAAACGCTCAATATCGGTAGAAATATCCTCAATCGCTTTATGTAATGCCCGGATAACAGCTTCCTCGGCCGGTGTCAGCGCCACATCCGGGGTTAGCTCAAAACCTGTGGGACATTTTTTAGTGTTTTGTGCCAGCTTCCAGATTTTCTGAATAAAGCGATGCGCACCCTCTACCCCGGACTCGGTCCATTCCAGGTCGCGCTCGGGGGGCGAGTCAGACAACATGAAGAGGCGGGCAGTATCTGCGCCATAGGTCTGGATAATATGTTCCGGGTCAACCACATTGCGCTTGGATTTGCTCATCTTCTCCACGCGGCCGGCGACAATTTCCTTGCCGGTCTTTTTTTCTATCCAGTTGCCGCCCTGTTTTTCGACTTCTTCGGGGAACAGCCAATTACCCTTATTATCTTTAAAGCTTTGATGGCAAACCATGCCTTGTGTCATCAATCCGGCGAACGGCTCATCCAGCTCTAAATAGCCCACTTTGGACAGGGCGCGGGTGAAAAAAGCGCGAATATAGAAGGTGCAGAACCGCGTGTTCGACCCCGCCAATATATTGGTCGACCGGCATCCAGTAGGCAGCGGCTTCGCGCGAGAAGGCCTGTTCGGATTTCGGGTCGGTATAGCGCAGAAAATACCAGGAGCTTTCAAAAAAAGTATCAAAGGTATCGGTTTCGCGTTTGGCCGCTTTTCCGCATTCAGGGCAATCCACTTTTGCCCAGCTTGGGTGGCGGTCCAGCGGATTGCCAGGGCTGTCAAATTCCACATCTTCTGGCAAGGTCACAGGAAGCTGTTCTTCTGGTACCGCTACCGGCCCGCAATCGGGGCAATGAATAATCGGGATAGGACAGCCCCAATAACGCTGGCGCGAAACACCCCAGTCACGCAAACGATAGGTGGTTTTGCGCGTACCAGCCCCTATTTCTTCAATTTTATCAATCGCAGCGGCCTTGCCAGCCTCAACATCCATTCCTGTCCAGCTGCCAGAATTAAATAACAGGCCAGGCCCTGTATAGGCTTCATCGCTGACAGTAAAATCCTCGCTCGCATCTTTTGGCCGAACCACAGGAATAACCGGCAAGCCATAGGCATTGGCAAAATCAAGATCGCGCTGGTCATGAGCCGGACAGCCAAATACTGCCCCGCTGCCATAATCCATCAACACGAAATTTGCGACATAGACAGGTAATTTATGCCCTTCTATCAGGGGATGTTCGGCAAACAGGCCGGTATGAAAACCTTTTTTCTCGGCCTTTTCGATCACCGCTTCAGAAGTGCCAAGCCGGGCACATTCAGCAATAAATTCTGCAAGCCCTTGATTATCTTCTGCCAATTTGGCCGCCAGCGGGTGTTGCGGCGATAAGGCAAGAAAGGATGCCCCATAAAGGGTATCCGGGCGGGTGGTGAATACGGTTACCTCCCCATCATCGCTTCCGGCAAGGGCAAAACGCAGCTCTGCCCCTTCCGAGCGGCCAATCCAGTTATGCTGCATCAGCCTGACTTTATCTGGCCATCTATCCAGCCCTTCAATGGCGCTTAGTAATTCATCGGCAAATTGCGAGATAGCCAAAAACCATTGCGATAATTTCCGGCGCTCTACCAGCGCCCCGGAACGCCAGCCGCGCCCATCTACCACCTGCTCATTGGCCAGAACCGTATTTTCCACCGGATCCCAATTTACCCAGCTTTCCTTGCGATAGGCGAGGCCGGCTTTTAAAAATTCCAGGAACATTTTTTGTTCATGCTTGTAGTAATCGGGCGTGCAAGTAGCGATTTCGCGATCCCAATCATAGGACAGCCCCATCGTTTTAAGCTGGGCGCGCATCGCAGCGATATTTTCGATTGTCCAGTTGCCTGGATGGACATTGCGCTCAATCGCGGCATTTTCAGCTGGCAGACCAAAGGCATCCCAGCCCATCGGGTGTAATACATTAAACCCTTTTGCCCGTTTAAAGCGGGCCACCACATCGCCCAGCGCATAATTGCGCACATGGCCCATATGGATACGCCCCGATGGATAGGGAAACATTTCCAGCACATAATATTTTGGCTGACCCGATAAATGGGTACTGGCAAATGCCGCAGCTGCCGCCCAGATTTTCTGCCATTTGGCCTCAAGCTTTGAAGGGGTCAATTTTGTCATAAGAAACTCAAGGAAAATAAATAGATGATAGCAAAAAGATGCCCGATGAAAACCGCGATAGATGCGTTAAAAAGGGGTTATTGTGTTTCACTGACCGTGGCGGCGCGAATTTCTCTGGCGCGGGTGAGAATCAGCTCTTCCAGCTGCAGACCCATCTCGGTATCTGTGCCATGATCGCTCCAGACATCACCCTGTCTTTTTTGTACATAAACAACCACGCGTATACCGTCCGAGCGCAATTCACGGTCAAGAACAAAAATAGCCAGCTTGATGCGTTCCTCATCTGCCGCATCCAGCTGATACCATTCGGTAACGATAGTCCCGCCAAATGTATCCACATCATCCAGAGGAATAGAAGAGGCAATATCTAGAGATGCGCGCCATAATAGCGCATTAATGGGCAGGGCTGCGCTGCCCTTGTCCGGGCCAAAATCAGCTATTTTCAGTCCCTGCTCGGATTTGCCTGTAAGAAAAGACCCAGGGCCCTTTTCTTCAACAGGGGCTTGCCCGACACCGGAACAGCTGGATAATCCGATGATTAAACAAAGAGCAAATAGAATGCGCATCCTTTAAAATCTCCATAAAAAAAAGAGAGGCCGGCAAGCCGACCTCTCTCTTATACCTAAACTTTCAATAATTAGAAAGAAAGTTGTAGCTGAACGTCCATGGATTCTACATCTGCGTTTGCTGATGTTTGATCATCGACTTCTGATGAGGTCAATACCGCAGCAATACCAGGAGCAATCGCATACTTAACAGCAAACTGTGAGTAATCAGCTTGTGTTGAGCCATCTTCGTCTTTTGTCGAACCGGCTTCGTAGGCAAGTGTAATGCCGCCATCAAGAGCGTATGACAGACCATATGCTGTCATTTCGTCTTCATCAGCAGCTGTACCTTCGATAANTTCTTTCTTGTTCTGTTCTACAGCAAGTGAAAGACCAGCTACAGAGGCAGTCAATGAAGCTGATGAATATTCTTCAGATGAGTTAGTGATTTTAGCAATTGTCGCTTTTGCTACACCGGCATCGTACTGAATACCGTATCCGAAGCTTTCGCTGTCGTTTTCATTAGCTGTCTGAACGGCGATGGTTAAGCCGTCTACGATTGATGGAAGCTTATAACCGATTGAGTCACCGTCTACACCACCTAAATTAACATTAGATGCTGAACCTTCACCGGCTTTATCATAGGTTTCGTCCATAGCTTGTACGTAGTTAGGGTCAAGGCCAGCATTAACGATTTTGATTTCACCAAAATCACCGCCGAAGGTTGCGCTGGCATCGTCAGCTGCACCGTCTGAATCGTCAAAACCGTAAACCATTGTTGCGGTCATACCGTTGTCAGCTGTCATTGAGAAGCTGATTGCAATATCGGATTCTACACCAAAGCTGCTTGCGCTTGATGTTGCATTGTCTTTTTTGTCGTCATTTACGTATGAAAACGCTGTTGAACCAGAAATGGTTACGTCTGCTGCCATTGCTGACACGGATGTCAGAGCAACGAGAGCTGTAGATGCAAGAAGAATCTTACGCATATTAAATCTCCCAAAAGATTACGCTGCCGGGATTGGCAACAATCCTAAAATATTAAAAAACCCTTAAACAGCAATAATTAAATTAGAATTAAATTAAATAAAAGTCACAGCTGTGACATTTCTGCAACAAGGCAGAGTAAAGAAGGGCAAAAATATCGGATGTCAGAGCATTACAAACTGGCCTTGTGGGTAAAATAACGTCAAAATATCGTGATTTGCTGCCGCGGTCTGTTCATCTGCTTTTTGACAGGATATAAGAAATGCCGGCATCTCATCCAATCGGGTTTTAGATGGGTGCTGCGCTCAGGCCATTTAAAAAAGGGCAGGGAAATATGCTGGCACAAATTAGGCAAAAAATAGAGAAGGCTGCCAGGGATACCGGCCGCTCTCCCCTGGATATCACGCTCATCGCGGTATCCAAACAGCAGCCAGAGGCGCGCATTGAGGCTGCCTTGCAGGCAGGTATTCGCATATTTGGCGAAAACAGGGTTCAGGAAGCCCAAATGCGCTGGCACGCTCGCCGCCCGCTCTATCCTGACCTGCAGCTGCATCTTATCGGCCCGTTACAATCCAATAAGGCAGGCGATGCGGTAGCGTTATTTGACGTTCTCCACACCATTGACCGGCCGAAAATTGCCAGAGCCCTAAAGGCAGAAATGGACAAGCAAAACCGCCAGCTGCCCTGTTTTATTCAGGTAAATACAGGCGATGAGCCGCAAAAAGCAGGTATTGCTCCGGCGGAAGCGGCCGATTTTCTGGCNTATTGCCGAAAAGAGATAGGGCTGAATATTTGCGGGCTGATGTGTATTCCGCCCATTGATGAAGAGGCGGCCATGCATTTTGCCNTATTGAAAAGCCTGGCGGACAGGCTTGCACTGGCGCAATTATCCATGGGGATGAGCGGTGATTTTGAAGAGGCGATAGGCTTTGGGGCGACCCATATAAGGGTAGGCTCTGCCTTGTTTGGCAGCCGGTCATAATCTATTTTCCGGCTTTACCGTTTGTGGCTAGTCCTGGCCNTTTAGTAAATGGCCTGTNCGCTCTGCCTTTGTTTTNAGATAGCCCGCATTATGGGGATTGGCCGGTAATTCCAGGCCAATACGCCGGGTGACCTCGATGCCATGGGCTTCCAGCCTGGCAATTTTATCCGGATTGTTGGTTAGTAATTTCAGCCTATCCACCTTGAGGGCTTTCAGCATCGCGGCGGCCGGGCCAAACAGGCGCTCATCTGTCTCAAATCCCAGCGAATGATTGGCCTCAACTGTATCCATGCCCTTATCTTGCAAGGCATAGGCACGGATTTTGTTCAACAAGCCTATATCCCGGCCTTCCTGTGCCAGATAGAGCAATACACCCGACCCTGCTTCTGCCATCATGGCCAGTGCTTTTTGTAATTGTGGCCCGCAATCGCATTTCANCGAGCCCAAAACATCGCCTGTCACACATTGGGAATGCAAACGCACCAGGGGGGGCTGGCGATAATCTTCTGCCCCGACCAGAATGGCAAAATGTTCCTGGCGGTCATTTTTTTGCCGAAACATCACAATTTTGGCCTCTTCTGTTACGGCCAGCGGCAATTTGGCAGAGGTGGTGATGCTCATTTCCACTTCAATATCGCGCTTCAGGGAAGTGATTTCATGAAAATCCAGNATCGGGATTTGATAATTTTCAGAAAAATGATNCAGCTGATGGCTATCTTTCATACTCATTCTGGTGAGAAGGCCAGCGGGAATAAGCCGGGCTGCACGCAACAGGCGGCAGGCCAGATCCGGCAGGCTATCGCGCCTTTCTGCCAGTAAATTAACCGCCTCCGGCAGGGCGCGCCCATCCCCCAGAACAAGCCCTAAAATATCGCCTTCTGCCAGGCTGTTAGCGGGCAGGCTAAAGCTGTCAAACCCGTCTCCGGCGGTCTTGCCAAAGGCTTGCAAATGGCGGGCGGTCAGGCATAAAATCTCGTTGCTCTGTACCAGATGGGCGACAGGATCCGGAATATAATCGGCAAATTCTGCCGCGCGAAGAAGGCCGGCTTGCCCGCGCTCATCTCGCAACATGACAAAGCCGCCACGCCTCAGGATCATAAAGACCCTGTCCAGCTTTAGATCACCGAAAAAATGTGTCTGGCTCATCGGGAAAACTTTCTTCTCATCTGCGTGAATGCTTTATTAAAATCGCCAAAATAGCATGATATATNNGCCTGATGTCTTGTAAACCACAATCCCTGCCGGATGCAAATTTCAGGTCGCTATTTATGGCCGGGCAGACTATAAAAAAGAGATGCATTCTAAAACTGGCTTGAAAATGNATATGCAGGAAATTCTTCGTACCGCCCGAATTATGATCGTTGATGATGATGATGACCTTCGCCATGTTCTNNTGACCCAGCTGGAACGCGAAGGCGTTGCTGGTCTTGAGCAGGCAGCGACCATGGCAGCCGCCTTTGATAAAATAGATAATTTTGCCCCCGATATTCTGATACTGGATGTACAGCTACCTGATGGAAACGGCTTTCATATTTGCGAGCGTTTGCGCAAACAGGGTTTTGAGAAGCCGATTATTATGCTGACCGGTCAGGATGGCGAGAATGAAATCATCAAGGGGCTGGATACAGGGGCGAATGATTATCTGGCCAAACCATGCGTTTTGGTGAATTGCTGGCACGTATTCGCGCCCAGCTTCGCCAGCATCGCGCCTCGGATGATGCCCGATTTTCTGCAAGCGGGCTGGATTTTATTCCGGCAGATAAATCTCTTAGCTGTAGCGAGCATCAAAAGACGGTTACCCTGACCGAAAAAGAAACGCTGATTTTAAAAAAGCTGTTTCGAAGCTGGCCGGAAACAGTGTCGCGTGCCAGCCTGCTCTCGCAAGTGTGGGGATATCACAATGAAGTGACAACCCATACGCTGGAAACCCATATTTATCGCTTGCGCCAGAAAATCGCCCGGCTTGGCGATGCCCAGCTTATTGAAACCACCGCTTCTGGCTATCGTTTATATAAAGAAGCGGAAACAGACGAGGTATCTGCTGATCTATGATATCAGGTTTGTTTTCACCTGCAGGGGAAGGCTTCTGCCAAAGCAAAGTGCATGGCGACAGAAACAGACATATCTTCCCGATTATTTTTAAGATAAAAGGTTTTTAAAAGGTTATGATAGTCATCAGGACTAAACCGCATATCATCGGGATCACAAATAACCTCAACGCCCTTTGTAACCTTTGCAACGACATTCGCTGTGCGTATTCCCTCACCCAAACCAAAAACCATTCCCTTAATGAAGGTCTCGTCACTTTCTATAACATATGAAAGCCGATTAGGGTTATCTGCCATAGCATAGTGTGAAAACAAAAACATCATTCCTGTCAAAACTAACAGGTATTCTCTTGTAAAGAATCTCATTTTTGTGTGCCTTCCCAATTAACCGTCCGTGCCAGCACAAGGCCTTTGGCGAATGGTCTGCTTTTACCCATTATTTAAATATTTTCTGATATTAGCAACTTTGAATAGAAGACCCGAAAATTTGTCTTCCCGAAATTTTGTTTTATTGGCCCGCAAGGTACCCAGCTTTGTGCCAGGAAACAGGCTGCGATAGACTAATTCAGCAGATTCCCGGATAGAAATAAAGCTGTTTGGAAGGTTTGATGTCCAGAAAACTGGCCAAAAAAATTGGCCAAAAAAAATTGGCTGGGGCGGTAGGATTCGAACCTACGATACACGATACCAAAAACCGATGCCTTACCACTTGGCCACGCCCCAGCATTTTTGCCCTAAAAT
>JGI26088J50261_1000743_pt1 | contig 18366 bp, 17 predicted proteins | sample SaaInl1SG_22_DNA_FD_50261 | JGI IMG/M metagenome (IMG submission 50261)
GGAAAAACCAATGGTTTCAAATAAACGTGTTTGATAATTGAAATCAAGATTTACACCATAAGAACGTTCTGCTTTTAATGAAGATTTATCAATGCCAATTACATTTTCAAAATTGATAAATTCAGCCTCTTCTGTAAAAATATCTGGAATTTTGTAGCCTAAACCACCACCAATTCTGCATGAAAATCCGCTATCATTTTTATAAAGCAAAGAAATTTTTGGAAGTGGAAAAATACCGAAATCAGTATTGTAATCTGCTCGCAATCCAGTTTCTAAAATCCAATTATCTGAAATATCAAGAATGCTGTTTGCAAACATTCCATAAGTTATATCTGTTTGGTCACGTTGTAAAGTTGCATTATTATTTTCATCAAAGTTTGAAGTGTATAAGTTTGCTCCAAAAATCCAATCTGTTTTTAAAGAAGTTTTTTTATAGGTAACTTCTGTAAACGTATTGAATTGTTTACCATCAAAACTAAAACCTGGAATAGTAAGATTTCTATCGAAAAATGAAATACTATTTTTTATATTTAATGAGCTTATTGAATCTATTTGCGTTTTATAAACTGCTTGACTGCTTACTCTTTTTGATATGTTTTCTTCTGTATATTGATGAATTCCATTTTCTCCGCTTTCAATTTTTGTTACATCTCCACCAATTCTGTCATCGTAAGTTCCATTTAAACCAAACCAAAACGTTGTTTTTTCTGATGGATAATAAAAGAATTTTGGGTTGAATGAAATTGATGTAGTTTTTGGTAAATTACTAAAACCATCATTTTCTGGGTCGTAAACTTTTTGAGAATGACCAGAAGCGTAAAGTGAAACACCAAATTTCTCATTTCGTTTGCTGTAGAATACATTTGCTGTACTTCCTAATGCTTGGGTTTGTGTTAGCATAATATCCAAAGCTGGTTCTTCATCTGGTGTTTTTGAAACCATATTTATTAAACCTGCAATTGCTCCACCACCATAAAGTGTTGATGAACTTCCTTTAATAATTTCAAATTGTTGTAAATCTAATGGTGGAATTTGTAATATGCTCAAGCCACTTGAAAAACCGCCATAAAGTGGAAATCCATCTCTTAAAAGTTGCGTATAGCGTCCGTCAAGTCCTTGAATTCTGATATTTGTATTTCCACTACTTAAAGAAGTTTGTTGCATTTGTATTCCTGTACTTTCACGAAGAACCATCGAAATGTTTGTTGGGTTCATAATTGCTTTTTCTCCCAATTCTTCTGTGCCAATAAACTCTATTCTTGTGGGAATTTTCTTAACTGTTCTTGTGCTTCGTGAAGATTGTAACACAATTTCGTCTAATTGGTTTCCACTATTTTTTAATTTGAAAATTAAAGTTGAATTTATTGGTGCTTGAATAGTTGTTTTGAGAGTTTCAAAACCTAAATAAGAAATTATTGCGATATGTTTTCCGTTTGGAATTTTGGTAAAAGTTACAATTCCATCAAAGTCGGTTACTGCTCCTTTTTCTAACTCCTCAAAATAAACTGTTGCGCCAAATAAAGGCTCGTTTTCGGATTCTGAAATTACTTTTATTTTTAAATAAGATGTTTGTGCTTTTATTGAAAAGCAGGTAATAACTGTGAGCATTATGCTCAATATATATTTATTCATTGAAAATGTAAAAATTGATTAATTTAATTTTTTTGACTTTGAGTCTAAAATTTAACTAATCAATTGTGGCGGTTGCCAAATATTTGAGTGAAAATCAAATCTGTATGTTGATTGATAAACAAATAATATTTCTGTAGAAATTCGGTTTTTTAATCCCAAATCAAGAGTTTTAATTACTTGATAAGTAATAGATGTTCCGCAACAATTGCAAATACAAGTTACAGGACAAGTATCATCACTATCATTTTGGTGATTATGATTAGCACTTATTTCGTCTTGGTGTTTGTCTTCGGCATTATTTCCGTCAGAACAAGGTTTCATTGACAAAGCAAGTATTAATAATGATAATATGATAGTAGTAAATTTCATTATCACAAAGATAGATAATTTTCAATGCAATGTGCAAAGTTTTTTCTTAATTCGGTTTCTGCATTATGCACAACTCGTTATATGTAGAACAAACGGCCTGTTTATAGATCTGTGTTTCCGGATAACAGGAACTTTTGTTCTCGTTTATCATTTTAATTCAAATATAATGAAATATACTATAAAGATGCATTAGACTTTTTTCAATACTATTTTGGACTGGTATTATAATCACTGGGAGATCTTCTCTTAATCTTTGAGGGTGTTTGACCGAAGTCTTTTAATTAAAAAACGGTTACACTATAAAAGTATAACCGTTTTATCATTATAAGTTGCTCCTCCTATTATTCAAAGTTGCAACACAATTTCTTCTTTTGACGATCCACTCGCCTTGGACGATATCCATTTCTCCTTCATTAAGAACATTCAGGTAACGTTTGTAGACTTCCTTAAGTTTCGAATTTTCGGACTCAATTAACCCTTCTTTATGATTCTTATATTCAAATTCTTGATGTTCACCATACCATTCTTCAAAAACCCACTTCCCTTTTTTAAAATTGAATGTATATCCATCATCTTCTCCATAATTCAATTCCAATTGATCATTCTCAGATGGTGCATATTCAAAGTCAAAGACATTAACTGTATTGAGTCTCCTTAGAATTTTTCGTCTTTCAATCTTATTGATTAAATTAAGTGGCATCATCATCCCTATAGTGACCATTGTCTCCACATCATCATTAATACTATTCATTCGTAGTATCCAATGAGGTTTTGTGTAGTCTATATCAGAACTACAGGTACAAAGTCGAAAAGGTCCGTTTAGATCGCACATGAATTTTATATTGTCATAAACATAACAAAAAATTGTGTATTAATCACAAATATATTAGATTTGATTTTAATCAATTTCTAAATAATGAACCGTATTAAAGAGGTCTTAGACGAAAAAGGAATAAAACAAATCTGGTTAGCAGAGAAACTTGGTAAAAGTTTCAACACTGTAAACAGTTATGTACAAAACCGACAGCAACCACGACTTGAGGTGTTAAATCAAATTGCAAAAATATTAGATGTTAATTTAAAAGACTTAATAGCATAAAAATGTCAGAAACTAAAAAATCCACCTTCGAACAACAACTGTTCAAGGCAGCAGACAAGCTACGTAAAAACATAGATGCAGCAGAGTACAAGTATGTAGTGCTGGGCTTGGTATTTATCAAATACATCTCCGAAACCTTTAATGAACTTTATGAAAAATTAGAAGCTGATGAGTACTCAGATCCTGAAGATAGAGACGAATACTTAGCAGAGAATGTATTCTTTGTTCCTGCGACAGCTCGTTGGTCTCATATTCACAACAATGCTAAGCTCCCATCTATTGGAGAGACCATTGATGAAGCAATGGAGGCCATAGAAAAAGAAAACAAGGAACTTAAAAATGTACTTCCTAAAGTATATGGTAAAGCCAATTTAGATAAAGCCTCTTTAGGACAGTTAATAGATTTAATTTCTAATACCGAGCTACAGGCTGAGAATGAAAAGTCTAAAGATCTGTTTGGTAGAGTATATGAGTATTTCTTAGGAGAGTTTGCCAATGCAGAAGGTAAAAAGGGAGGACAGTTCTACACGCCTAAGGCTATTGTAAAGTTAATGGTAGAAATGATAGAACCATACAAAGGAAGGGTATATGATCCTGCTTGTGGTTCTGGTGGTATGTTTGTAATGAGTGAGAAGTTTGTTACAGAACACCAAGGAAATATTAGTGACATTACAGTGTACGGACAAGAAAGTAACCAAACTACTTGGAAGCTATCTAAGATGAACTTAGCCATTCGTAATATCAACTCACAGTTTGTGTCTTGGAATACGGAAGGATCTTTTCTAAAAGATGCACACCCAGACTTAAAAGCAGATTTCATATTAGCCAACCCACCATTTAACCAAAAGGATTGGGGAGTAGATATATTACAAGATGATGCTCGTTGGAAATTAGGCGTTCCACCTAATGGTAATGCCAACTATGGCTGGATGATGCATATGTTGTATCACTTAGCTCCTAAGGGAGTTATGGCAACAATACTATCAAATGGTTCTTTAAGTTCTAATAATTCTGGTGAAGGAGATTTAAGACAAAGAATGGTTGAAGAAGATTTGGTAGAGTGTATTGTAGCACTTCCAAAACAACTATTCTACAACACAGGTATTCCAGCTTGTATATGGTATCTAAGAAGAGAAAAAGCCAACCACAGTAAAGAAGTATTATTTATTGATGCCTCAGAAATGGGTTATATGAAAGATAGAGTTCATAGAGACCTTGCTGATGAAGATATAGACACCATTACGAATACATATCATAACTGGAGAAAAGGTGGTGATTATGAGGATATAAAAGGCTACTGTAAAAGTGCTACTATTGAAGAGATTCAAAAACATAAACATATACTAACTCCAGGGCGTTATGTTGGCATTCCTGATGAACAGGATGATGGTATTCCTTTTGAAGACAAGATGGCTGATTTGTCAGCAACTCTTAAAGAGCAGATGGAAAAGGAAGAGCAGCTAAACCAAGAAATTAAGGACCAACTTTCTAATATTGGTGTGAATTTTTAAGTATGGGTTTAGACAATAACATACCAGAAGGTTGGAAAGTCACAAATTTAGAATCTTGTCTAAGTTCATTAATTGACTATAGAGGGAAAACACCTAAAAAATCTAAAACTGGAATTTTAGCACTTAGTGCAAAAAGTGTAAAAATGGGATATATTGACTATAATCAAGCTTATTATATATCACCAGAAACATACAAAAATTTCATGGTTAGAGGATTTCCAAAAAAAGGAGATATTCTAATGACAACTGAAGCACCATTAGGTTGTATAGCAAAATTAGATAGAGAAAATATAACAGTAGCTCAAAGACTTCTTACTCTAAGGGGAAAAAGTAATTTATTAGATAATGACTATTTAATGTTCTATCTGATGTCAAGAATTGGTCAATACGAACTAAAATCAAGAGCCAGCGGAAGTACTGTTCAAGGTATAAAAAGAACTGAATTTAGTCGGGTTAATATTATTCTACCACCCCTTGCAGAACAAAAAGCTATAGGTAAAGTCTTAACTGCTTTTGATAAAAAAGTAGAATTGCTACAAGCTCAAAATAAGACCTTAGAAAACATGGCTCAAACCATTTTTAAAGAGTGGTTTGGGAAATACCAACAAGAATTAACCCCTCCAAATGGCTGGAGAATTTTTAGTTTAAGTGAATTAGTAGACGTAATAAATGGTTATTCATATAAGGGTGTAGATTTAGTAGAAGTAAGCAATGAAGCTCTTGTTACTTTAAAAAGTTTTGATAGAAACGGAGGTTTTCAAACCAGAGGATTTAAACCTTTCAAAGGTTCACCTAAAACACAACATGAGGTGAAGATTGGAGACTTAGTTGTAGCTCATACGGATCTTACCCAAGACGCAGAAGTTTTGGGTAACCCTGCATTTATTTTTGATAATGGAGGTTTTGAAAAAATGTATATAACAATGGATTTAGTAAAGGTTATTTCCAAGAATGAAAATATTGGGTCATCTTTTCTTTATTATTTGATGAAGGATAGATATTTTAAAGGTCATTGTGTGGGGTATTCAAATGGTACAACAGTTTTGCACTTGTCTAAGAAAGCAATTCCTGAGTATCAACTTTATTTACCTGAAAATTTTGACTTGATTAAAAAGTTTACCAAAATAGCTAACGATACTACTAATAAAATATCTCTAAATAAAGACGCTATAAAATCCCTCACAAAAACAAGAGACACGCTATTACCAAAACTCATGAGTGGTCAGGTTCGAGTAAATAACATAAAAAATGCCTAAATGAAAAACGTACAGAAGCCCGAAAAAATACATCTTGGAAAACTTATAACAGAAATTGGGAAAGGAAGGTTTGTAATTCCAGACTTTCAAAGAGAATTTGATTGGCAACCTTGGGATGTTAGAGACCTGGTGAAGTCTATTTTTATGGATTATTATATAGGAACCCTTCTACTTTGGGAAGGCAACAAAGAAAACTATAGAAAGCTTGGCTGTGCCAAACTATATGCCTTTGATAAAGAAGATGATCCAGAGTTTATAGTATTAGATGGCCAACAAAGACTGTCTGCACTTCATTATGCTTTTTTTCAACCTGACGTTAAATTTAGAAACCGTAAAAATCCTATCTACTTTTTTATCAGATTAAAAGAACTGTTAGACGAAAATTACGAAGAAGCCTTTTTCTATTATAGTCGCACTAAGTATTATGATGAGTTAGTTGGTAATGTTAAACTACAGTATGAAAATCATATTTTTCCACTTGGTATTATGCAACAAGGATCTTGGGGTATTGATGATTGGATTAAGGGATATAGAGATTACTGGACCGATAAGTCGGAATTAGAGGATAACATAGAAAAGAAAGAAGAATTAGAAGCATCAGCCGCTGCAGCTATTGAAGTTAGAAACATCTTTTCAGATCTTTTAAATAATTATCAAGTGAGTTATATTTCACTTGCAAAAGAATTACCATTAAACAAAGTGTGTGATATTTTTACACATATCAATTCTAAAGGAAAACCCTTAGATACCTTTGATCTGCTAAATTCAATTACCCGTAAAGAAGATATATATTTAAAGGATATGTACAGAGTAGCTTCAAAAGAGCTTGATGATTTAAGCTATCCTGGTTTTGAAATCAAGAGTCAAATACTAATGGTGATGTCTATCTTAAAACAGAATTACTGCAGCCCAAAATATCTTTATTACTTAGTCCCTGGTGAAAAAAAGAAAATAAAAAATAAAGATGGTCAGAATGAGGAAGTGGTGTTAATCAATTCCAATATTGAGTTTACCACTTTATGGGATACTGCTGTAGATGCCATCGATAAAAGTCTAAGTAGTTTAAAAAATCAGAGAGAGTTTGGTGCTATTACTGCTAAATTTTTACCATACCCCTCTATTATTCCTTGTCTGTCTGCAATAAAAAAATATGTAAAAACTTCAGAGTTAAAGAATAAAGTTGACATCCATACCAAAATCAAAAAATGGTATTGGTCGTCTATTTTCTTAAACAGATACTCCAGTTCTGTAGAAAGTACCTCTACCAAAGACTTTATGGATTTAAAAAAATGGTTTGATAATGATGACTTAGAGTTAGATGCTGTATCAGAATTTATAGGAACTTATAAAAATATTGATTTACATAAAGAAAGAGCAAGTGGATCTGCAATTTACAAGGCTATTTTCAACTTGTTTATTATAAATGAAGCGAGGGATTGGGAAACATTTGAACTCCCAGAATATGATAATTTAGATGATCATCATATCGTACCTAAAAGCTGGGGGAAAGAAATGGGATTAGATAAAGATATTAATACTATTCTAAACAGAGCGCCACTTTCAGGAGATACAAACAGAAAAATTATTAGAGATTCGCTACCGAATGTCTACATTAAAAATATGTTTGACAACAATGATAAAGAAAAAGTTTTTAAGGTTTTAAAATCACATTTAATTAGTGAAAAAGCGGTAAAGATTTTATTAAGAGAAAACTTTAGTGTTGATGATTATAAAGAGTTTATTTCAGAAAGAAAGAACACAATTATTAACGCTATTTACAACATGGTAATTAATGAAAGTATTGAGCTTCCTGAAGATCTTCAGAAGCTAAATAGTGATATTGAAAAACTTGAGTTAAAGTTTAGAGAAATCATAATAGATAACTATGAGTTAACTAATAGAAGTGCCTTGAAGCAAAACTTACCTGGTGATATTTATGAAAAGTTGAATCAAAAAATTAATCGTGAAAGAAAACGTAATCCTAATTTGGTTGAAACAAATATTGAAGATGCGGGTTATTGGATGCAATTTTCTGACTTACAAGAACTTCAACGTTTATCTACATTAAAAGAACATTGGCCTAAATTTGAAAATATTTTTAAGGTTAATACAGTGAAATTAACTTCCGAATTCAATGATATGGCTAATCTTAGAAATGCATTGAGACACTCTCGAGAAGTAGATACTATCACTCGAATGAAGGGAGAAGCTTCTTTATTGTGGTTTAAGCAACAATTATCAATTTAAAGTTTAGTTTATGTCTATTATCAATGAAAACACCATAGAGTTAGCATTTATCGATCAGTTGGTCGATCAAGGGTTTGTGTTTCATCAAGGCCCAGATATTGCTCCTGATTCAGACAATCCACAGCGTAAAAACTTTGATAGTGTTGTTTTAGAAAATGAACTACTCAAAGCCATTGAAAGACTTAACCCAGGCGTTCCCTCTTCCGCAATTAATGAAGCTCATCAAAAAGTGCTGAATTTAGGTACAGAGGATCTTATGGAAAACAACGAACGATTCCACACCTATCTTACAAGTGGTGTTCCTGTGGAGTTCACAAAAGATGGCGCAGCAAAAGGGGTTAATGTTGATTTGTTAGACATTGAGAACCCAGAAAACAACACCTATTGGGCAGTCAATCAATTAGTCATAAAAGAGAATAATGTAAACAGAAGGCTGGATGTAGTTGTCTACATTAATGGTCTTCCGTTGGTTGTGGTAGAGCTTAAAAATGCCACCAGTGAAAAGGCAACAATCCGTAATGCATACACGCAAATACAAAACTATAAAAAGGATGTACCAAGCATCTTTTTCTACAATGCACTCTGTGTTATATCAGATGGTATAGACGCTAAAGTATCCAGTGTCTCTGCACCCTTTACACGTTTCTTAAGTTGGAAGGCACCTGAAGAAGCAGGATTACAGACAGACCTTCAGGTAATGACCCAACACATGTTTGATAAAAGGGTTTTATTAAACCTAATCAGATACTGTACGGTCTTTGAAGCAGAAGAAAGGAAAGATGAAAAGACAGGATTAGTCTCTATGTCAAAGATTAAAAAGGTAGCAGCCTACCATCAGTACTATGCAGTACAAAAAGCAGTACAACAAACCCTAAGAGCTACCCATTCTATTGATGGAGATCGCAAGGTTGGTGTGGTATGGCATACACAAGGAAGTGGAAAGTCATTATCAATGGTTTTCTATAGCGGACAGATTATTACGCATCCAGAGATGAAGAATCCAACCATTGTTATCCTTACCGATAGAAATGATTTGGACGATCAACTCTTTGGAACTTTCGGAAATTGTGTTGGATTACTTAGACAAACACCTGTTCAAGCTAAGAATAGAGACCATATCAAAGAACTATTAAAAGTATCTGGTGGAGGCGTGATATTTAGTACTATTCAAAAATTTAGTCCTGAAGAAGGTAATGTATATGACACCCTATCTGAGAGAACTAATATTGTCGTTGTAGCTGATGAAGCTCACAGAAGTCAATATGGTTTTAAAGGTCGTTTAGTAGAGGTAGAAGATGGATCTGAGATTCGTTATGGAAATGCTAAGTACATGAGAGACGCACTTCCTAACGCTTCCTACATTGGGTTTACAGGAACGCCTATTGAAAAAGAAGATAAATCTACTCCCGCAGTATTTGGAGACTACATAGATGTCTATGATATTAAACAAGCAGTAGATGATGGAGCAACTGTTCCTATCAGTTATGAAGCACGATTGGTAAAGATTAAACTGGATAAAGAAGTCAGCTCTGAAATAGATGCTTTAGTAGAAGAAATATCGGATACTAATGAAGATCAAATAGAAAAATCTAAAAAGAAAAATGCGACCATTAATGCCATTGTAGGTCATCCAGACCGTTTAAAAGATGTGGCAACAGATTTAGTCACTCACTTTGAAGCTCGACAAGAAGCATTTGAAGGCAAGGCCATGATTGTTGGGATGACAAGGCAAATCTGTGTGGATTTATATGCTCAAATTATTGCCTTAAGACCAGATTGGCATAGTGATGATTTAGACAAGGGAATGATAAAATTAATCATGACCAGCTCATCAGATGATCCTGAAAGTTTTCAACCTCACCGAACTACAAAACAACAAAGAAAGGAATTGGCTATACGAATGAAAGAGCCAAGTGACAACCTAAAGTTGGTTATCGTTCGTGATATGTGGCTTACTGGTTTTGATGCCCCAAGCATGCATACCATGTATGTAGATAAAAAAATGCAAGGAGCTAATCTTATGCAAGCTATTGCAAGAGTAAACAGGGTTTATAAAGACAAACCAGGAGGGCTAATAGTAGATTATATTGGTATTGGTCAAGAACTTAGAAATGCCATGGGTACCTACCTCCAAAGTGGTGGTGAAGGAAAAGCGTTTGTAGATATTAGAGAGGCAATTGCATTAATGCAAGAGAAGTTTGAGATCGTAGAGCAAATGTTTCATGGGTTTGATTACAAAGCATATTTCAAAGCAGAAACCAATATTAAGCTTCAAGTACTACTGGGTGCACAGAACTTTATTCTGTCAAGCAAAGAACTAAAAGACAGATTTTTGAAAGAGATTACTGCACTTTCTAAAATATTTGCTATGTCTATCCCGAGCTTTGAAGCAGATGTCATTAAAGATGATGTCGCCTTCTTTCAAGCAGTAAAGGCAAGGATAAATAAGTTCAATCCTTCAGGAGTTAGATCAAATTATGAGGTAGACACTGCCATTAAACAAATCGTAGATGAAGCATTAAGTAGTGATGGAGTTATCGATGTATTTGAAGCTGCTGGAATTAAAACACCAGATATCAGTATTCTTTCTGACGAGTTTTTAATGGAGGTTCAGAATATGAAACAAAAGAATGTTGCTTTTGAACTTTTAAAGAAACTATTGAGTGATGACGTAAGAGTGCGCAAGGGTAAAAACATATCGCAGGCTAAGAAATTCTCACAAATGATTGAAGCTGTCGTTAATAGATATCACAATAACCAAATTGACTCGGCACAAGTTTTAGAAGAATTATCTGCCATTGCAAAGGAGATGAGATTAGAAGATAACAGAGCACATGAGTTGGGCTTAACAGATGATGAGTATGCGTTCTATAGCGTGCTAAATCAAAACGATTCTACTAAAATGTTAGATGATCATAAAATGAAAGAGCTAATACATCATATTGTAGACGTCATTCGTAAAAACGCCACGGTTGATTGGAGTAAAAGAAGTGATGTTAGAGCTAAGTTAAGATTAACCGTTCGTAAACTACTAATTAAATACGGTTATCCACCAGATTTAGCTCGTATGGAAGCAGATAGGGTTATTGAACAGAGTGAATTGTTAGCGAATGAATTAAGTGATTAAATTACTCATATTTTCCAAAAAAATTCTAAAATCGTTTCACCCCTTTTTTTTCCATAAAGGTTTTTTTCCCCACGAAAAAAAAGGTCTTTTTCCAAAAAAACTGGAAATATTTCGCTTTGAGTAGGGACTGTCCTCTCAGAAAGTCGAAATACCCTTAATAAGGGGCAGCTTCTCTCAGGACCCCGTCCAGGGAGGTCCCCCATTCAAATCTAATTGTGCGAGTAACAATAATTCTGATCATCCCGTGACGGTGATCCTTCGTTAATTATTATCCGCACGCAACCTACAGGAATCCAAAAGAATCACAAACTCAAACTCTCATACACCCCCATTACTTCTTTTTCCCTTATTCCGAGGTACCTTTTTGTTATTCCCATTGAAGAGTGACCGAAGAGTTCCATTAACAGAACGATAGACTGGTTACTGTAGTTGTTCAATTTTAGAACTCTATTTCCGAGTGTTTTTCTAAACATGTGGGTAGATACATTTCCATCTACAGATACTTTGTACTTTCTGAATATTTTTTTTAACGAAACGTTCACCCACGATTTATCAATAGGCTTAGTTCCATACTTGTTTAAAAATATAAACTGATTGTCATTATCTACGAGTTGTTTCCTTTTGACACGAGATATAATTTCGAGTAAATCGTGATTTAATTTTATTCGTCGAGTCTTCTTTGTCTTTTGTTCTATCACAGATAATATGTCTCCCCCCGAAAAGTCTGTATATCTTAATTTAAGTATGTCTCCTATTCGTAACCCCGTGAAAACACCAATTGAAATCAGTAAACAGTATTTATAATTCCCATCTCGTTCTAATTTTCCAATTAGTGATTTAAAATCTTCCCACGGAATTGCACCGGTTGTTGTTCGTTGACCTTGTAATGACATTTTTCAGTTTTTTAGAAATTAACCTGGCTAACATAAGCGCAAAACTTCGATTTTGCAGCATTTTTTAATGAAAGTATAAGATGGGTTCGTTTTTAAATAGGTTAGAAACACTGCAACCTACTGCTGGTAAAGGGATAAGAGTGTTTTGATGAACTTATACTAAACATTAAAGTATAAGCAGACAACTTTTCAAATCTATTTTAGGCAGAATAAAATTCTTGCTGTAGATTTCGGTTATGGAACTCATCGGTTAGTTAATACAATGGATACTTTTTTTACTATTTACTTTATTTTAGTTGGAGGGTTGTTCTTATTGAATCTGATTTATAAAATAATTGTATTTCTGAAGGGTGAAGAGGAAGACTGGCAATTGCAGTTAGCACATGAGGTATTAGATTGGTGCCTCTATCTATATCCAATTCGAAAACAAAAACCACAAATCAATTTAGTTGAAGGAAGTTCTAAACTTGCTGGGGAGTATTGTTTCTATAACAACACAATTACTATTTATAAGGATAACAATGTAATACGCAGAGAACTAATCAATACTGTTATACATGAGTATTTCCATTATTACCTAATCACATCAGAATCTAAATCTAAACTCTACCATGATCAATTGGAACAATTCTCATTGGCGCATCACCCGCAAGAAATTCTTTGCAATACCATGGGGGAAACACTTACAAAACTGTATTTGAAAAATAAATAAAAACGGTCCTTATTTCACAGGAAGGTCAATATCCCAACCAATCGTGCCGATAAGAGTTTAATGTAATACAGTGATCAAAATCAGGGATTCAACAGATGCAATCGAGAATTGTTTTCTACGCCAGTTGGTGCTTTATGGTTTTAAACTTGATTGTTTTTTACGACAAAAAATATCGAATTCATTTAATAAAATCACCTTTTCAGGGTCTAATTCATACTCAGGTGGAATATTTAATTTTTCAATAAAGAAATCCTTTAACACCTCCATATCAGATGGATTAGTAGACCCACAATTTATTAAATAACGATTAAAATATTCATAATTTAGATTATCCTTTCCTTTTAGCATCTTCTTTAAGTTTATTCAATTTATCGACTACAGCTTCGCGAATTAGATCTGAAGTTGTGTATCTATTTTGATTTTCAGTTATAACTGAATCCATCAAATTCTTGAACTGATTCTCCGTTAGTCTGACAATTACCCGTCTTGTTTTTTTCTCTTTCATAACTGTGTTTTTCTATAAATATGTCATACAACTGAAAAAGACATGGAGTCATAAATTATTTTTTGTAGAGGGGTGTAGTTGAGTTTTACCCCCATAAATCATTTAAAGAATCTCTTGTTTTTATATGCCAATTATCAATCCATTTGGGACCCTCAGAGTCAATAATATTATCAGTTAGTACATCACATCCATTTGGTGAAAAGATGTCATCACCAAGTACTATATCGTCTCTACTTGTATAAGTTTCATTAACATCTGTAACCAATTTTTCTAAATCTGCTGGTTCAGAATTTATATGTCTTTTAATTGTGCTAATGGATAACCCTGTTTTTTCTGCAAGTGCTTTCTGAGTGATTTTTAACCCTTGAGATTTTAACTCTTTTTTTGCAGTAATTATCTTTTCGATTGATGTATTACTTCTTCTTTTTCCATTTATTTTACATGCTAAATTTCTTTTTTCTGCGCCTGTTAATTTTGAGTTACTATTGAAATGCACGTACTTGTACTTTTTATTCTTAAATTCATAGTTTTCATCATTTTTAATACTGGAGTAAACGAAAGTAAATAGATCTAAGAGTTTCTTAAATTCCATTGGTGGTTTTCCAAAATAATTATTAATGAAATTAAGGTAAGAAAACAAATAACTTGCCGTTAACTGTGGATTTAAGAAAACCAGTTTATGTATTATAATTGTATAGATACTATGTTTTTTGGTATCTCTTATCTCGCGAGGAAAAGTAACATCCATTTTTTCTGATGCAAATAATTCAACAATTGGATTATTAACCACTACAGGTGTTTTTGTTACAATTTTATCCATAAATTCTTCGAATTCAATATTGGAAAGTGGCTCAATCAATGTATTATTATATTTTTTATTCAATATAGATTGATTGAGCTGTTTTTTAGAAGTGTTTTTTTCTTTACTTAAAGGAATATCAACTGTAATTTCATTCTCATAATTAACGAATGGTTCAGTATCGTATGATAGATACATTGGCCTGCCAAGGTCTTTACATATTACATCAACTTGTTCTTCTTTTAGAATGGTTTCTGTTATAGTATTCCATATATCAAGAAAGTTCTTATTGTCAACTGCATTAGTTAATTTAAAAAATACTGCTATTCCACCAGCACCACTTGAGATACATACTAAAGATACAAGATGACCATATTTTTCAATAAAGTAATGTTTGTATTCTTGTGCGTTAACGACTCCATCAAAATCAAAATATATATAAGAAGATGGTGCAATGAAATTTTTTGTATAATTCTCATCTTCTTTTAAACTACGCTTTTTAACACTGCAGTTTGGAGTAATGTAGTTTAGAAATATTTTCTTTTCCTTATAGGTCTGGTCCCCCTTTAATCTTAGTTCCCTGATCTCATTTATCAGAGATTTTTTAGGGTTGTTTTTAATTAATTTAACTAATTGTGATAAATCAATAGTTTTGCTGGGGATTAGATTAGTAATTCCTTTTTCAAAGTAGCTGAACATTAAAATAATAATCCCCCAAATTTCGATGTGGTGGCATCTACTTTAAGGAGGATAAACATGCTTTATGTGTATTATAATTATCATCCACCAACGATAACCACACGATCTTAAAAGATATAAATCGAATTAAGTATTATTAAAATATAGTAAATAGAATTGACAAAGTCAAATTTGGAAAGAAATATCATTTATTTAAAAAAGTCTCAAATTATTTGGAACCATGTAGAATTATTTTATATCTTTGCATTGATATTTTAATCGAAATGGCAAAAAAAATAATTTATAATTTGACTCCAAACGGACTTAAAAAAAGACAAGAATCTCTTAAAAATTTAGATTTGAAGTCACCTAAAGGGATATATTCTGCACCTCAAAGTGAAATTGAAAAGCTGCCTTCGAATGAGGTATTCGAATATTTAAAATTTAGTAATAGTTGGGGTATTTTCACTCAATTCAAGGATGAGTTAGAGAATGAAAGAAAATTTTTAATACGTGAAGTAGATAAAATCACGGATGTTTCTACTACTAAAATTAAGAGTTCTCAATTTGATATTTATGATGTAATTACTAAACTTCAAATTAGAATTAGTCGCTTCTTGGATTCAATAAATCCAACTTACGATTTTACAATTAACACAACCAATCTTTACCTTAAAAAGGAGGATAGAACTATACAAATACCGTATGAAGTATCAAGAATATACTATATGAATGACGAGGGTTATACTGAAAGAACCATAAAAAGAGTTTTTGGACGTAAAGACTATTCAGATAGTGAAGAAGTTGTGAAGAAGTTGATCATGAAGAATATCGAGGTAGATGGTGTGGAAATTAATAACTCAAAGTTTAGTAATCGTTACATGCCAGATTTGATTGTAACAATCAATGGAGCAAAATGGGTTGTAGAAATTAAACGTAATAAGAGTGACTTTATGAGTACTGCAGTATCATTAGAGTTATGGTCAAAATATAAGTCAACCTATTTTGTGTAGACTTTTTTTAAATTCAAAATACTTGGTCTCAAAAAAACAAAGACTAAGTAATTACTAACGCACCAGAAGGTGCACTAAATTTCATTAAAAATGAACATACGTTTTATGCTACCCCAGCTTTATAGGGGACTTGAAAATCAATTTAATTTAGTTGATTTAAACAGAACCGAGATTGAAAAAAAATCTCCTCAAACCTTAATATTAGATGAATCGTATGATTCTTGCATTATTGGGTTTGATTTAAACACTTCAGCAGTAGTCTATGATTCTCATCTACTAATTGATGAGAAGTGGAGTTATGAAGATGCTGACACTTATAATTTGGATCAGTTTTCAGATGAATGGGCTATTGCTTACGATGAGCAATTTGACATTTTAAATGATGACCAAAAGGGATTGTTAAAAGAAGATGATGCTGATATCATACCCCCAATTTTTACTATTAACACTTTAATATTTTAATCATGAAAAGAAAATTTTTAGAAAGAGCTCATAAAATAGAATTAAAAAAATTAAAAAAAATGAGTTTAAATCCATGGGAGTTTTGTCCATTAACTCCTTTTAAAATTGAAGTTTTATCATCTATTAAAAATGGAAATAACAAAAAATCAAATGCTATACATTTTAATTCTAATATTATTTTAGGTGACACCAAAAATAAAGAAGTTTTGGGAGATGAAATTTTCAACAAATATTATGAAAAAGGATTTACAGATGGAGAAATAGTGGAGCACCATGGTTATATAGACATTACAATGATTAGTGAATTCAGAGTAATACCTGGATATGGACATATATTTTTAACCAATGGAAAAATTATGCCAGTTACTAATTTTATTAAAGTAGCTGCTAATTCTGTAGTAAATAATATTCCAGTATTTTATTACGGAGTTATAGTTGAATTTCACAATTAAAAATAAAATTATGAATAATAAAAATAGTTTAAAATTCATTTTAAAGAATATACATCATATTAAATCTAAAAATACTGATTATACGTTAGAACTTAAAATAAAAGATTTTAAAGGTGAAGAATTGACAAATGAAGTATTTCAAGATTTTAATTTCTTGTTGCATACGATTGAGGCAATATTTAATGAGTTTGACAATGTTTATGAAATCAGGAGTGAGTTCAAATTAAAACCTGAAATTTTAAAAGCATCAGTAATATTAAAAATATTACCAAGGCTTTCAGATAGAATTAGCAACAAAGAAGTCATATTACCATGTGACTTTGAAAGAATTATTCCCAATATTGATTTATTTGATGAAAAATATGGATTAATAATTAAGAGTGATGATGGCAAATCATTAAATCCAATAGTTGACCTTTATATTGAATCAAGCTGTGGCATGCATCTTAATGCAGAAAGTAATAAAGAAATACCTTTTTTGGATTTTCTTGAATTATTTTATCAGGATAAGTCAAAATGGAAATTTAAAAAAAAATCATGATCAAAATACTTGGTCTCAATTAAATAGGACTTTTTAAATGAAACAATCATCACATATTTCATTGTCCGAAGTAGGTCAATACATAAACCGTAAGGACAATCGTTCCATCAAAAAGTGGCTTAGGGATCATCACATCCCAATCCACAAAGACGGTAGGGAATATGTCTTTCGGATACAAGTCGAACATGAAGTCTGGAGACCATTTACCGAAGATTTAGTGAAAAGATATCCAAATTCATGGCAACCACGTTTAGAATCAATCTATGGTGATCAGAAAGAACTATATCAACTTCTTTACCATGATTGTTTGGAATTCGATACTGGATTTGTGCCTTACCAATTTAATCTGGACATTAGCCCTAATAAGGAGCACGAATCCATATTTCAAGAACTTTATCAATAATGAAATTACCAAATAATTCACATTCTGGAATCAAAATCTACTGTAAAAAATGTAGACAAAATAACACGGGTTGTCGTCACAACGACCACCAGGTCTTCCGGATGTGTTTTATTGATAGAGTTACTGGTAAACACAGAAGTAAACTATTAAAATCAAAAGTGTATGCTGATGCTTTAGTAGAAGGTATTGAATTTAGAAGGAGAATCGAGAATGGTGTGGAAGAAACTGTTCCTAATCGACTCAAGATGAATATTGCTCAAGCACTTGTTTATTTTGACCAATATCTTAAGGGAGAGACACAATACGCGCATCTAAAAAAAGAGGTTTCAAATAAACACAGGAAAGAGTTAATTAAGTATTGTATGCTTTTTGGAAAATCATTAAAAACAAACCACAATCTTAGAAAAATGAAACCGGGCGATGTTAAAAATAACGATGTTTCTATTTTCTATAGACAATTACAGATTAAATACCCTCATCCAAAAACCTTCAACAAAGTTTTAACAAGTATAACTTCATTTTACAAATTCTTAATCGAAATCGAAGAGTTAGACATCAAGAATCCTTTTAAAAATTGTGTTAGAAAACAAGTGCTTACAGGTGATAATTTGATTTTAACCAAAGATGAGTTTGAGAAAATTATAGCAGCGGTAGAATCAAAGTCTTC
>JGI26088J50261_1000744_pt1 | contig 18365 bp, 20 predicted proteins | sample SaaInl1SG_22_DNA_FD_50261 | JGI IMG/M metagenome (IMG submission 50261)
GTTGCGGCGGCAGGGATTCTACGCAGAGCCGAAAGAAGAGGAAAGAAGATACCGGATCACCTATACCAAGCGTTGCTGGAAGTCTCGACACGCAATGCGGAGGAGGAAAGCTAACGCATCAGTCTTTGAGCAACGGGCATCTATTATTGCAGCCACAAGTTGCTCGCATGAGGGGCTTTGGCGATTATGAAATCGACGGCACGTTCAGTACAACGAAGGCGCGTGATTGGAAAGATGCAACTGACTTGGTCATTCATTCGGCAGGTGTCGCACCTACCATCACCTCTTCTGGACCTCCGTATTCTCGCACTGGTAATCAAGGATCAGAGGTTGATGCGCTTGTAGTGCATGGCACACAAGACCCAATAGTGAGCAATAAAGCTATGCCAATTCAAATGAATTGCGGACAGGAATCAGCGATGTTGTCTAGCGGGAAAGTTCGTCGCCTCACACCAACAGAAGCAGAACGGCTGCAGGGATTCCCAGACGGTCACACTGACATCGGCTGGAAGGGCAAGCCAACACCTGACTCGCATCGCTACAAGGCAATGGGTAACTCAATGGCAGTCCCAGTAATGCGATGGATAGGCGAAAGAATACAACAACGAGAAGAGGGTAAAATATGAACAACAAGGCAATGAACGAACCAACCCTGGATGATGTCATGACCCACTGGAGCAAGTGTGGCTCTATCAAGGATACGGCAGAACACTTTGACAAGACCTACAAGTCAGTCGAGATCATGGTTGCCCGATACAAGCATGCTTACGAGCGGAGCTTCAACTTCCCGCACATCATTCACGCTAAGAGGTTTGGGGCATAGCAATGGACCTAAAAGTAAATCACAATGTGTTCACGGTAGTATCAGAGTTAACGCGTCATGTCCGTTGGTTGGAGTACGGCGGTATGGGGAGCAAGAATGGAAAGATGGATCAAGATCATTTTGTCCTTAACTTTCACAATCGCTCTGATTTAAGCATGACAAAATTGATAGTTGTTGATCCTGCTGACAAGCGCATCTATGTCGATGTGGCTGTTGAATGGGTGGATGAGCAAGCCATCAAGGGCGTGTGCTACGACACTGACTATATTATCGATACGCTATGAACACAGTTTGGCGCATCACAGATAAAAAGAAACACACAATCCTTTTTATGGAAAAGAAACCCCACGTTCGCAAGTACATGCTAGAGAACAAGCACCATGACAGGATTCAGGTGGAAGAGGTCAAATGGAACTACAAGCATGAGCTAGTCAGGATGCTGAACGACTCATTTGACAGAGGATTCCTGCAAGGTCATGAGGCAAGGGATTGGCTACCTTAGTGGTCAATCTCTGCCCACTGGTGTATAAAGCGCCTATACACACTTTGGACGCTATAGGCACAGAGATGGCAAGACCAACCAAGTACAACGCAGCTCTCCAGAAGAAAGCAGATGATTACGTCAACAACCATGTGGATTATGGTGACGCTGTTCCAAGCATTGAAGGATTGGCAGATCACATAGATATCCACAGGGAAACTTGCTACCAATGGCGCAAGGATATTGAAGCGTTTTCTGACACGTTTGAGAGAGTTCACAAAAAACAGGCTCGATTACTGATCAACAATGGATTGATTGGAGACTTCAATTCAGCGATCACTAAACTCATGCTGGCTAATCATGGATACCGTGAGAAGACAGAGGTAGACAACAAATCGACTGATGGATCAATGACTCCGATCCAGACAATCGAAAGGATCATTGTTCAGGCAGAACATTGAGCAAGATCCAGTTCAGAACAGCGGAAGTATTCTCTCCATTGCTCAAACCTTCTCGGTACAAAGGGGCATGGGGTGGCCGAGGCTCAGGGAAGAGCCATTTCTTTGCAGAACTTCTCATTGAAGACGCACTGATGATTCCAGGCATGCGAGCAGCATGTATCAGGGAGGTGCAGAAGTCTCTGAAGCAATCATCGAAACGTCTGATCGAGGACAAGCTCCAGGCTTACAACCTTGGAGAGCATGCAGGATTCAAAGTCTATCGTGAGGTCATCGAGACACCTGGTGACGGCGTGATCATCTTCACTGGTATGCAAGACCACACTGCTGACTCCATTAAGTCACTGGAGGGCTTTGACCGAGCATGGATCGAAGAGGCTCAGTCTCTGTCACACAGATCACTTGAACTACTCACTCCGACAATGCGTAAAGAAGGCTCAGAGATCTGGGCAAGCTGGAACCCTAACCGGCCAACAGATGCGATTGATCAACTGCTGCGTGGCGAGAACAAACCAACCGGCGCTGTCGTAGTCAATGCCAATTGGAAGCACAACCCGTGGATATCTAGCGTCCTGCTGCAAGAGAAAGATGATTGCCTACGCATGACCTCTGATCGGTATGCTCATGTATGGGAGGGCGAATACGCTACAGTCCTTGAGGGTGCGTACTATGCCCGACACCTGAACGAGGCATCACTGGAAGGGCGCATTGGATTCTTTGGTAAAGACCCACTGGTCAAGCTGCATGCGATCTGGGATATCGGCGGCACGAGCAAGAAGTCAGATGCGACTGCTGTCTGGATTGTCCAGTACATCGGTGAAGAGGTACGTCTGATAGACTATTACGAGGCTGTCGGTCAGCCGTTTGAGTCTCATGTGTCCTGGCTCAGGGATCGAGGCTACGAGGATGCACTCTGTGTGCTACCTCATGACGGCAGGAAACACGACATGGTGTACAAGGTCACTCCAGAGAGTTACTTGCAAGATGCTGGATTCACTACCGAGTCTGTCCCAAACCAAGGCGCTGGCGCGGTGCTGTCCCGTATCGAGGCAGCAAGACGTATGTTCCCAAGCTGCCGGTTCCACGACGAGAACACCAAAGGCGGACGAGAAGCCCTTGGCTGGTATCATGAAAAGCGAGACGAAGCTCGCGGGCTTGGCCTCGGACCAGAACACGACTGGGCATCACATGGTGCAGATGCATTTGGCCTTGTCGCAATCTACAAGCAGGGCATTACCCAAACAGACTCATGGGGTGATACAATACGCAGAAATATCCAAGGTGTAGCTTGATGGCAATCCTCGATGCATTAACAGTCAGTGATACTGGAATCAAAGACGGCAAGAGCCTCACAGATATCGCTAAGTCCATTGCTGATTTCGGTGGCAACGTCTGGAAAGACATGACGCTGCTTGAGAAGACAGCACTTGCAGCTAGCCCGATCCCATTTGCCGGTGACATTGCAGGACTCGCAGCAGATGCTGAGATGTATGCCACTAAGCCAGAAGAGCGCAATATACTCAATTATGCGATGACAATGGCTGGGATTGTTCCCGGCATACCGGCAGCAAGCATGCTGAGAAGGGCTGGAAAGCCAATCATGCCAGCGGACAGGGTTGAAGGTAACATTGCAACTACTGAAGACTTAATGCTTGCACAGAGACTTTTAAACACCGGATTCTTAGCTATAGAAAATGCTGGTAAACCTGCTGAAATAAAAAAGGCGATGAATCGCTACAACAAGGCAATGCAAAATGATGCATTCCGCGGCAGAGAAACACAGGCTGCGGCAAACGATTTTGTCACTATTTTTACACCAGACCAGCTCCCAGATGCTCGACAGGCCAACCCAGAGGATATGGTTGGTTCATTAGCTATGCCTATCAAGACAGATCAGTCGAACTTGGGTACGCTTGAGTACATTGGCGGGTTACCAGTAAACACTCGCGTACAAGCAGGTAAAAAGTTTAGCAGACAGAATCAAGGCTCAGGCGTTGGCTGGATGAGCATGTTCGATACCGCAGAAAATGTTGTCGGAAAGGTCAATACCGGCTTGGATCAACCAGGAGTTGATAGAGTTCTTGGTATAAATACCTCTATGGGGCGCGAAGCAACAAACTTCAGTACGGCTATTGCAGAGCCGATCATGCGCCAGATCAAAAACTTAGATATACCAAATGCAGACAAAGCTGAGTTCGACGCAGAGCTTAGAAAAATCTTCCCGTCTTGGGTTGGGCTAGACAGTCCTGATGCGATGGATCAACTGATGGGCCGAGGCGACTTCAAGAATGTTGGCAAGAACCGGACAAAGTTTGTCGAAACGATGGGCAAGGTGAAGTATCGTAACAAGGGGTTCCCGAACGTCTCCGAGTTGTATGATGCAACTATTGATCCAGACTATGTGGGTCAGCCAATCAGAGCTACTGGCGGGAATGTCATTGATTTACTTGGTGGCCAGGCTAATCTGAACACAGATCGACATTTTTCATATACCGGAGAGGTTCCGGCGGAGTATTTTGGAGACATGTCTATGGTTCCTTTTGAGATTATGTTCCCTAAAACATTCGCCGCAGCAGACAGGGTTATTCAGACCAAGCGCGGCCCGCGGTCCCTGAATTATGTTGAAAAAGCAAATGTCGTGTCTGATAGTAAAAACATTTTTGAGAACTTGGACCAGCAATGGCTTGATGGCGTGATGGGATACTTGGAAAAGGTGGGCCAATAATGGCTATATCAACATATAGTGAGCTGAAATCATCAATCGCTGACTTCTTAAACCGCAGCGATCTGACAGCAGCAATCGAGACGTTCATCGACTTGGCAGAGAGCCAGATGAACCGAGATATCCGCCATTGGGAGATGGAGAACCTGGTATCAGGTCAGCAGTCTCAGGGCGACAAGTACATGCAAGTACCAGCCGACTGGTTGGAGACGATCCGGTTCCAGGTCACGACTGGCAACATCAGTGTGCTTGAGCTGGCATCAATGGCATCTCTGGCAGACAAGCGTCAGAACAGCAACGATCAGACAGGAACACCACGATTCTACTCACACGTTCGCGGTGAGTTTGAACTGTTCCCAACTCCGGATGAGGACACAGACTTTGAGCTGCTGTACTACCAGAAGATACCGGCACTGTCTGATTCAAACACCACTAACTGGCTTCTGTCGTATGCGCCGGACGTTTACCTGTATGGAAGTTTGCTCCATTCTGCGCCATACTTAAAGGAAGATGAGCGTGTCCAAGTTTGGGCGCAATTGTACTCAGCGGCTGTCGTTCAACTAAATGCTCAGTCAGAGCGAGTAAAGAACTCAGGCAGCGGGATACGACTTAACATTAGAGGACTTGGATAATGAGTTTTGCGAATTTTCTCGAAACAGAAATTTTAGATCATGTGTTTGGTGGCAATGCATACACTGCACCTGGAACGCTTTACCTGGCGCTGCACACTGCGAACCCAGACGAAGACGGCTCAGGCGCTGAAGTATCAACTGTCGGCACTGCGTATGCTCGCCAGACTGTTGCGTTCACAGTAACAGGCAACACGGCAACGACTTCTGCTGCTGTTGAATACTCTACTGCGACTGCAAACTTTGGCACTGTGTCATACGTTGGTGTATGGGATGCATCGACAGCAGGTAACTTGTTGGCATATGCGGCACTGACTAGCTCGAAGACAATCGAGACTGGTGATGTGTTCCGCGTACCAGCCGGTGACCTCGATATCACACTGGACTAAGTAGATGCCAAGTAACCGCATCGGTTATGGCTACGGCACATATAGTGATGCCGACTTTGGTACTGAAGGTGTAATTCAGACCGGATCGGCATCTATATCTGCATCTGCTACTGTTGTTGCCAATGGCGGCAGGGCAAGACTTGAGGGCGCGGCAACATCCGCATCTTCTGGCTCAACATCATCTGCGATACGGGTCAGGGAATCTGACGCTCTGGTTAGCTCCACTGCATCTACCGCATCGATTGGTGAAGAGTTCGTACTCAAGATCATTAGTGAGTATGACTACAGCACTGGCGCATATGGCGGCGGTTACTTTGGTCAGGGTCCACTAGAGACGATTGCATCTGCATCCGCATCTGGCGCATCTGCTGCAACCAGGGTGAGAGAGGGTGCTGCTACTGCAACATCGTCATCATCAACATCATCTGCGGCGATCACGGTAGTCGATGCGACTGCTACTGTATCTGCGGAATCAACCAATACTGCAAGCGCGGTATTCACGATTTCAGCAAGTGGCACGAGTAGTGCTGCTGCAAGTGTTACAATATCTTATATCCGAGAAAGGAATATCGGCGGTTTGGCATCGTCAACATCAGTAATATCCTCGGTTGCAAGAGAAAAATGGGAGCAAATTGCCAAAGGCTCCCAGATTTGGCTTAAAATAGCGTAAATGTTTTTAACTTGGACAAGGGTGGCTTAAATGGCTGATACCACAACCACGACTTACGGGCTGACTAAACCAGAGGTTGGAGCCAGCACAGACACATGGGGAACGAAAATAAATGGCGTAATCGATGATCTGGACGATCTGCTAGACGGCACGACTCCAGTCACCGGTATCGACATCAACTCAGGCACTGCGATTGTCTCTGCCTTGGAGACCACTGGCAGTCTTACTGAGAACAGTTCTGCGATCACATCCACATCCAATGCGGCGACACTTGATCTGAGTGCGGCAACGAACTTCACGCACACGCTGACAGAGAACGTCACATACACCTTCAGCAACCCTGCCACATCTGGCAAGGCATCTGCGTTTACATTGAAGGTTGTACAGGACTCAGGTGCGTCAGGCTACACAATCACATGGCCTTCTAGCGTTGACTGGGCCGCCGCAACTGCACCGACTCTCACAGCCACAGCAAGTGCCGTAGATTACTTTGTGTTCATCACGACTGATGGTGGCACTACATATTATGGCTTTGTGGCCGGTCAAGCACTCGCAACCCCTGCATAAAGGATAGACGATGAGCGCAAGTAGCAAGATTATCCAAGCCGCCGCAGGGTCAGGTGGTGGCGGTATTAGTGAGCCGATTGTTCGTACTATCAATGCTTTTCTTAATACGAATGAAAATTACACTGCATATTGGAATCATTTTTGTTTTGACTCCGAGAACAACATTTACGGGTGCGGTCGGTTTTCGGCTGGCCCAAACGATCTTTATGTCGCAAAATTAAATGCAGACTTAGAGGTACAGTGGCAAAGGTATAACTCTAGTACAAGCAGTAGTTATTCTTACGGCTTGGGTATCGTTTGCGATTCAACAGATTCTAATGTTTATGTCGCTGGACAGATAGCTGATGGCGAAAACGATGCCGCCATATGGAAATTCAACACGAGTGATGGAGCGACAGCGTTAAACCGCAACTTAAGAACTACGCAAACAGGTAGATTTTATGGTATTGATCTTGACTCAAGTGATAATCCAATAACTGTTGGCTTGAATAGCTCTGTTGGTATTTTGTGGAAGTGGAACACCAGTCTCAGTGCAACAGCAGAAAGACGTTTAGATAATGGAGAAGGCGGATCACGTTATCACTCAAGCGTTCGTTATGGAAGTGATGGGTCTATTTATGTTTTTAGCATGGACTTTTACCGATCCACAATAATTAAGATGAACTCTGGGTATGGTATTCAATGGAAATTTGAGTACGAAGAAGGAAGTGTAGTTGCTGGCTCCCAGCAAAGCATGGTTCTTGATTCATCTGACAACATCTATTTCGTAGGTCATGTCCAAAGCACCACAAAAAATGTCGTAATGAAAATTGATTCAAGTGACGGATCAGTGACTTGGCAAAAAACAATCGACACTGGAGTTACGGAGCAGTATAGCACTGTTGATGTTAACTCTGATGGCGAACTGCTAGTGAGAGCAGGTTATTTTGTACTTAAATTAGATAATGATGGCAATGAGATATGGCAAAGAAAACTTGTTCCATCTGCGGGCTTCTATGCATCATCTTTAGGTTGTTGCCGTTTCGATAATGATGGCAATGTTGTTATGTACACCACTGCCGAAGGAATTGGCCCATGTATCGTCAAAGCACCAACAGACGGGGATTGGGACGGTTTAATGGTTTCTTCAGGTATGTTCGTTGACTCATCGGCAACTATTGCAACGGGAACTCAAGCAAAAGCGATTGCGAGAGGTTCTTGGCAGTCAACAGGATTGCAATACTCAGATGCTTCATCAAGTTTCACTAATTCAGACGCAACTAGCTTTACTGAAAACTACTCTAAATTTGCCATATCTCCTTCAATTAAGTTGGTAGGCTCTTCAGCCAAGGCTAATAATGGTCAGACGGGTAGTCTATCTGTTGCTATGCCAAGTGGGTTACAACAAGATGACTTTGTTGTGGTTTTTCATCACGCATCTTCAAATTCTGGGGTATCTACTAGTGTAACAAGTGGATGGACTAGACTGTTGGCTATAACTGCTGGCTGGAGCTATGATTCAACAATAGAAGTGTATTACAAAAAAATGGGTGCAACCCCAGATACTGAAGTCGTAGTTGACATGAGTTTAACTAACTCGCAAGACAGTCACTATTTTATGACGTATGCATTTAGAGGCGTAGACACAAGCACTCCTTGGGATGTCACTTATAATGCTGACCTCCACAGATATATAAATGTTGGAACGTGGTTGGTTGATCTACCTTCTATGACAGCAGTAACCGAGAATGCTTTGTATTTAACTGGTGTAACCATCGCCCACATTGAAGGTAACTTGCATTTCATCAAGTGGTCTGATGAAAACAATGCGACTGAGATTGAGGGAGCGCATGCTATGAATGATTCATATGATGTGAGCGGATTGACTGGGATCAAGTTGCATACAGGATCAGCATTCAACCCCGGTGCTATTGAAACAGCTAATTTTGGAAAGACAGATGACGCTGATGGATCAGGCGTTGGGGTTATCCTCGCACTAAGACCTGCTTAATAAGGAGCAAACAATGTACGTTAAGGTAACAAACGGCACAGTCGATCAATTCCCATACACGATTGGACAATTACGCCGTGACAACGCAAACACATCATTCCCTAAGATAATGAGTTCTGCTCTGTTGCAGTCATACGGGGTTTATTCTGTTGAGACAGGATCAATGCCAACATATGACCGCAAGACGCAGTATGTAGATACAGCAACAACTCCAACCCTAGTCGATGGAGTATGGACGCTGGTTCGGTCAGCAGTCAGCAAGTCTGCCGCAAAGATCGCATCTGATGATGCGATTGAGGCTGATGGTGTAAGGGCGAAACGCGATAACCTTTTGACCGAAACTGACTACCTCGCATTGAGCGACAACACTTTGTCAGCGGCAATGACGACATACCGTCAGGCTCTACGCGACATTACGTCACACGCAAACTTTCCATACTTGGAAAAAGCTGACTGGCCGACAAAGCCATAAGGACCAAGCATGGCTCGCTCGGTTCCTCCGCAGCCTAGTGGTTCCAAATGGAGCGACTGGGCTACGAGGCTAAATACATACCTGAACATCATCAGGAACAAGCTCCAGTTCCAGGATAGCGATGACAGTCCTTCAGAGGACGGCATTATGCTATGGGACCCAGCAATTGATCATGTCGTGGTTTCGTATGACAACAAGTTTGAGCCACTATCCTATGGTCACAACAGTTACGGTGCGTTCTACACCACGGCAACGCAAACCGCTGCGTCTACGAACACAGCAACAGCGATTGCATGGGCATCGACAGCTTTTTCTGAAGATGTGGCGATTGACGCTACGCACTCAAGCAGACTTGTCTTCACCTATGATGGGACGTATCAGATCGACTTCTCATGTGAGTTGCAGTCTGGTAACTCAAGCAGTAAGACAGTGTACATCTGGCCTCGCGTCAACGGGACTGACATTGCATTCTCGACAATCGTTTACTCAGTTGCGAACGCTGGTGAGTCCAAAACAGTCAGCAGATCTGGTATATTTGAGCTTAGTGCTGGGGACTACCTAGAGGCATACTTTGCAGTGACAGATACAAACCTCACTATTGAGGGATCTGCTGCAACAGCGTTCTCTCCTGCTGCGCCTTCAGCATCCATCGTCGTGACGGAGATCCGATAATGCCATTAGTACCATTAGAAATACCTCCAGGCGTTTATCGCAATGGTACTGAATATCAGGCAAAAGGACGTTGGTACGACACAAACCTGGTGCGCTGGAGAGAGGGCAAGTTAGAGCCTGTAGGCGGCTGGATTAAATACACTGAAACGCAGCTCACAGGTATCTGCCGAGGAATCTTGGCATGGCGAGCAAATGACGCGACTCGGTGGCTAGCACTTGGCACTGAGACAAACCTGTATTCATCTCAGGGCGGAACACTGTACGACATCACTCCTGCTAACTTTACAGACGGCAAGGTTAATTCGATTCCTGGCTTTGGTTATGGCGCTGGCTTGTACGGTGCTGATAACTGGGGTGACGCTCGATCCACATCACTTCTGATTGAACTGACAACATGGTCAATGGACAACTGGGGTGAGTATCTAGTCGCATGCTCCAATACCGATGGCCGAGTTGTTGAGTACCAGCTTGGAGTGACTGGTGGGTCTGAGTTAGTGACCAATGGAGTGTTCGATGCTGACTCTGATTGGACCAAAGGCACTGGATGGGCAATCGGCTCTGGTGTTGCGTCATGGACCGGCACGACTGCCACAAACCTTGAGCAAACAGTTACCGGCCTGACAGACACAAAGACCTATGAAGTCCTGATCACCCTGATTGACCCAGACAACGATGCCGATGCTTCCACAGTACCGAGTGCAAAGATCAAGGCTACCGGCACAACATCAACGACAACACTGCTAGACAAGACTTTGGTAGTCGGTGCTAATGTATTCCGATTCGTAACAGATGACACCTCTGTTGATATTGATATTTATGCTGCATCTGACGCAGAGCCAAACTTTGATGTGGATGCTGTGAGCATCAAGCTAGTCCCTGCTGCTGAAGTGATCGCAAACGCTCCTGTGGACAACGAGGGTGTGATCGTGACCAACGAGCGTCACCTGGTCTGTTTGGGTGCTGGTGGCAACAAACGTAAGGTGCAGTGGTCTACACAGGAAGACAACACGGTCTGGACTCCTGCTGCTACGAACACAGCCGGTGATCTGGAGCTAGAGACTAATGGCCGGATCCGCTGCGCTCGCAGGGTAGGCAATGATATTCTGATCTGGACTGACACAGATGTACACTTGATGCGTTATGTTGGACCTCCGTTCGTCTATGGCATCGAGCGTATTGCGACTGGTGCAGGTATTGTTGGACCAAACGCCGTCACTGTTGCCGGTAACACAGCGATCTGGCTGAGTGAGTCTGGATTCTGGACGTATGACGGTGCGACAAAGCCACTACAATGTGATGCGGTACTAGAGATCACAGACAACATGAACCGTCAGCAGCAAGCCAAGACGTTTGCCGGTCACAATTCTGAGTTCGGTGAGTTCTGGTTTTTCTACCCATCGACAGACACTGCAAGCGATACCGGCGAGAACGACAAGTACATCGCGTACAACTATCGTCTGAACCACTGGATGGTTGGATCGCTCTCTCGCACCGCGTGGGCTGATCAGGGTGCGTTCAATGATCCATTCGCTGTCGGAGCTGATGGTTACATCTACCAGCACGAGACAGGCTGGACGAACGATGGGGCTACCAGAGTCGGCACTGTATACGCTGAGACTGGGCCGGTAGAGATAGGGCAGGGTGATCGGTTTGCTGTAGTGAATCGAATCATCACAGACGAATACGCTGCACTGCCATCAATCAAGGCAACTATCACCGCCAAGAAAACACCGCAGGACACAGGATCGACATACCAGTACACGTTCAATGAAGTGGACGGCTATGTGGACACCAGAATCAATGCACGACAGCTCCAGGTTAAGCTAGAGGCTGTTGAGGATGATGGATTTAAGTTCGGCACAATGCGGATGGATCTAAGACCTGGAAGCATGCGGTGAATGTCCTTGAGGAGTTACTGCGGTGCAGACCTTGGATTGAGGACGCACTGGAGTACGCCGGTGGGACGCATCTGTTTGAGGACATTGTAGCGGCAGTCATCGAAGGAAGGATGCAGCTATGGGCCGGAGAGAAAGGATGCGCGGTGACAGAGATCATTGTGTATCCGAGGAAAAAGGTCATTCATGTGTTCTTGGCAGGTGGTGACATGAGCCAGATCATAGATTTTGAGGAATCTGCCCTAGAATTTGGTAGAATGAACGGGTGTACAACCATGACCCTTGCTGGGCGTAAGGGCTGGACAAAAGTTTTAGACAAACACGGTTGGAAAGAATCGTTCGTTGTCATGAGCAAGGAGACTTCTAAATGAGTGGTGGTAAAGGCGGAAGCCAATCCTCACAGGTGCAAATCCCAGGTTACATGGAAGACGCATTGCGGCAGCAGTTAGCTCGCGCACAAGCGGTCCAGAACATGCCATACGCGCCGATCATGGGGCCAACAATGGCAGGGTTCACATCCGGCCAGAAGGCTGGCATGGAGTCTCAGGCAGCTCTCGCACAGCGATTAGGTATCATCCCACAGGAATATGATGTTTCGTCTGGCTATATGCCGGGTGCAATCGATGTCGGCAATGGCCTGACAGCATACGCAAGCTATCCTGGTGCGAAAGAGCGAGTCATTTCCGCCTTTGAAGAGAACCCAGCACTGCAACGCTCATATGAATCCTTGTACGCAAACGCTCCAACGTATCAGCAATTGCAAGAAATGGATATGGCTCGCAATACTCCTACAAACACATTGGATGTTTTGACAGCGACACCTGATCGGTTAACTATGGGTGATGAAGGTGGGCGCGTAGCACCAACCGCAACAGGTCAGATATCTGATATTGAAAGGCAGGGTCTGGATCTCATGAGAGAAAACGCATTGGGATCAATAGCCGCAAAGGGTATGACTTCAAGAAATGATTGGCAAACCGACAATGGCTATAACGAAGATTATGGCTATGGTGGGTATGGAGACTAGTAATGGCTATCACAAATGCGGATATCAACGCTCGCGTCAATCAAATCCTAGCCGAAAAAGGTGATACCACAGCGGCACGAGCGCAGATCGCTCAAGAGGCTCAGGCGGCTGGCATCGGAGCATCGCGGATTACTGAAGCTCTAGACAACAAGTTCACTGAGGCTGATGTGCGTCTAGCGGCGGCAGAGGCTGGACAAGCGTTTGGCCCCATGAGCATCGCCAATCGCTTAACAAGCGGAGCGATTACAGAGGCTGAAGCTCAAGCACTATTGAATGCGAATGTTGGACTGCCTATGCAACAGTCTGCGGCAGTAGAGCCAGTAGTGGAGCCTGTAGTACAACAAGCACCATCTGGTACTCAACCAACAAGCATGTTCGACACTTCACTGGACTACATGAAGTTTGCTGCTGAAGGCACAAAGGGTCTTACTGACTACACTCCAGAGACTGTGACTGCCGGTACGTTACCTCAAGTTGATATCTCGCAGTACATGAACCCGTACACTGAAGAAGTTATCAACAAGACTCTTGCTGACCTAGAGCGTAATCGTTTGATGCAGCAGCAGACGCAAGGCGCACAAGCGACAGCAGCCGGAGCGTTTGGTGGATCACGCCAGGGTGTGGCACAGGCACTCACAAACGAGGCTTTTGCACGACAGGCTGGCAACATGGCATCTCAGCTACGTCAGTCAGGATACACGCAAGCACAACAGCTCGCGGGTACAGACTTAGCGCGTCAGATGCAAGCAGACTTGTCAAACCAAGCAATTGGACTCCAGGGAGCGCAGTTCGAGCTCGGAGCGCAATCACAACTCGGCGGCATGGGTATGACTGGCTACAACCTAGCCCAGACAGAGCTTGATCGATTCATGGCGAATGAGGCTGCGAAACAGGGAATGCAGACTGGCTTGTATGGTCAGCAGATCGGTCAGGCTACATCATTCTTTGGTCAACCAGCTCAAGCCTTGGGTTACGTTCCTAGTGCGATTAGCGGACTGCCATATTCGCAAAGCACTACTCAGGGGTATCAGCCAGGGCTGTTTAACTACTTAACACTTGGCGCAATGCTGTAAGCGGAGAAAGATATGTTACGTCCACGCGGAATGGGGATCATGGACTACATCGCTAAGACCGGTGCAGACCTTTTGACTCCTCCACAGGCTAGTCCAGTATTCCAGAGCCAGACTCCATTGCAGCAATCTATGGGCCGTCCCCAAGTGCAGTTCTCGCAGCCATCAGCGGCAACAATGGCTACCACAATGCCATCAGGAATGATGACAATGGCAAGCCCTACACCACAGGTTCAGCAGCAGTTTGCCCCTAGATCGACTGGTATGCCGACACCTCCGCAGGTGACTCCGCGCATTGGTGGTACAGACATGGGTGGTGCTGGTGTACGCATGACTCAAGAGCAGCTCGCAGAACAGGCAGCCAAAGCCGTCAAGATCGAGCAAGAGCGTCCAGAGATTGCAGCGCAACCCGGCTTTATGAAAACCGTCACAGACTTCTTTGGTGACCGTGAGAATATGCTCAGGCTAGCCGCTGGGTTCAATGCAATGACACTGCGCCCAGATACTGGCTTGGCGAGTATTATCAATTCAGAATTAGAAGATATTCGCGCTAGAAAGGTATCTAGCAAAACTGTTCCTGCGATCATTAGTTTCCTACGCTCGAAAGGGTACGAGGAATATGCCAAGGTTGTTGAGCAAAATCCTGCTATGGCAAAGACTGTCTACGAGCAAGTCATCCAGAAAGAATTGAAGCCTGGTGCTACTGCAAAAACGTCTGGTGTGCAGTATGACGCACAAGGACGGGCTTTCGTAAACGTATCAAAAGATGGATCGCAAAGCATTGAGTTCTTAAAGGATGCTCAGGGCAACCAGATCATGGGTGAAACAACTCAGGACAAACAAGATGCAGAGTTAGCTGCGGCAAAAATGCAAGCTCAGTATGCCTCAGCACAAAAATACTCTGATTCGGTTTTGAAAAAAGCAGACAACCTTGATCAGCAATTACAGCTATTTGATAGGGCAATTGAAGCTCTTGGTGAAGGCGCACAGACAGGTCCGATAGATCAATTCCTTCCAAGTGTAAGGGCTGCATCAAGGGAGTTAGAAACTATTGCAAATGAGCTTGGTATTACTGTAATTAACTCAGCAACATTCGGCGCATTGTCTGAATCAGAGTTGCGACTAGCCTTGGATACAAACCTGCCTCTAGGATTGAATGAAGGAGAACTTAAAAAGTTCTTGAGAAGAAAAATGGCAGCCGTCACTAAATTAAAAGCAGAAATTCTTAATAAGGCTGTTGATATGCGAACAATGCCCTATGACGAGTTTTTGAAAAAACAGCGCGATGAGGCTCAGGAAAATGTGCGATTCTTAACTCCTCCATCTGATTTCCAGCCTATTGGCGGGGTTCAGTGGGATGACATGACACTGCAAGAAAAGAAACAGTACATGGAGCTTAGTCAATGAACGAAAAGCAAAAACAGTTCCTTGAATCTTTAGCTGCAAAAAAAGGACAGCAAGCCGCATCTCCATCGCCCGCCGATATTGATCAGGATGCAGGTGAATCTTTCCTTGATGAAATGGGCAAAAACCTGATCGGTCAGCTAGAGATGGCTGGGATGGTCATGACTGGTGCGGTAGCGGATCCAATAGGTAAAATCGCTGATATCGTGTACACGCCAATTGCCGGTGTAGAAGCTGGAACAGAGATTGGCAAGGGTGTGCGAGAAAGCATGACCTACATGCCTCAAACAGAACGCGGCCAACAGTTTGCACAAGCGACTGGTGAGGCTTTACAGCCAATCGCTGAGTTCTTCACAACAGGTATGGAAGCTGGCGCAAAAGGGATCGAGCGTTTCACGGGCAGTGAAATGGCCGGTGAAATGGCAAAGGATGTTGTCAGTCTGACTCCTGATGTTCTTGCTCTTGGTGCTGTGAAAGCGTTAAAGCCAAATATTGTATTGAAGCAGAACGGTCAGCCTACTCCTGCATTGAAGCAGCTTTTGAACAAGCAAGGTTTGACCTATGAGGCTCTGACTCCTGAAGCTCAGGCAGCTATCCCAGACACACTTCCTCCTGCATTGATCGACAAGGCGCAACAGTCTTCTGTCGGCAAGGCTGTGACAAAGAAAGAGATTGAGGCCGGTGGCCGCCAGGCTGGTCTTGCAGACAAGCAGGTCACACCTCAAGGTAAATTAAAGTCAGATCCACTTGGAGCTGAAGCAGTTCGACAGGGTTGGGATGAGGGTTTCGTTGCTGCGATCAAATCAGCTAATCCTGCAACACAGGCAGACATGCTCAAACAGTTGGCCGCATATGAACGTATCAAGGCTAACAAGGCCGCTGCCGCACAGATTCGCCCATCAGACATCGCTGGACAGGCTGTCACGCAAAGGCTCAATTTCATTAAGGGCAAGGTTGATGAGGCTAACGCCACAAAGAACAAGATTGCGCGTGAAAGATTCCCTGGCATGCAAGTGGATTTTGCTCCTGTGACCAATCGCTTGATGCAAGAGCTGGATCGTCTTGGCGTAACAATGACACCAGGTGCTACTAAGCCACAGTTAGGATTCCGAGGATCAGATATTCAAGTTGATACAGCAGCGCAAAATATGATCAATAAGGCCGTTGACTTAATGGCGACAGGCGGAAGACCAGACGCGCTCAGATTGCACAAACTCAAACTGCAATTAGATAACCTGATTGACTATGGCAAAACGTCACAACAACTGACTACTGAAGGCAAGCGCACTCTCAAGGCCGTTCGTTCAGAGATCAACGATGTTTTAAGGACGGCTGACCCAGAATACGCTAAGGCAAACGACATAATCTCCCGTGGTTTAGAAACTTTCGAGAATTTACGCCAGTCGGCTGGTAGACAAGTCGATATCTTTGCGGATACAGCAGACAAGGCGGTTGGTCAGCAGTTGCGGCGTTTGTTTAGCTACACACAGGCTCGCGTCAATCTTGAGGATACAGTAAAGCAGATTGATGATTTTGCAGATGAGCTAGGTGGATCTTTCAACACAAGCGCATACGATCTATCGTTGTTTGCTAACAACCTGGACCGCAAGTTCGGCGCTGTGGCAGAGACTTCATTGCAAGGTGTGATGGAGGCTGCCAATATCGCTCAAAACGTGGCTCGCGGTGATGTACCTGGGATGGCCGCGCAAGGCGTTAGATTCGTCAAAGATAGAATGGATTCTGCGCGTGGGATCAATGAGTTCACTGCATACAGAACACTTGAAGAGTTATTGAAGAGAGGCGCTGGTCAATGATCGAATTTGAACCTATGGATGAAGGCCAGATCGAGAGCATTGCCCGTGATGCAGTCTCTGATGCGATTGACTTCATTGAGTCAGAGGTAGCAGAAGACCGGATCAAAGCGCAACGGTATTTCGATGGCGAGGTAGATCTCGGTCATGAAGAAGGCCGGAGTCGCATCGTATCGACAAAGGTTCGGGACACCATCCGCAACATCAAGCCAAGCCTGATGCGCGTGTTCCTATCAAACGATCAGTTTGTTCAGTTTGTCCCAGCATCAACAGAAGACGTTGAGGCGGCAGAGACAGCGACAAAGTTTGTCCACTCGCAGTTCTCAGAAAAGAACGGCTATCAAGTTATCAATGACGTATTCCACGATGCACTACTGAAGAAAGCTGGCATTGTGAAGGTCTACTGGGACGAGTACGCAAAGCAGTCAACACATGAATACACCAACCTGACTGATCCTGAGTTCACATTGCTCGGACAGGAAGATGACGTAGACATCATCGAGCATGAGGTTGTGTATGAAGTTAGGATGGATGAGATGGGCATGGAAGTACAGATTCCATTCCATAACGCCAAGATTGTACGCACTAAGACTGAAGGCACACTGCGCTGCGATTCAGTACCTCCAGAAGAGTTCTTCATTGACCGTAACTCAAAATCAATCGACGACTTCTACGTCTGTGGTCACCGTACCGAGATGCGAGCCGGCGATCTGATTGCGATGGGTTACGATCCCGATATCGTCTCTGCACTGTCTGGTATCTCAGACCACGACACGATGGCCGAGGCAGAAGACTTTGAGCGCCGTGGATACGAGCAGGAAGAGGATGAAGACATCCGAGATCCATCAATGCGTAAGGTGGCTGTCACAGAAGCCTACATGCGTATGGACGTTGAAGGCACAGGAACAGCCCAGCTCTACAAGATCACAATGGGTGGCGGTCAGTACCAGTTGCTGGACTACGAGCCTTGGGATGAAGTTCCTTTCGCAGTATTTGAATCTGACCCAGAGCCACACGCATTCTTTGGCCGGTCTATTGCAGACCTGATTATTGAAGATCAGGACGCATCGACATCAATCCTGCGTGGCATCCTCGACAACATCGCAATGACCAACAATCCTCGCCTGTCTATGATCGAGGGCCAGGTCAACATTGATGATCTTCTGAACAACGAGATCGGTGGCATTGTCCGCATGAAAGATCCGAATGCTGTTCAGCAGTTGCAGGTTCCATTCGCGGCAGGTCAGGTTCTCGGTGCGGCTCAATACTATGACCAATTGATTGA
>JGI26088J50261_1000745_pt1 | contig 18360 bp, 13 predicted proteins | sample SaaInl1SG_22_DNA_FD_50261 | JGI IMG/M metagenome (IMG submission 50261)
GGGTGGGACGCGGTGCGCTACCTAGAAACCCTCCCGCACACCGCGGGAGCAGAGAGCGCCCTCCCAACCCTGTTTCTCACCATGGTCAAAGACTTTGTGGCAATCGACCATCACACCTCCGAAGTGGTTCTCGTAGCACTCGTGCACAGCTCCGACGGTGCTGTGTCGGCTGACTATGACGAAGCAGTAGGCCGCCTGGACTCGCTCCACCAGCGTCTTGCCGAACCAACGCCGTCGACTCTCCACCGACGTGCAGAGATTGGTGATGTCCTGGCTCGCCCCGACGTCGATAAGGCCGAATTTCTCGACATGGTCGCGGCCGCAAAGCGGCACATTGTCGATGGTGACGTGTTTCAAGTTGTTTTGTCGCAACAGTTCACCGAGAAAGTGACGGCCAGCGCTCTTGAGGTGTACCGGGTTCTGCGACAGGTCAACCCGAGCCCGTATATGTATCTTCTGGAATGTGAGGACGCAGAGGGAGGGGCCTACCAGGTCGTTGGCTCTTCCCCCGAGGCTCTCGTAACGATTAGCCACGGCACCGTGGTTTCCCACCCCATTGCCGGCTCTCGACCCCGCGGCACGAGTGCGTCTGAGGACGCGGAACTGGCGGCGTCTTTGCTGAACGACGCCAAAGAAAAGTCGGAGCATCTCATGCTGGTGGACCTTTCGCGCAACGACCTTTCTAAGGTATCCAAGCCCGGTTCGGTCGAGGTCACGGAGTTCATGCAGGTGGAGCGTTTCAGCCACATCATGCATCTGGTTTCCACGGTTCGGGGTGAGCTACGAGACGACGCTTCCAGCGTCGACGTATTTTGTGCGACCTTCCCCGCCGGCACCCTCAGCGGGGCGCCAAAGCCGCGTGCGCTGCAGATCATCGACAACCTCGAATCCACGGGGCGCGGAGTTTATGGCGGCGTTGTCGGGTATTTCGGCCACAACGGCGACTCAGACTTGGCCATCACCATCCGCACGCTGTGGATGAGCGACGGCACGGCAGTGGTGCGCGCGGGCGCTGGAATCGTTGCTGAGTCTGACCCGGAGACCGAGTATGCAGAAACGCTCCACAAGGCAGGGGCCCCTATCCGAGCAATCCGGTTGGCCAACGCTCTTGAATCGGGTCACGCGTGAGAGCGCTGCACCACCTCGCCAGCATTCTCGGCATTGTTGGCGTGTTCGCCTCGTTCACGGCGGCGTGGTGGTCGGCACAGCTTTTCCAGGGTGCCACGGTAGGGCTGACCGGCACCGAAGCACAGCCTCTAGCGTGGAGCCTCTCACTTGCCGCCGGGGCTGCCTACGGCGCATCGTTGTTGTTACACCGTGCCGCCCGTCGAGCGACGCTCGTGGTGATGGCGGTAGTGGCGCTCGGCGGGTTTCTGCTGCTTACTGATGTATCCCAGCCGCCCGCGGACGCTCTTGTGAGGGCAGTGGAAGCTGTGACGGGGATCGCGGGCACAGGAGCACTCGGTGAAATCGAGTCCGTCGAGCGCTCTATTGCACCCATTGCCGCACTGGTGGGGTCGGCCCTCGTTTTCGCGGGTGCGGTGTCCGGTCAGTTCGTGGCTCGGAATTCTCCCCGGCGTGACCGGTATTCTTCCCAACCCGGGGCGCCTGCGCCGGGCGACTCCCAGGGGGCGTGGGATTCGCTTTCTGAGGGTCGCGACCCGACCACTTCGGTAGAATAAGCAACCCAACGTCAAGGAGCCACATGAACACCAGTACCGAGCCGGGTCACGGGCACTCTCCCGCAGCCTGGACCGCCGTCATCGTGATGATCATCACCCTGTCAGTGGGTACGGTCGCGTTTTATTTTGCGATGTGGTGGCTCGTCATTGCGAGCGCTATCGCCACCCTGCTGGGCTGGGGCCTGGGGTTCCTGCTATCGGCTATGGGGTGGGGCGCGAGCGGCCCGAAGTATCAGCCCAAAGGTCACTGAGTGCTCCAGGGACTCTACGAAGGAGCGCGCCAAGACGCGAATTCGCGCGAACACGAGGTTCCTCTTCACGAGCTTGAGAAACAGGCTCGCGGAGCGCGGCCTGTGCGTTCGGCGCTGACGGCACTGAGTCCTCGCGACCGCATTCATGTCATCAGTGAGATCAAGCGCAAGAGTCCGTCAAAAGGTGAGCTTGCAGACATTGACGACCCTGTCGCGCTGGCACGGGAGTATGAAGCCGGTGGCGCCAGCATGATTAGCGTCTTGACCGAGAGCCGCCAGTTTGGCGGCTCACTGGCTGATTTGCGCGCCGTGTCAGCGGCGGTTGGCATCCCCGTACTGCGAAAGGATTTTCTCGAGTCCGAATATCAAATTGTCGAGGCCCGCGCAGCGGGCGCGGATGTTGTATTGCTGATCATGGCCGGGATTACCGACGAGCGCGCGGAGCGGCTGTTGGAGGTGGCGAGGGCGTGGGGGATGCAGGCGCTCGTTGAGGCGCACACTGCAGAAGAGGTCGACCGGGCAATTGCCGTAGGGGCCGACATCGTGGGGGTGAATGCGCGAGATCTCGCTACTTTTGAGCTCAACGCAGATCTTTTTGGGCAGATGGTGCCCCGTTTCCCTGACGGCGTCATCCGTGTTGCGGAGTCCGCGGTGGCTGAAGCCTCCGACGTGGCTCGGTACCGGAGTCAGGGAGCCCACGCGGTCTTAATTGGCGAGGCACTGGTCACCGGGGCGAACCCAAGAGAACGAGTGAAGGAGTTTGTGGCGGCATGAGCGAGAAACTGTCTCTGGTGGAGGGTCCCTACTACGGCGAATTCGGCGGTCGTTTTGTCCCCGAGTCCCTGATTCATGCCCTGGATGAGCTCGAGGCCGCCTACCGAGCAGCAAAGGCGGACCCAGAGTTTCAGGCGGAGCTCGCGGCGCTGCACAAGACCTACACCGGCCGGCCGTCCATCATCACAGAAGCCACCCGTTTCGCAGAGCACTGCGGTGGGGCACGGATCTTTCTCAAGCGCGAAGACCTCAACCACACCGGCAGTCACAAAATCAACAATGTTCTGGGACAAGCATTGTTGGCGAAGCGGCTCGGAAAGAATCGCCTCATCGCCGAGACGGGCGCTGGTCAACACGGCGTGGCGACAGCCACGGCTGCAGCCCTGATGGGCATGAGCTGCGTCGTCTACATGGGAGAAGTCGACACCGAGAGACAGGCGCTTAACGTTGCACGGATGCGACTGATGGGCGCTGAGGTCGTCGCTGTTAAGACGGGGTCACGCACCCTCAAAGACGCTATTAACGACGCGATGCGTGACTGGGTGGCCAGCGTTGACACCACCCACTACCTTTTGGGCACAGTCGCTGGGCCGCATCCGTTCCCGCTGATGGTTCGAGATTTCCACTCGGTGATCGGCTACGAAGCCAGAGAGCAAATGCTGGAGCTGACCGGCCAATTGCCGACGGCCGTCACGGCGTGTGTCGGGGGAGGCTCCAACGCGATGGGGATATTCCACGCTTTCTTGGATGACTCTGATGTGCGTCTCCTCGGTTATGAAGCGGGCGGGGACGGTGTGGACACTCCCCACCACGCTTCGACGATTAGTCGCGGTAAGCCCGGCATGCTCCACGGAGCTCGGTCGCTCGTGTTGCAGGACGAAGACGGCCAAACCATTGAGTCCCATTCGATCTCCGCAGGGCTTGACTACCCGGGTGTTGGGCCCGAGCACGCGTGGCTTGCCGGGCTTGGTCGGGCCGAATATGTCCCCGTGACCGACGACCAGGCCATGCAGTCGCTGCGGTTGTTGTCTCAAACTGAGGGGATTATCCCCGCCATCGAGACTGCCCACGCCTTAGCAGGTACCCAACTCCTGGGGCAGGAGCTTGGAGCGGGTGCAAATATTTTGGTGTCCTTGAGTGGCCGCGGCGATAAAGATATGGAAACGGCTGGCCGCTACTTCGGTCTTTTCGAGCCCGGCAGCGGTCTGTGACGTCGACCGTCGCGGAGACTATTCACGCGCGCAAAGCCGAGGGCCATGGCACTCTCATCGCCTACCTGCCGTTGGGCTACCCGGACTGGGAAACCAGTGTCGAGGCCAGTATTGCCGCACTGGACGCCGGCGCCGACGTCCTTGAGCTTGGTGTTCCTTACAGTGATCCCATTATGGATGGCGCGGTGATCGCGCAAGCGACACAGACGGCCCTGGAGGCTGGTTTCAGGTTGCATCAAGTGTTTCCAGCCGTCAAGCGGATTACTGAAGCTACCGGAAAACCCGTTTTGGTCATGACGTACTGGAACCCCGTTGTGCAGTACGGGCTTCATAAGTTTGCTGAGAATCTCAAAGATGCTGGCGGTCAGGGGTTGATCACCCCTGACTTGATCCCCGACGAGGCGACCGAATGGCTGCAGGTTTCGGAGGACTTAGGGCTTGAGCGGGTTTTTCTAGCGGCGCCCTCCTCGTCTGACGAGCGTCTGGCGAACTCCGCGCTCCTGTCTCGGGGCTTTGTGTACGCGGTCTCGACAATGGGAATCACCGGGACCCGGGATGACCTGGACTCGGCTGCGCAAACGTTGGTCGCCCGGGTGTACGAGCAAGGCGCCACGGCGACCTGCGTGGGATTGGGAATCTCAACACCCGAACACGTGGCTGACGTGGTGTCGTTTGCCGATGGCGCCATCGTCGGATCTGCGTTCGTTCGTGCTTTAACCGATGGGGGAGTGGACGCTGTTGGAACACTGGCTTCCGAGCTCTCCACAGGCACTCGGCGTTCCTAGTAGCCTAGAAAAGACGGAAGGTTTTCATGGAATTCACCGGTGTCCCCAGCCCTGGAGCTCAATGGCGTTCCTTCAACCTCGGCCAATGGCTTCGAGACCTCGGACTGGACTGGTTCGGGCTCAACCTGCAAATCAACGCCTATGCGCTGTTCATCCTGATGGGGATCGGACTCGCGCTGTGGATCAGTAATCGGCGGTTGGTCGCCCGCGGCGCCGAGCCCTGGGTAGTTCTTGATATCGCGCTGTGGGCGGTGCCGTTTGGCATTCTCGGTGGCCGGCTGTATCACGTGATTACTCACCCGGCGGACTACTTTTTCGAAGGCGCTGATCTACTGCGCGTCTTCTACGTATGGGAGGGCGGACTCGCCATCTTCGGCGCCATCACGCTGGGAGCAGTTGGCGCCTATATTGGTGCGCGTCAAACAGGTATTCGATTCACCGCCTACGCCGACGCGCTTGCTCCCGGACTCCTGGTAGCGCAGGCGATGGGACGACTGGGCAACTATTTCAACCAGGAGCTCTTCGGGGCGCCAACGGACTTACCGTGGGGCCTCATTATCGACCGGCCCAACGCAGCCATCCCCGTCGGGCTGCCGGCCGACACACTCTTCCATCCGACGTTCGCCTACGAAATGCTGTGGAACCTCCTCGGCGCTGCCGCCCTCGTGTGGGTCGGCCGAAAACTGTCGCTTCAATGGGGTCGACAACTCGGTCTTTACCTCGTGTGGTACGGGATTGGCCGTGCTTTCCTAGAAACCTTGCGCCTTGACCCAGCCGAACTCATCCTTGGAGTCAGGGTCAACATTTGGGGCGCGCTCGCTGCCATTGCCCTGGGATTGGCAATCTTTGTCCTCCAGGGTCGTCGACACACGGGCAGCGAACCGAGCCCTTACCGGCCTGGCCGAGAATGGGTCCAGGAGCCTGCGCTAGACTCCGAGGACGATTTTTACACTGTCCTGGACGACCCGTCAGACAGCGTCACAAAGGAAGAGAAACCGGCCACAAACCGACAGAGTTCTCGCCCCTAAATTCCCCGGGCCAATGTCGTCCCACCCTCTCAATTCTTCAGGATGGTGACATGTCTTCTCGCACGCCTTTTCAACGTTGGAGCTCTGCTCCCGACGCCGCTGGTCTTTACCAGCCGGAGCACGACCGTGATGCCTGTGGGTTGGCGATGGTCGCAACACTCCGCGGTACCCCAGGACACGACATCGTGCAAAAGGCCCTGGAAGCGCTGCGCAACCTGGAACACCGCGGTGCGGTGGGATCCGACGAGGGCACCGGCGATGGGGCAGGCATTGTTACCCAGATTCCCGACCGGTTCTTTCGCAGCGTCGTAGAGTTTGACCTCCCCGCCAAGGGCCGCTTTGCGGCAGGAAGTGTTTTCCTCCCGACCGATAGCTCCCAGCGCGAGAGTGAAAAAGCCGGCATAGAGGCCATCGCTGCGCAGGAGGGCCTCTCTGTCCTCGGGTGGCGCGATGTCCCGGTGAATGCGGAAATCCTGGGAGACCTGGCTCGCGCTGCCATGCCGGTGATCGAGCAGGTATTTGTGGCATCGTCCGCAGGTGAAAAAGCCGGCATTGAACTCGACCGTCTTACTTTCCGACTGCGAAAGCGTGCTGAACGTGAGCTTGGATCCTACCTGCCCTCGCTTTCCTCACGCACGATCGTGTACAAGGGTATGGTCACCACGCTGCAGCTCGAGCCGTTTTACCTCGACCTCAGCTCACCGGACTTCCAGTCGACTCTCGCGCTCGTGCACTCGCGGTTCTCCACCAACACCTTTCCCTCCTGGCCGCTCGCGCAGCCCTTCCGGATGATTGCCCACAACGGTGAGATCAACACCATTCGCGCAAACCGTAACTGGATGCGTGCACGCCAGGACCAGTTGACATCCCCCCTGCTGGGTGACCTGCAGCCGCTGATGCCGATCGTGTCCGAGGGAGGCTCCGACTCCGCATCGTTCGATGAGGTTGTGGAGCTCTTGACGCTGTCGGGCCGATCACTGCCCCACGCCATCATGATGATGGTTCCCGAGGCGTGGGAGAACCACGCCGACATGGACCCTGCTGTCCGTGACTTCTACGAGTATCACTCGATGATGATGGAGCCGTGGGACGGCCCCGCGGCACTCGTGTTCACCGACGGTTCTCTGGTGGGGGCCACCCTGGACAGAAACGGGTTACGCCCAGGTCGTTATGTGATTACGTCCGATGGCCTGATCATCCTCGCTAGCGAAATTGGTGTACTCGATGTCGACCCGTCGACAGTGGTGCGTAAGGGTCGTTTGCGTCCAGGGTCCATGTTGTTGGCCGACACCGTAGAGGGTCGACTAATCGAAGACCAGGAACTCAAACAACAGCTCGCTCACGAAAAGCCCTGGGGTGAATGGGTCAAGGATCACCGAATCGAATTTGCCCAGCTCCCCGAGCGCGAGCACATCATCCACACCCCTAGCTCGATTCACCGCCGCCAGAGGACCTTCGGCTACACCGAAGAAGAGGTGCGGGTGCTGCTGGGTCCAATGGGTCAGAATGCCGCCGAGCCCCTCGGCGCGATGGGCTCAGACACGCCAATTGCCGCAATCTCCGATCGCCCACGCTTGCTTTTTGATTACTTCACGCAACAATTCGCTCAGGTCACCAACCCTCCGTTGGATTCGATCCGCGAAGAAATTGTGACGTCCATGGCGAGTGGGCTTGGACCGGAGCGCAATCTCCTCGACGCTACCCCAGAGCACGCGACGCAAGTTTCGCTTGATTTCCCTGTCATTGATAATGACGAGTTGGCCAAAATTGACCACCTCAAACTGGCGGATGGTAGACCAGCTACCCACACACTAAGCGGGCTTTACCGTGTTGAAGAGGGCGCCGATGGGTTGCACGCCCGGCTCGAGGCGATGTGTCGCGAGGCCGACGACGCTATCAACGCCGGTGCGCTGTTTCTTGTGCTGAGTGACCGCGACTCGCACCAAGATCTAGCGCCCATTCCCTCGCTTTTGATGCTTTCCGCCGTGCACCACCACCTGATTCGCGGCAACAAACGCATGCAGGTCGGTCTCGTTGTGGAATCCGGCGATGTTCGCGAAGTGCACCATGTGGCGCTCCTGATCGGTTTTGGCGCCTCGGCGATCAACCCGTACCTGGCGATGGAAACCGTCGAGCTCCTCGCCCGTACCGGGGTAATCACGGGGGTGGAGCCCGAGGTGGCGGTCCGCAACGTGATCAAGGCGCTGGGCAAAGGTGTCCTGAAGATCATGAGCAAGATGGGGATCTCAACGGTTGCCTCGTATGCCGGTGCGCAAGCATTCGAAGCCATCGGGTTGAGCCAGGATTTGATCGATGCTTACTTCACCGGCACCACTTCGGTGATCGGCGGTGTAGGTCTCGAGGTGCTCGCTCAGGAGAATGAGGCACGCCACCGGCTGGCGTATCCGATCGCTGCCGGAGCCAACCCGCACGAAGTATTGCCGGTGGGCGGGGAATACCAATGGCGCCGTGAAGGCCCGCCCCACCTGTTCAGTCCGGAGACGGTCTTCACGCTTCAGCACGCCACGAGGTCGCAGAGCTTCGACGTATTCCGCCAGTACACCAAGAGCGTGGACGATCAAGCCGAGCGTCTCATGACACTCCGTGGTCTTTTCCGCCTGAAAACGGGGGAGCGGCCTGCTGTCCCACTCGAGGAAGTCGAACCGGCCTCCAGCATCATCGCGCGTTTCACCACGGGAGCGATGAGTATGGGCGCAATCTCGCCAGAAATGCACGAGACCCTCGCGGTCGCGATGAACGAACTCGGCGGTCGCTCAAACACGGGAGAAGGTGGAGAGTCGCCAGAGCGTCTTCTTGACCCGAATCGTCGGAGCAAGATCAAACAGATTGCTTCGGGCCGCTTTGGCGTGACCAGCTACTACCTCAGCATGGCCGAAGATCTCCAGATCAAGATGGCCCAGGGCGCTAAGCCGGGCGAAGGTGGCCAGTTGCCCGCCAACAAGGTCTATCCGTGGATTGCCTCGCTCCGTCACGGCACGCCCGGCGTGGGACTTATCTCACCTCCGCCTCACCACGACATCTACTCGATCGAGGACCTTAAGCAGTTGATCTTCGATCTGAAGCGTTCGAACCCTCAGGCCCGCGTGCACGTGAAGCTCGTGAGCCAGTCGGGCATTGGCGCCGTAGCCACCGGTGTCGCCAAAGCCAAAGCTGATGTTGTCCTGATCTCTGGCCACGATGGCGGGACGGGGGCAAGCCCTCTCAACTCGCTCAAGCACGCGGGCACGCCGTGGGAAATCGGGCTTGCAGAAGCTCAACAAACGCTCGTAGTGAACAACCTGCGCGGACGTACAACCCTCCAAGTCGATGGCCAGATGAAGACTGGCAGGGACGTCATCATTGCTGCGCTGTTGGGTGCAGAGGAGTATGGCTTCGCGACAGCACCGATGGTTGTCAGTGGCTGCATTCTCATGCGCGTATGCCACCTCGACACCTGTCCGGTGGGTGTGGCAACGCAGAATCCTGAACTGCGGAAACGTTTCAGCGGAACTCCGGAATTTGTCAAAACCTTTTTCCAGTTCCTCGCGGAAGAGGTGCGAGAGTACCTCGCTTCGCTCGGTTTCCGCTCCCTCGAAGAAGCGATCGGTCAAGCAGGTCTGCTCGACGTGGACCGTGCGATTCATCACTGGAAAGCGGATGGGCTGGATCTTGGCCCGATCCTTGCCACAGCACACCTCGACACCGCGTACCCGCTGAAGCGGGCTGAAGGTCAGGACCATGAGTTGGCTGAGCACTTTGACCAGGATTTGCTGGTCGCGGCGGCACCGGCGATCGATCGTGGTGAGAAGGTTCACCTGGTGCGGTCGGTTCGAAACACAGAGCGTGCTGTAGGCACTCTCTTGGGCCACCACGTCACGATGAGGCACGGCGAGCAGGGACTACCCACCGACACCATCACGGTGGAGCTCGAGGGCTCCGCCGGCCAATCCCTCGGAGCTTTCTTACCCGGAGGGATCTCGCTGACTCTCACCGGGGATGCCAACGACTACGTCGGCAAGGGCCTTTCGGGAGGCTCCGTTGTGGTGAGACCTCACCCGGAGTCTGTATTCCCCCCGGAGCACAATGTCATTGCNGGGAANGTGATNGGCTACGGTGCCACCTCGGGAACCATGTTCCTCTCCGGGGTNGTGGGTGAGCGGTTTCCTGGTTCGGAACTCCGGCGCTACGGCTGTTGTCGAGGGCGTTGGGGACCACGCCTTGGAATACATGACCGGGGGACTAGCCCTGATTTTGGGTGACGCCGGTCGGAATATTGGAGCGGGGATGTCGGGCGGTTCGGCGTACATCAGGAACCTCAGGACAGAGCGCCTTAACCGGGAAGCCATGGTCGCGGGAGAGCTAGAAGTTGGCCCGCTGGGCAGTGCTGATGCGGAGATAGTTCTTGACCTACTGCGCCAGCACGCCTCGCTGACGGGCTCGCCGCTCGCTAGGCGGTTGCTAGAGAATGTTGATGAGACCCTGGCGAGTATCAGCAAAGTCACCCCTCGGGACTTTCAAGCAGTACTTCGCACCCGTGCCCAGGCAACTCAGGAGGGGCTGGATCCCGATGGCGGGGAAGTGTGGAGTCGGATTCTGGAGGTAACTGGTGGCTGATCCCCGCGGGTTTATGAAGTACACCGAGCGGGAGCTCCCCTCCCGCCGTCCCGTCGACGTTCGAATCGGAGACTGGAAAGAGGTCTATGGAGCCGCCGACCCGTCTGCACTGACCCGCCAAGCGAGTCGATGCATGGATTGTGGTGTTCCGTTCTGTCACCAAGGCTGCCCACTGGGCAACCTGATCCCCGAATGGAATGATCTGGTCCGACGTGGGGACGGAAAAGGGGCAATCGAGCGTCTCCACGAGACCAACAATTTCCCCGAATTCACCGGCCGGCTCTGCCCCGCACCGTGCGAGTCTTCGTGTGTTTTGGGCATCAACCAGCCCCCCGTCACGATCAAGAACATCGAGGTGTCGATTATCGATACCGCGTGGGATAACGGCTGGGTGCAGCCTATTCCTCCCGACCGCCTCAGCGGGAAAACGGTGGCCGTAGTGGGCAGTGGGCCAGCGGGTCTTGCCGCCGCGCAGCAGCTCACCCGGGTGGGCCACACGGTGGCGGTTTTCGAGCGCGACGATCGAATCGGTGGCCTGCTCCGCTACGGCATTCCCGACTTCAAGATGGAGAAACACCATCTTGATCAGCGGCTCGCTCAGATGCAGGCAGAAGGAACGCGGTTTCGTGCAGGCGTTGAGATAGGTGTGGATATTACCTGGGAGGAAATCAACGAGCGTTATGACGCGGTCGTCGTCGCGACCGGCGCGAGCGTCCCTCGGGAACTCGACATTCCCGGACGGGATCTACTGGGTATCCACCACGCCATGGACTACCTCACTCCCAGTAATCACGTCCAAGCAGGGGATGTCGTGGAGAGCCTGATCACNGCCGAAGGNAAGCACGTCGTGATTTTGGGTGGTGGCGACACCGGCGCCGACTGTTTGGGCACCGCACACCGCCAGCATGCGTTGTCGACGACGATGCTGGCCATTGGCAAAAAGCCCCCGACAGAGCGGCCGGAGGAGACCCCCTGGCCGCTTGACCCGGTNCTGTTTGAGGTTCAAAGCGCCCACGAGGAGGGTGGTGCTCGCGAATTCCTCGCCTCCACCGTGGAATTCCTCAGTAATGACGCCGGTGAGGTTCGCGCCGTGGTGGTGGCGGAGACGGAGTATCGAGATGGCGGACGTTTCCCCAAGCCAGGAACCGAGCACGAGATTCCNGCTGACCTGGTGTTGCTGGCACTGGGCTACCGGGGCGCGGAACACGAGAACCTCACAAGCCAATTGTCGCTCGACGTNGACAGCAGGGGAAACCTGGGACGCTCGGTCGACTACAGCACTGAAGTGGACGGTGTGTTCGTAGCCGGTGATGCCGGTCGCGGCGCGTCCCTCATCGTCTGGGCTATTGCCGAAGGTCGGGCGGTGGCAGCGCAAGTGGATGAGTACCTCGAAGGCGCTACGCTATTACCCGCGCCGGTCACCGCGAACGACCGCGCACTCCACGCTTAGAGCCAAGGGATTCATGAGACGCGCAAAAATTGTGGCCACGCTGGGTCCAGCAACCGCTAGTTACGACAACATCCGTTCGCTTCTCGAAGCAGGTGCGGATGTGCTGCGCATGAACCTCTCCCACGGTTCGCATGATGTCCACGAGGAGATCTACGCGAACGTTCGCAGGGCAGCCGAAGACGCGGGTAAGCCTGTCGGCGTCTTGGTCGACCTGCAAGGACCAAAAATCCGGCTGGAAAAGTTTGCGAGCGGTCCCCACGAATTGCGCAACGGCGACACGTTCACGATTACCACCCGTGACGTTGAGGGCACCAAAGAGCTGGTTGGCACGACGTACAAGGGCCTCCCGGGAGATGTGAAAGCCGGCGACACGCTGCTTATCGACGACGGCAAGATTCGCTTGGAGGCAATGAGCTCAAGCGAGACGGATGTGGTGACCACTGTGGTGGTGGGGGGAACCGTTTCAAACAACAAGGGAATCAACCTTCCCGGCGTAGCCGTGTCGGCCCCCGCGCTTTCAGAAAAGGATGAAGACGACCTTCGCTGGGGCCTCGGTCTCGGATGCGATTTCATTGCGTTGAGCTTTGTCCGAAATGCCGCGGATGCCACCCGCGTGCGAGAAATTATGCGTGAGGAGGGCCGGACGGTCCCCATCATCGCCAAGATTGAAAAACCTCAAGCTGTCGACGCTTTGGAAGAGATTATCGACGCGTTCGACGCCGTCATGGTCGCCCGGGGTGACCTGGGGGTCGAGTTAGCACCGGAAACCGTTCCCATCGTCCAAAAGAAGGCCATCGAACTGTGCCGCCGAATGGCGAAGCCGGTGATTGTCGCCACCCAGATGCTCGAATCCATGATTGACTCGCCGGTGCCGACCAGAGCAGAAACCTCCGATGTTGCCAACGCCGTTCTCGATGGTGCTGATGCGGTCATGCTCAGCGGCGAGACCAGCGTCGGTCAGTTCCCTTCGATCACTGTCGCAACGATGGCTCGCATTCTCGAGTCTTCCGAGACCCACGGGCTTGACCGGATTCCACCGCTCGGCACGAAACCTCGAACACAGGGAGGCGCCATTACCCTCGCCGCAGCTGAGGTTGCCGATTTTGTTGAGGCAAAGTACCTCTGCGTCTTCACGGAGTCGGGAGACTCAGCTCGTCGCATGTCGCGCCTGCGCTCCCGAATTCCCATGATCGCGTTTACCCCCTCAGAGGAGGCCCGCCGAAAGATTGCGCTGTGTTGGGGGATCGAGTCGTACGCGGTGCCCCGTGTCACGCACACTGACGCGATGTACCCGCAAGTAGACAAAACTCTGTTGGAGGNTGGCCTCGCCAGCGTAGGGGACAAAGTCGTGGTGATCTCAGGNTCGCCTCCCGGCACNCCCGGCTCNACGAATGACCTTCGCGTNCACGTTGTGGGAGACGCCCAAGGCGGGGTGGCACCCGCCTGGCAAGACTGAAAAACGTGCCGGATGTGGGATTTGAACCCACACGCCCTTTCGGACAAAGCATTTTGAGTGCTCCGCGTCTGCCATTCCGCCAATCCGGCCTGCCGCGCTCGTAAGCGCCCTCCGAGGATACCGTAGGCTTACAGGGTGAGTGACACCGAAAACCCGGGCCCCGCAAAACGGCGGGTGGTAGTCGCCGAAGATGAGTCACTCATTCGCATCGACATCGTTGAGACGCTGGAAGACAACGGCTTCGAGGTTGTTGCCGAAGCTGCCGACGGCGAGAAGGCCGTCTCCCTCGTCGAGGAACTCCGCCCAGATCTCGTCGTCATGGACGTCAAAATGCCCCTGTTGGATGGGATCTCTGCGGCGGAGATCATTAACCGTAAGCGTTTGGCTCCGGTCGTCTTGCTGACAGCGTTCTCGCAGCGTGAGCTCGTTGAGCGCGCCGCTGAAGCAGGGGCACTTGCCTACGTTGTGAAGCCTTTCACCCCGAACGACCTCATCCCCGCAATCGAGGTGGCACTCTCGCGCGCAACCCAGATCGAAGCGTTGGAAGANGAAATTAGNGATCTCGCGGAACGGCTCGANACTCGGAAAATNCTTGACCGAGCAAAAGGCATTCTGAATAACACCATGGGCCTGCCGGAACCTGAAGCNTTCCGGTGGATACAGAAAGCCTCTATGGACCGCAGGTTGACGATGAAAGAGGTCGCGCAGACCGTGATCGATCAGCTGGCCGAAAAGTCGGACAACCCAGAGGTCTAGCGCTGATCGCGCAGGATGTTCGTCATTCGGACCGTTGACAAGCGGTCGCCCTGCTCGTTTCGGACCGTAATCTGATGCGTCGCGAGCGTTCGTCCGAGAGAGAGCGCCTCGCAGGTCGCGGTCACCAAACCCTCTGTGGCGGATTGGGAGTGGGTGGCATTAATTTCAATGCCCACAGCGAATCTGCCGGGTCCCGCATGGACGGCGGAGGAGAGCGACCCTAACGATTCAGCGAGCACCACGTGTGCTCCGCCATGAAGCAAACCGATGACCTGGCGGTTCCCTTCAACAGGCATCGTCGCCACCGAGCGTTCAGCGCCGAGTTCGAGGAGTTCAATGCCCATTTTCTGGGCGAGTTGTCCGCCCCCAGTTTCGACGAGGCGGGCCACCAGCTCAGGGTCTAAATCGGCGGGGAAGATCGTCATGGTTGCTCCTAATGGGGGAGTCGAGCCGGGTAGGCTGACCCCGTGAGCGACAAGCCTACCTTGATGGTCATCGACGGGCATTCTCTTGCTTTTCGGGCGTTTTATGCCCTCCCGGTCGACAGTTTTGTGACCCCTGAGGGCCAGCACACCAACGCGATTCACGGCTTCATTTCCATGTTCCTGGGGTTACTCAAGAAAGAGAATCCGACCCACGTTGCCGTGGCCTTTGATATCTCGCGATTCTCGTTTAGAACCCGGATTTATCCCGAATACAAGGGCACCAGGGGNGAGACTCCCGCGGANTTCATTGGGCAGGTTCCCCTCCTNCAAGAAGCCCTNCACGCTATGGGGGTTGTCACCCTGCAAAAAGAAGACTTTGAAGCCGACGACATCCTTGCGACGCTTGCGACGACAGGTTCTCGTGAGGGTTTTGACGTCCTCGTCGTTTCCGGAGATCGGGACACTTTCCAGCTGGTCAACGAACGCGTGACGGTGCTCTATCCGAGCGCAAGAGGTGTCTCCGAACTCAAGCGCTACACGCCCGCCGCTGTGGAGGAGCGTTACGGAGTCAAGCCCCATCAGTATCCGGAAATCGCCGCACTCGTCGGCGAAACGAGCGACAACCTCATTGGGGTCGACAAGGTGGGGGAAAAGACCGCCGTCAAGTGGATCACCCAGTACGGGTCGCTGGATGGGGTCCTTCACGCCGCCGACGAGATTCCCGGCGTCGTGGGCAATAACCTGCGCGAGCAAAAAGACCGGGCTGTCCTCAACCGTCAACTCAACCACCTACTCACCGACGTGGACCTCGGTGTTTCGCTCGCGGAATTGGAGCGCGGCCCCATGGATGCAAGCGCCATCCAGGAGGTGTTTGGCAGGCTTTCTTTCCGCACGCTCAAAGACCGTGTGCTTGCTCTGGCCGGCGACACTTCAGCGTCCGTGCCGGAAGACGTTGTGGCAGCTCCGGCGCTGGACCTCCCGGCAGAGCGAACCCTTGTTGACGAGGAGCTTGCGTCTTGGCTGCACAAGCGCGAGGGACTCGCCATCGGCGTGTCAGTCGGCAACGTGGCAGGGGAAATTGTCGTTGGGCTTGCAGATCACGATGAGGCTCTCAGGGTTCCCATCACCGAAGGAAGTCGCGATCATCAACCGCTGATCGACGCACTGGCAAACCCGCGCCATCGCTTCATCTATTTCCATTCGAAGCTCGCGGTTATGGCCCTCTCTCGAGCGGGTATCGAAACGCTGGCGCCCTCGGGCGACGTGGTGCTGGCACGCTGGCTCGCCCACCCGGCGAGCAAATCAGCGGCATTCTCGACACTCGTTGAGCAAGAGTTGGGTATTCATTTACCGGAGGCGCCGTCCGACCAGCTCGTCCCAGAAGACCCACAGGTAGGCGTCGGCATTGAAGCGTGGTGCACACTGCGGCTCTGGGTACCGCTCGTCGATGGCCTCGAGGCTGGTACGCGGTCGGTGCTCGAGACCATCGAGCTGCCGTTGGCAAAAATCCTTGCGGACATGGAAACCCGGGGGATCGGCAGCAATCGCGACCAGCTCGACCAGCTCGAGCAGGAACTTGGGGCTACCGTATCCACCCACGAGGCAGCTGCTTTCGCCGCTATTGGGCACGAGGTCAACCTCGGATCCCCCAAGCAGCTCCAGGGTGTGCTGTTCGACGAACTCGGGATGCCGAAGACTCGGGCAACCAAGACGGGATACACCACCGACGCGCAGGCTCTGTCGGAACTTCAGATGACGAACCCGCACCCTTTTCTCGGAGCGCTACTTGCCCACCGTGACGCGACAAAACTTCGCCAAATCGTCGAGGGCCTTCGGCAAGCTGTTCGGTCTGATGGTCGGATCCACACCACGTTCGACCAGACGGGAACCAGTACTGGCCGACTTTCGTCTTTGGATCCCAACCTGCAAAATATCCCGGTCCGGACCGAGATGGGTCACAAAATCCGTGCGACGTTTGTGGCCCAAAGCCCTGCCGCAGGGCTCCTAACTGCCGATTACTCCCAAATTGAGATGCGCATCATGGCCCATCTCTCCGGAGATGAAGGGCTTATTGAAGCGTTCCACAAGGGTGAAGACCTCCACAGATTTGTCGGTGCGCGCATCTTCGACGTGTCGCCAGGGGATGTGAGCCCGGAGATGCGAACCAAGGTGAAGGCTATGAGCTATGGGCTTGCGTATGGCCTCTCCGCTTTCGGTTTGGCGAAACAATTGTCCATTCCCACGTCCGAGGCGAAAAGTCTGATGACGGAGTACTTCAACCGGTTCGGGAAAGTCAGGGACTACCTGCGCTCCGTTGTCGAGCAGGCCAAGGAGGACGGCTATACCGAGACTCTCTTCGGGCGCCGACGGCCTTTCCCGGAGCTGTCCTCGCCGAATCGAATGGTGCGCGAGGGGGCCGAGCGGGCTGCGCTCAACGCCCCCATCCAAGGAACTGCTGCGGACATCATCAAACGCGCGATGATCGTGATCGAGGCGGACCTCCACGAAAAAGCCTGCAGTCCAGAATGGTTTTACAAGTGCATGACGAACTGGTGTTCGACGTGGCACCAGGGGAGGAGGGGCAGCTAGAGGCGCTGGTCACTCAACATATGGGCTCGGCTGCTGAATTGGCGGTCCCCCTGGACGTGCAGATTGGTGTGGGTTCACAGTGGGATGAGGCCGCCCACTAGGGTTTGTGCTCGTTCCCGCCGGCAAGCTAGGCTGGAGGCTTGCCCTCAGGGGCATTTTGTCCTGTCCACGCGGGCTCCAGACGGAGTCAGCCTAAGTAGAAACGCCCAACCACTATCCCTATGACGAAACCAACAACTGCCGGACTGAAGCAGATCGCTATCAACGACATCGGCAGTGCCGAAGACTTCCTCGCTGAAGTCGAGAAAACACTCAAATTCTTCAACGATGGGGACCTCATTGAAGGTACCGTCGTCAAAATCGACCGGGACGAAGTACTCCTCGACGTCGGTTACAAGACAGAGGGCGTTATCCCCTCGCGCGAGCTTTCCATCAAGCACGACGTCGACCCTTCAGAGGTTGTCGCCGTGGGCGACCCTGTCGAAGCTCTTGTTCTGCAGAAAGAGGACAAAGAAGGCCGACTCATCCTGTCGAAGAAACGTGCTCAGTATGAGCGCGCCTGGGGTGATGTTGAAAAGATCAAGGAGACCGACGGTGTCGTGACCGGTACGGTCATCGAGGTTGTCAAGGGCGGTCTCATCGTGGACATTGGGCTGCGTGGCTTCCTGCCCGCGTCGTTGATTGAGCTTCGCCGGGTTCGGGACCTCACCCCCTACCTGGGCCAGGAAGTTGAAGCGAAAATCCTTGAGCTCGACAAAAACCGCAACAACGTCGTTCTCTCGCGGCGCGCACTGCTGGAGGAAAGCCAGAGCCAAAACCGCTCGAGCTTCCTCGAAGGCCTTGTCAAGGGACAGGTGCGTAAGGGTGTCGTTTCCTCGATTGTTAACTTTGGTGCGTTCGTGGACCTCGGTGGGGTCGACGGCCTCGTCCACGTCTCCGAGTTGAGCTGGAAGCACATCGAGCACGCCAGCGAGGTAGTCGAGGTTGGCCAAGAAGTCACCGTTGAGGTGCTGGAGGTTGACATGGACCGCGAGCGCGTCTCCCTGTCGCTGAAAGCAACCCAGGAAGACCCGTGGCAGATCTTCGCCCGCACCCACGCCATTGGTCAGATTGCACCCGGTGCTGTGACCAAGTTGGTGCCATTTGGCGCCTTCGTGCGGGTCGCTGACGGTATCGAAGGCTTGGTCCACATCTCCGAGCTGTCGGACAAGCACATTGAGCTTGCCGAGCAGGTCGTCGCCACAGGTGACCAGGTGTTCGTGAAGATCATCGATATCGACCTGGAGCGCCGTCGGATTTCGCTCTCCATCAAGCAAGCCAATGAGGGCGTCGACCCAGA
>JGI26088J50261_1000747_pt1 | contig 18320 bp, 16 predicted proteins | sample SaaInl1SG_22_DNA_FD_50261 | JGI IMG/M metagenome (IMG submission 50261)
AATTATGTGGCGTGACCCTACCAGAGGGCATGAAGGAAAACGACGCCTTCCCAGAACCTATTATTACCCCTGCAACCAAAGCTGAGCATGGCGATCACGACGAAGACATCTCTCGTGAAGACATCATTGCTAAGGGCATCGTGAGTGAAGCCGATTATCTGAAACTAGAGAAATACACGCGTGCATTATTCCAACGCGGCACTGAGATGGCCGCCGAGCGCGGACTAATCTTGGTAGATACCAAATACGAATTTGGAAAGTTGTCAGACGGTACTATTGTCCTGATTGATGAGATTCACACTCCTGATAGTTCGCGTTACTTTTACAGCGAAGGCTATGCAGAGCGCCAAGAAAAGGGCGAAGCTCAGCGTCAGCTTAGCAAAGAATTCGTTCGTGAATGGCTCATGGAAAATGGCTTTCAAGGAAAAGAAGGCCAGCAGGTGCCTGAAATGACAGACGATTTTGTAAATCTTGTGAGCACCCGTTACCGCGAGTTGTTTGAGAAGATTACAGGAAAGTCTTTCGAGCAAGCGCCTTTGGAGGGGGCTGAAGTACGTATTAAGTCAAACGTAGAGAAGTATTTAGCCACCGTTTGGGAATAGATAATTTGAATTGGTACCTTTAAGTACTCTAACCAATTCAAATATTATGAAATGCCTTAAATCATTTGGGCTCGCAGCTTTGATGCTTGTTTCTTCAAGCGCTTTCGCCCAATTAAAAATTGTAAAGTTTGGTGTTAAGGGAGGTATGAACTTACCTCAACAAACGCTGAGTTTGAACGATATCAACGATATTGTCAACAACCAGACTTACGACATTTCCAACATTCAGACAGAATTTAGCGATGGCTTCAACGCAGGTCTTGTCGCTCGTGTCAGCCTGCCATTAGTGCCCGTATATGTGCACGGCGAAGCACTGTACACCCAGTTTGACGAAACTATCGCCATTACCGATGGTACAGAAGACTTCACCATAAATTCCACCATACAGCGATTAGATTTCCCAATCTCAGCAGGGGCAAAACTAGGCCCAGCTTTCGCCGGCTTAGGCGCTACTCCTTCTATCCCTTTATCAAATGCAAGTGATTTATGGACGCCAGATCAGGAGGCTACCTTCACTTGGGGATGGCACATTCATGCGGGTGTGAAGCTTTGGAGATTATTAGGTGAAGTGAAATACGAAAGCGGCTTCGGGATGTTAGCAGGAAATGTCAACTACAATTACAACGACACTGATTACGATTTCAATCTAGATCAGCGCAGAGCGCAATTGATAGTGAGCGTCGCTTACTTCTTCAAATAAGCCTAGATTTCGAGACGCTTCAGATACCCCTTACTATAAAAGTGGTGCACGATACCCGCGGCGTACGCGTCGTGCTCTAGGTGCACCATTCTTTTTTTCAATTGACTTCTATCAATACCATCTGTGGCTAAATAAAAGTAGGTGTATCCTAGGATTCGACCACCTTCGATAAGTATCGCACATTTCTCATTATCCTTTCTCCCAGGACCCACCAATGTGCCCTCAGGTGGATACATATATTCACGCAACGTACTTAGCGGAACCTCTTTAGTTTTACCTTTCCACTGAAGGNTTTTAGTATGTTTAAAATAGTGCTCTCTATCCTTGTCGAGCAAAAAAGTAAACGGATCTAAAGCCTCATTCATCATCACGCGCTGCAAGAATTCATACACCGCTTTTGGTCCTTCAAAATAGAGTTGTGGTGCTTGATGTCGCACAGGATAAACCCGAACAAATTCTACCATTGCACTCTTTTTCGGCTCAGTAAATAATCCGAAATTCAAGAATTTGCGCTTCTTAGCATTGTTATAAATCGGCCTAATGTTCTCTACTGTTCGCTTGAACTGAATTTGAGCAATAGCCTCATTGCCAATATCCTCAATCTCTAATCTACTCGCCTCAGCTTGAAGTGAAAGTGCCAGTTTATTATCTGCGACAAAATGGCGATTAACACTGTTCTGTAAATCTTTACTGCTCCCCACATAAATTGCCTCACCAGCTTCATTATAGATGTAATAGATGCCTACCCTGTTTTGCAAGTTCTTCACCTGCTCTTTGAAAGGGTTTCTATTTTCACTGGCCGATTTTGAAACGAATACCTTATCAAGGTAACTCTCTCTATCCTTCTGGAGTAAAATCTGTAGTAATTCCGCAGTTAATCTCGCATCGCCTTCCGCACGGTGTCGTGCCGAATTAACAAGCCCGAGCTCCTTCGACACCGTCTTTAAACCATAATTCTCCCATTCGGGAAATATGCGCTCGCAATAAGGGATGGTATCCAATGTAGCTCGATGATAATCAAAACCGAGATTTTCGAACTCCTGCTGAAAAACGCGATAATCAAATCCGATATTATGAGCTACAAACGTAGTCCCCTCGGTGATTTTCACCAATCGCTTCGCCAGCTCATAAAACTTCGGCGCGGTACGCACCATTTTGTTAGTAATCCCAGTGAGTTTGGTTACATAAGGGTCAATGGCCATCTCAGGGTTTACTAAAGACACAAATTGATCAACAATCTCACCGTCTTCTAGGACAAAGACTGCAACATCTATAATCTTCTCCGAACCCCAAGTACCACCGGTACATTCTATATCAATTACTGAAAATCTCACTTAAGAATAGTTTCTAGCGCCAAAAATAGCAGAACCGATGCGAACATGAGTAGAGCCGTTTTCAATGGCTAATTTATAGTCACCACTCATGCCCATACTCAGAGTCGTCCATCCATGAGTATCAGCATACCTTTCGAAAAGCGATTTTAAAACTGCAAACTCGCGGTTCACTGCTTCTTCTTCGTTGGTATTAGTCGCCATACCCATGAGGCCAACAACCTTCACGTTGGGAAACTCTGATAATTCAGAGATGATACTTTCAAGCTCACCTTGGTCTAGTCCAAACTTAGTTTCTTCCCTGGCAATGTGAATTTGAAGCAAACAGTGAATCACGCGATCGTGCTTTGCCGCTTGCTTATTGAGTTCTACCAACACCTTTCTACGATCTACCCCGTGGACTAGATGCACGAAAGGAGCCATGTATTTGATTTTATTCGTCTGAATATGACCAATCATGTGCCAACAAATGTCCTTTGGCAACTCTTCGAATTTAGACGCCATTTCCTGGATTTTATTCTCTCCAAAATGACGTTGACCAGCGTTATATGCTTCCAGGATATCAGATGAGGGCTTAGTCTTACTGACAGCTACCAACTGTACCTTGCCTAATTCTCTTTTATACTTACTAATTGAATCCGCTATGCTCATTTAAAAAGATGAAGCAACATTCCGCTTCTTAATTTTGGCTCAATATAGGTGCTTTTAGGAGGCATTGTCCCTCCCTCCAAAGCTGTTTTTTTCAATACTTCTACACTAACAGGGGGCAGGCGAAAGCCAAGATTTAACCCCTTTGTAAGCATAACAGAACTTTGTTCAAAGGGTTCTTGATGTAGGTAGGTGATTCGCTTGTCTTTTTTGGCGTCCTTAATTCCAAAAATCGGTTCTAAAACCTCGGACATTAGGTATGCTGGCGGCAGTGATTTATCTAATTGCCCCCTGAAATTCAAACAGTACCATTGGCCTTGCGTAAACAATTCGAGGTCCGCATCTACTGATTGAAAACCATTGGTCTTTTTGGAGATACTAAAAATGTTCTCAAAAGCCTCAAGCCGAATATCCAATCCTGATGTATCTATCCATCTTTCAAAAGAATCAATACCGATATCTTCCTCATCCATATACATAGCCAAAATATGCTGGGCTGCCTGGTTACCTCCAAGAGATTTAGCAACCTTGCACGTACTGCCGTATCTATGATGACCGTCGGCTAAGAAATACTCTTTCTGGCTTAGAAGAGCCTCTTGAAGCTCTTTGCACATGCCCGAAGAAACGGTCCATAATCTATGTCCAATTTCATTTGTCGTGTAAAAATCGAATGTAGGCTGACCACTCTTTACTTGCGAGACAATGTGCCTCTGCTTCTGTGTTGCTCTACCAAAAACTAAAACAGGTTCTGCTTGAAATCCGGTGGTTTTTAAATACTCAGCGAACAAATTCTCCCTGCTTTCTAAAGTTTTTTCATGCAAATGAATCTTAGCCTTATTGACATCGAGAAGTCCGATGATCCCCGTATATGTTTTTCCAGCTACGGATTGTTCATATAAGAAATAAGAAGGCTCTTCGTCCAATTCGAATACTCCAGCGGCGATGAATTGATCCAAGCGCAGTCTAATGCGCTCAAATCTATCCTCATTAGTCATTAAAATTTCTGTTTCAGGTCGAATAATTTGCAGAAACGAATAAGGATTGTTCTCAAGTTTATCGTATAACTGAGCAGGTGTATAAGCGTCTACTGACCTACTAGGGACGAGATGCGCTTTATTTCCCTCCGGGCGATAAGCGCTTAGTGGTTTTAGCATGTTGGTTGTCTGTAATTAGGTAGGTGAAAGTTACAGTAAACCGAACTTATATCAATTACACTCTAGCTTCCAAAGGAAGTTTTAATTGACACCGTGTGTAACCTCCTACATTCTCCAGAGAAAACAAACAATTGAAGTCACCGGTTAAATCATTCACCAATGACAATCCCAACCCTGTACCTGTACCTTCATGTGTGTTTACACCGCGCTTAAACGGATGTAGGATATCAGAAGATAACTCTGGAATATTCCCCTTGTTAAAGACACTCAACACTAAATATTCTTTCTCTAGGTGAACGACTAATCTTGGATTATGCGTTACTTCTGCATAATCACGTGCATTCTTTAACATTTGTCCTAAAGTAAACTGCACCATTGGCTCTGGAATAAATACCTGTGGCCAATCGTCAATAACCTGCTCTAGATCCGCATCATATTCATCAACGAGGTTGAACGTCATATTTTTGATTTCGACCTTAGATGCCCCTGAACGCAATACTTCAGATCGGATGTAATGAATATTTGCTAGTTCCCTCGTGGTTTTGCTGACATTGGACAAGCCATCATCAATACGTTTAAAATGGGTCAATACATTATCATCTAAGACCTCCGGATTAGAACGATTAATCTTCAATCGAGCAATTTCAATATTGCTCAATGCTGCAGTAAGTGGTGTATTTATGTAATGGGAGAAAAAATTATTGAATTCCGCACTGTAATCAATGAAGAGCTCCTCTTTTACACGTTGAGCCGCCATTCTCCTGCTTTCTGCATACAAAATGGAACTGGTGTAGATGATTTTAGCAATCACAAAAAGAAACAAGACTACATCCACAGATTTCGAGTAGACATGCAAATCTGGGTGAACGATATTAAATACGGTATCCAAGAAAACTACTACCAAGATTGCAGCAATGATGTACATAGGTACTTTATTCTGGCTGGCCCTATATGTCGTCACATAACGACTAAAGAGCATATCTGCGACAATAATATCAATGACCACTCCAAAGGTGAAAGCTGCAGAATTTGCAAATAGTGCAAGAAGAATCATCCCTCCCAACCCAACGTAAGAAATCTTCTTTCCCGCCTCTAAGTACCAGGTATCGTACCAATTGGCAATCATAAAGACGCTAAGAGTAGAAACGAAGAGAATCGATCCAAAGACTATAGATCCTGGTCTTCCCGTCAAAATACATATCAAAAGAACTCCAATGGAAACGAAGAGGTTTACATTGATGAGATTTTTGAAGAGAAATACAGAAACTGAATCGAGTCTTTTCATTTAGTGTTTTTAACTAAGTAAAAATACTCTATGATGCCGGTTGCAAAAAGGTTTAATACAAAAAAAGGCCTGCGTTATACACAGGCCTTCAAATTTAGATGTACGAGCTCTTTAGATTGCGTCAATATGAGCCGCCAATTCGGTACCAATACGATCTTGTGCCTCGAGCGTTGCCGCACCAATATGCGGTGTAACACTCAATTTACCGTTCATAAGCACCTTCACTGCTGGAGTAGGCTCGTTAACAAATACATCAAGACCTGCACCTGCTACTTTTCCGCTTTCAAGAGCATCCAATAATGCTTCCTCGTTGATAACACCACCACGAGCAGCATTTAATAGTACAACACCGTCTTTCATTTTTGCCAACTCACTAGCACCAATTAAATCGCCTCCAGGAACATGTACAGATATGAAATCACTCTCGGTTAGAACTCGGTCAAAACCTACGTTTTCACACGTAAACTTTATCGATTGACCGTCGAAGAAAGACAATTCTAGATCTACATTGTCTTCGTGGATATCTGAGAACACAACCTTCATCCCAGCCCCAATAGCAAGCTTGGCAAGGGCTTGTCCAATACGACCAAAACCTACAATACCCAGCGTGCGTCCTCGAAGCTCAACACCTTTGGCATAGCTCTTTTTCAAGGCGCCAAATTTCGAATCTCCTTCAAGTGGCATCTGACGGTTTGAATCGTGCATAAAACGTACTAAAGATCTCATATGACCCATCACCAACTCTGCTACTGAATCTGAAGAAGCTGCCGGTGTATTGAATACTTTCAATCCTTTCTCGCGCGCATATTCAACATCGATATTGTCCATACCTACACCACCGCGACCGATACCTTTCAATGAGGGACACGCATCAATCATATCTTTTCTTACCGTCGTAGCCGAGCGCACGAGAATAACATCAATTTGCTCCTCGTTGATATAATCAATCAGTTGATTTTGGGCAACTTTTGTCGTTGATAGCTCGTGGCCTGAGGCCTGAATAGCAGCAGCTCCTGAAGCTGAGATTCCGTCGTTAGCTAATACTTTCATTTAGAATTTATTTTCAAGTTCTTTCATACAATCTACAAGTGCAGCAACACTATCAAGATCCATTGCATTATACATGGAAGCTCTATATCCTCCTACTGAACGGTGTCCATTCACACCAGAGATGTTCTTCTCAGCGATCATCGCATCAAAAGCATCTTTATGAGCTGCCTCGTCGTTCAACAAGAAACATGCATTCATTGTAGAACGGTCTTCTACAGCTGCGGTACCCACAAACAATGGATTGCGATCAATCTCGTTGTATAGCAAGGCAGCTTTTTCTTCATTGCGCTGTTGAGCAGCCTCTACTCCACCGTTGGCTTTTAACCAGCGCAATGTCAACATGCTTACATACACTGAGAATACTGGTGGAGTATTGAACATACTTCCTTTAGAAATGTGCGTGTTGTAGTCCAACATGGTCGGGATATAACGGCCCGATTTTCCTAAAGCGTCTTTCTTCACAATCACCAAAGTGGCTCCTGCAGGCCCCAAGTTCTTCTGAGCGCCAGCATAGATCAAATCAAATTTGCTCACATCAACAGGACGCGAGAAAATATCCGAACTCATATCGCAAATCAATGGTGCCCCTGTCTGAGGAAACTCCTTAATCTGCGTACCGTAAATAGTGTTGTTCGATGTGCAGTGGAAATAATCTGCGTTATCATCAATCGCGTACCCTTTTGGAATATAGTTGTAGTTGGCATCCTTCGAAGATGCTACCACTTCCGCATTTCCAAGACCGGCAGCTTCTTTGTATGCCTTAGAAGACCAAGCACCTGTATCTAAATACTGACCTGTACCGTTTTCACTCAAAAAGTTAAACGCTAGCATTGTGAATTGCATTGAAGCTCCCCCTTGCAAAAAGAGTACTTCGTGAGTATCAGGAACATTGAGCTGTTCCTTAACCAAGGCTACAGCTTCATCCATAACCGCAACAAAGCTCTTACTGCGGTGAGAAATTTCGATAACTGACAATCCTAAGTTATCGAAGTTGATTAAAGCTTCAGATGCTTCTTTGAAGACCTCTTGAGGTAAAATACACGGTCCAGCAGAGAAATTATGGGTTTTCATTTTTGCTAAAATTAATGAGCTACAAATCTAAATTGTTCTATAACCAATAAGCTTATACGAGTGGAAAAGTTTCGGTTAATATTCACGAGCTTTCCACAAATTCCGCTCCGACAGTATAGCCTCTTCAAATAACTACTTATTCTGAGCCTTAGTCCGTAACTTTGGTCATCATTTAGAACTAAATAACCACAAATATGTCTAACGGAATTTTCAACGTACCGGTTGCATCAAACGAACCTATCTATGATTATGCACCAGGTACACCTGAAAGAGAAGCACTACTAGCTTCCTACAAAGAGCAATACGCAGCTACTGTAGATGTACCAATGTACATCGGCGGTGAAGAAGTACGCACTGGAAACCTAGGAAAACTAACACCTCCACACGAGCATGCCCACGTTTTAGGCCACTACCACATTGGTGAGGAAAGCCACGTAAAGGCTGCAGTGGACAGTGCTCTTGCAGCGCGCAAACAATGGGGCGCTATGCCTTGGGAGCACAGAGCCGCAATCTTTCTAAAAGCAGCTGAGCTGATCAGCACGAAATACCGTTACAAAATCAATGCTGCAACGATGCTTGCGCAGGGTAAAAACTGCTTCCAAGCAGAGATTGATGCAGTTTGTGAGTTTGCCGATTTCTTGCGCTTCAATGTTGAATACATGACTCAGATCTACAGCGACCAGCCAGAAAGCTCGCCAGGCATATGGAATCGTTTAGAATACCGCCCTCTTGAAGGATTTGTATTCGCTGTAACACCATTCAACTTTACGGCCATTGCAGGAAACCTTCCAGCAACACCAGCACTCATGGGGAACACTGTGGTATGGAAACCGGCAGATAGCCAGATTTTCTCTGCCAACGTAGTTATGGAAATTTTTAAAGAGGCTGGTTTACCGGATGGTGTCATCAACCTCATTTACGTAGACGGCCCTGTCGCAGGAGATTACATCTTTAGCCACAGAGACTTCGCTGGTCTGCACTTCACAGGATCTACAGCGGTATTCCAACACTTGTGGAAGACCATCGGAACTAACATTGACAAGTACCGCGCTTACCCGCGCATCGTAGGTGAAACTGGCGGTAAAGACTTTGTTGTAGCACATCCGTCTGCACCTGCAGAGCAAGTGGTTACAGCGCTCTCGCGTGGTGCTTTTGAATTCCAAGGTCAAAAATGTTCTGCCGCTTCTCGTGCTTACATTCCTGCCAGTATGTGGCCGGCTGTAAAAGAAGGTTTGGTAGCGGATATTGCCACATTCAAAATGGGATCACCTGAAGACATGAGTAACTTCATCAATGCCGTTATTGACGAACGTGCCTTTGATAAAATTGCTTCTTACATCGACTTCGTCAAGGAACAAGACGATGCGGAAATAATCGCTGGTGGTGGCTACGACAAGAGTAAAGGCTACTTTATTGAGCCTACAGTAGTGGTGACTTCAAACCCTAAATTCCGCACTATGGTGGAAGAAATCTTCGGTCCGGTGCTAACTATCTACGTTTACGACGATGCCGATTGGGCTGCAACTCTTGAGTTGGTCGACAACACCTCAGATTACGCCTTGACCGGTGCGATCTACTCTGCAGATCGCTATGCCGCTATACAAGCGGCGAATGCTCTAGAAAATGCTGCAGGTAATTTCTACATCAATGATAAGCCAACAGGCGCAGTCGTTGGCCAGCAACCGTTCGGTGGAAGCCGTGGCTCAGGAACGAATGACAAAGCCGGTTCGTACATGAACCTACTTCGTTGGGTAAACGCTCGCACAATTAAAGAGTGTTTGGTTCCTCCAACGGATTACCGTTACCCATTCTTGGGATAACACAGAGATTGAATAAAAAAAGGGCGCCCGATGGGCGCCCTTTTTTATGCTCTCGATTTTGCCCTACGGGGTAAATCGTATTAGTTCGCTTTATAATTGAAACGAAGACTGTAGAGTACTTGCGGGACTCTTGCGCCTAGATTGTACCCTAATTTCCACATGGTCTCAGCATACAATGGCGAAGATTGACCGAAATAATTTCTGGTTCTTCCAAACTCTGCACCTACAATTAGATCTATTCTCGACCCTTCAGTGAGTGGCGAGAAAAAAACAAAATTACCATTGGGGTCAATGTCAAAACTATCTGACGTTACAAACGAGGAACCACCAGCCGTGAAGTAAATACCATTGTAACGCTCGACATTCGCTCTAAACAGCGTTGGATTTTGTCTGTACCAACGGTGCGCAGCTTCAAACCTCACATATCCAGTGGTAGCTGTGTAATTATCATTTAGCTCAGTGAAGCGAGCAGAATTCTCATCGCCAAAAAAACTATGGTTCATCAATACCCAGCCTGTATTCTTGTTGCGATACTCAACCCCAGCATCAATATAATTTCCTAAAAGTGTTAACGGGTTCGCTTTGATTGCAAGCGAAGGCACGTTTGGTTTGTATCTATCCACTATCTGTAGTCCCGGTTGAACCAATTGCTGTCCGTAAGAAATAGTCACTAGGGCTATGGCAAAAAGAGTAAACTTAAGTTTCATAATTAGGTGTTTTCTACTGCAATGCGAATACTATGCCTTTTTATTTGGTACATGAAATCCTTGAACCTCCTTTCTTGTGAGGTAAACCACCTTCTTTGTTTCAAAGAACTCGTCCGGAAAAAATTGGTTCAAATGAGTAAGCTGCGCCTTCAGTGGCCCAAGCTCTTCTGCCAAATCTCCCCCTTTCAAATACAACAAGCCGTTTGGACGCTTATCATCAAAGTTTTTCTTGGCCAATTTTCCTTTGATCCATGGTATAAAGCGTTGCATATGGGTCACCGCACGAGAGACTACAAAATCATATTGGTACTTCAACTCCTCAGCGCGAACATGCGAGCCTTCCACATTTTCCAATCCAAGCGCCTCTGCTACTGCATTAACTACCTTGATTTTTTTGCCAATGGAATCGACCAAATGAAATTCTGTGTCAGGAAAGAGAATGGCCAATGGAATACCTGGAAAACCACCCCCTGTACCTACATCAAGCACTACCTGCCCCGGCAAGAAATCATAGACCTTCGCAATACCTAAACTGTGCAAGACATGCTTTTGGTAAAAGGACTCCATATCCTTACGACTAATGACATTGATCTTCGCATTCCACTCTTCATAGAGTGGGCCAAGGCGCTCAAATTGCTCCTTCTGTTTCGGGGTCAATTCTGGAAAGTGATCGAATATAAGTTCAGCTGTATACATGTAGCAAAGATATGCCCGGCAGTTGGTACTTTTGTCCTCAATGAAATTCCAACTCGAACATACCGATCCCAAGAGTTCCGCACGTGCAGGAACCATCACCACAGATCACGGTCAAATACAAACGCCCATCTTCATGCCTGTAGGAACTGCAGGTACAGTGAAGGGTGTACATACCAAAGATCTGAAGGAGGATACAAAAGCTCAAATTATCTTAGGCAATACCTACCACCTGTTCTTACGTCCGGGTACAGACATATTGAAAGATGCAGGCGGCTTACACAAATTCAACGGTTGGGATCGACCTATTCTTACAGACAGCGGCGGCTATCAAGTCTATAGTCTTGCCAACCAACGTAAGATCACTGAGGAAGGTGCCACATTCGCCTCTCACATTGACGGTACAAAACACCTGTTCACTCCTGAACGTGTCATGGACATCCAGCGTGAGATTGGCGCAGATATCATTATGGCCTTCGACGAATGCCCACCCTATCCAAGCACCTACGAGTATGCGAAAAAGTCCATGCACATGACCCATCGCTGGCTCGATCGCTGCTTCGACCGTCTCGACCAAGTAGAACCCTTATACGGCTACAACCAAACGTTATTCCCGATCATCCAAGGCTCTACCTACGAGGACCTCAGGAATGAATCGGCAGAGTATATCGCAAGTAAAAATGCAGACGGCAATGCCATTGGAGGCCTCAGCGTTGGTGAACCCGCTGAAGAAATGTACAAACATGCTGCAGGTGCATGTGCCATCTTGCCAAAAGATAAACCGCGGTATCTCATGGGTGTGGGAACGCCTGCAAACATTTTGGAAAACATCAGCCTCGGAGTAGATATGTTTGACTGTGTGATGCCAACACGCAATGGACGCAATGGACAAATCTTTACCAGCGAAGGCATCGTAAACATCCGCAACAAAAAATGGGAAAATGTACACGAGCCTCTTGATCCGAACGGAACAAGCTTCGTGGACAGCCAATATACCAAAGCATACGTCCGTCATCTTATTCATAGCAAGGAAAGCCTTGGCGCTCAAATTGCCTCCATGCACAACATCCGATTCTACCTATGGCTCGTAGAACAAGCGCGCGACCATATCATCGCCGGTGATTTTGCTAGCTGGAAAAACGAGATGGTTCCGAAATTAGAGCGTAGATTGTAGTTGTGAACAAGCTGGATTGGTATATACTGCGCAAATTCATGGGCAGCTTCTTTTTGACCATGATTTTAATCTTGGCCATTGCCATCGTTTTCGACATCAGCGAAAAGATCGATGATTTCCAGAACGGCGCAACCATGAACGAAATAGTCTTTGATTACTATATCAACTTCGTAGCCTTTTACGGCAACCTTTTTAGCGCACTCATTCTCTTTATATCGACCATTTGGTTCACATCTAGAATAGCCTCAAACACAGAGGTGGTGGCCATCCTCACTTCAGGCACCAGCTTTAATCGACTCCTTCGTCCCTACTTCATAGGCGCTACCATCATCTGCATCCTATCCTTGACCTTAAATCACCTGCTAGTACCGCAAACCAATATCAAGCGGATTGCCTTTGAGGAGAAGTACATCACAGGGGTGAATCGTCCCATCAACCAAAAAGTACACAGGCAAGTACTGCCGGGCCATTATGTATACTTTGAAACCTTCTCAGGCCTTCGCCAAAGCGGGTACCAATTCACTTATGAAACTTTCCAGGACCACAAGCTCATGTCAAAATTGAGCGCAGATTTCGTTCGACTTGATACCGCTACTGGGGAGTGGCGTCTTGATAATTACCGATTAAGAACTGTTGACAGCCTTGGAAATGAATTCATTGCGACGGGCAGACGTTTGGACACGGTTCTTCAATTCACCTCAGAGCAAATAGCCCCAAAGCTGAGCTCCATAGCAACAATGAATTCTAAAGAACTCAGTGCTTTTATTGCCCAAGAAGAAATTACCGGAAACGAAAATATCGCATCGTACCAAATGGAGATGCAGCGCCGCTCCTCCTACCCGCTCAGCTCTTATGTCTTTGTGCTCCTTGCCGTCTCATTGGCCAGTCAAAAAAAACGAGGCGGACTTGGAATTAACATCGCCATCGGATTGGTCACCTGTGCGATCTATGTTTTTGCCATGCAAATCTCACAGACCTTCGCAACTACGGGGGTTTTATCTTCAGACAAGTGGCTCGGTCAAGCGCTAATGTGGATACGAATTCAACCCGCTGAATTCGCCATTTGGTTGCCTAATTTACTGTTCGCAATCATCGCTGTTTGGCGGTATAACAAAGCGCCGAAATAACATGAATTCATACACCAAGGATCAACTCAATCTACACTTCATCGTGTTCATCTGGGGCTTCACCGCCATCCTCGGCAAGTTCATTAGTATCGATGCTTTGGCCTTAGTATACAATCGAACGGCATTAACATCGGTGGCCATTGGAATCTATCTCTTAGTTTTAAAAAGAGGATTTAAAGCCAATCCAAAGGATCTTCTCTTCATGTGGCTTTGCGGAATCCTCATTGCAGTCCATTGGATCACCTTTTTCGGCGCCATCAAAATTTCTAATGTTAGTATTACCCTCGCAGGCGTCTCAACAGGAGCTCTTTGGTCTTCAATATTGAGTCCTATCCTGGCCAAAACAAAATTTGATCCTGTAGAACTTTTACTAGGACTCCTAGTAATCTTAGGAATAGGTATTGTTTTTTACGAAGAGCCCAATGCTGCTAACATAATTGACTTAAGCTTCTTTGGAGTTACACTTACCAATTTCCAATGGGGCCTAATCATCGCCCTTTTTAGCTCGATGCTTAGTGCATCATTTAGCATACTCAACAAGCAACTTGTCACGCGTTATCCCAAACCCGTCCAAGTTACCTTCTGGGAGCTCACATTTGCATTCCTTTCCATTGTCATCTACTCTTTCATCATTGGCAACAATCCAATGAACCTTTGGGCCACACTAAATTCTGACTGGATCTATATCGGCATTCTAGCCCTTGCTTGTACGGCTTATCCTTTTATTAAAAGTGTCGAGTTACTAAAGCGTCTTACGCCCTTCAGCGTAATGCTAGCAATCAACCTCGAACCGGTCTATGGCATTCTTCTGGCCGCACTATTCTTTGGCGCCTCAGAGAGTATGTCTCCTCAATTTTATATTGGAGTGATTATCATCCTTGGAACGGTAATCGCGAACGGGATTATAAAAGCACGCAAAAGGAAGGGCTAAAGCAATTAGTTTTGGTATTTTGCGGGCTGTGAAAACACATGAAACATGGAATATCTTTCTTTTGAAAAACCGATTGAAGAGCTTGAAAGTCAATTAACTAAAGCTCTTGAACTAGCAGATGAGACGGGTGTAGATATGGCAAAAACCATTGACGACATTCGTAAAAAGCTAGTGGACAAGAAAAAAGAAATCTATGAGAATTTGAGCGCATGGGAAAGAGTACAATTATCTCGCCACCCTCAACGCCCATATACTCAAGCATATATTGAAGCACTTACCGAGGGTAACTTCATCGAACTTCACGGCGATCGAGGTGTCAAAGACGACAAAGCAATGATCGGCGGCTGGGGTAAAGTCGGAGACCAAACCTACATGTTCATCGGTCAGCAGAAAGGAGTTAATACCAAGATGCGTCAATACCGCAACTTTGGCATGGCAAATCCAGAAGGTTACCGCAAGGCACTTCGTCTTATGAAGCAAGCTGAAAAGTTTGGCAGACCAATCGTAACCTTGATTGACACACCCGGAGCCTTCCCAGGCCTGGAAGCTGAAGAGCGTGGTCAAGGTGAAGCAATCGCCAAGAACATCATGGAGATGTCTCGCCTCAAAGTACCAGTGATTTGCATCATTATCGGTGAAGGAGCATCTGGAGGTGCCATCGGCATTGGTGTCGGTGATAAAGTACTAATGCTAGAAAATACTTGGTACTCAGTAATCTCTCCTGAAAGCTGTTCTTCTATTCTTTGGAGATCTTGGGACCATAAAGAGAAAGCCGCAGAGGCCTTGAAATTGACGGCTACCGACATGAAGAAGAACGGATTGATTGACGGTATTATCAAGGAGCCACTTGGTGGTGCACATGCTCAGCCAGAACTTATGTTCGAAGAGGTGAAGAAAGCCATCATAAAGCATACTAAAACTCTAAGCAAGCTAAATCCAGAAGATCTCGTTGAACAACGAATGGAAAAATTCTTCAATATGGGTGTATACGCTGAATAACTATGGAAGACCCTCAATACAGTAATCAAGCGCCAAGAAATCTTGGACAAACAACCAATCTAACAGCCGGTGGACGCGTTCCTCCTCAAGCTGTGGATTTGGAAGAAGCTGTATTGGGAGCACTTCTCATTGATAAAAATGCATTAGCTAAGGTCATTGACATTCTACACCCTGAAGCATTCTACAAGGACCAACACAAGAACATCTACAGAACTATCACCATTCTCTTTGGTGATAATCAACCCGTAGATATTCTAACTGTTGCCTCAGAGTTAAGGAAAGAAGGACTCATCAAAAAGGCAGGTGGTGAATCTTATTTGGCTCAGCTGAGCCAGAAAGTAAGCTCTGGTGCACACATCGAGTACCACGCTCGTATTATTCTGCAAAAACACATTCAACGCGAACTAGTACGTATCTCCTCAGAGATTATTGAAAGCGCTTTTGACGAAACCACCGACGTCCTCGAACTACTAGATAACGCAGAACAAAAACTTTTCGAAGTTGCACAGGGGAACTTAAAGCGTAACTACGAAAGTGCGGAGGATTTGATCCGTCAAGCTATTGATAAGATTGAAAATATTTCAAAGCAAGAAGGACTTTCTGGAGTTCCTTCAGGGTTCTCTGCTTTAGATCGCGTGACCTCTGGATGGCAACCTTCCGATTTAATCATCCTAGCTGCTCGTCCAGGTATGGGTAAAACGGCCTTCGTTTTATCTATGGCTCGTAACATGGCGGTAGAGCACCAGAAAAAAGTCGCTGTCTTCTCCTTGGAGATGTCCTCAGTTCAGCTCATCACGCGTATCATTTCATCTGAGACAGGATTGAGCTCTGAAAAACTTCGTAAAGGTGATCTTACTGATAGAGAATGGAACTCGCTTACTTCTGGTGTAAAAGACCTCGAAAAAGCACACCTCTTCATTGACGATACACCTGCACTTTCCGTGTTCGACCTTAGAGCAAAGGTGCGCCGTCTCGCAAGTACCCAAGGACTTGACCTCATTATTATTGACTACTTACAGTTGATGACGGTGGGAGGTTCAAAGACCCAAGGAAATCGTGAACAAGAAATCTCAACCATTTCTCGTTCATTGAAATCGATTGCGAAAGAACTAAATGTCCCCGTAATTGCACTTTCACAGCTCTCACGTGCTGTTGAGACCCGTTCTACTTCCAAACGTCCACAACTTAGTGACCTTCGTGAATCTGGAGCGATTGAGCAGGATGCAGATATCGTAAGCTTTATCTACCGTCCGCAATACTACGGTATCGAAGAATGGGAAGATGGCGATCCATCGGAAAATCAAGCGGAGATTATCATTGCAAAACACCGTAACGGTTCCTTAGAAGATGTTCGCCTACGATTCATTGGTGAACTTGCAAAATTTGCTGACCTTGATCAAGGCTCTACGATGATGATGGAAAGCAAAATGAATGACGGAGGTAACGACGGCTTTGGTGGTGGATTCCCTCCTTCCAATGACGGCTATACCAATCTTCCTACCCCAGGATTAGACGGCGGAGATGTTCCGTTTTAAGAAACACATCACTACCCTACTTTTCAGCTTACTCTTGGCCCCAAGCTACGGCCAAGTCCTCATCCCTATGGACTATGAAGGACAAAGCGACCATCTTAAAGCCTACGGTCTCGTATACCAGGCCATTTCATCTGGATACGATTGCCACTGGCTATTAAATTACAGAGGCGGCTCCTTTGCTATACTCGATGCCGATCAGCAACTTATCCAGCAAGCCCTTCTCAAAGGGGTTTCTTACGAAAATTCAAGTGCTTCAGCTTTATTAAAGCTAATGGCAGATCTTAAAAGCCCAAGTACGAATACCAACACTGTTGAATTAGAGCAAGTCCCTAGCATCGCTGTTTACTCCCCTGAAGGCAAGCAACCCTGGGACGATGCTGTAACTCTTGTTTTGACCTACGCGGAAATTCCATTTACCACCATATACGACGCGGCTATTCTTAACGGCGACCTAGAGAATTACGACTGGCTCCATCTCCATCATGAAGACTTCACAGGTCAATACGGCAAGTTTTACGGTGCCTACAGAGATGCAGCTTGGTATATCAATCAAAAGGCACAGTTCGAAGCAGATGCACGGGCCTTAGGCTATTCTAAAGTAAGCCAAGTGAAAGGTGCGGTGGCAAAAACCATTTCATCCTACGTCAATAATGGTGGTTTCCTCTTTGCAATGTGTTCCGCCACCGATTCCTATGATATTGCCTTAGCTGCCGAAGGTATAGATATCTGCGAAAGCATGTTCGACGGTGATCCATCCGCTCCTGCAGCAGCACTCAAACTCGATCATTCTAAGTGCTTTGCATTTGAGAACTTCCAATTGGAATCCAATCCACTACGATACGAGTATTCATCCATTGATATCACTGAAAAACGGGTACGTAAATTGAAAGAAAATCAAGACTACTTCGAGCTGTTTGATTTTTCTGCGAAATACGACGTGGTACCCACCATCTTGGTTCAAAACCATACATCTCTTGTCAAAAGCTTTTACGGACAAACCACTGCATACAATCCAGAAACGCTTAAGTCTTCGACCACAGTACTTGGCACAAACAAGATAGATAAGGCAGCTCGATACATACACGGCACCTTTGGGGAGGGCTATTGGACCTTTTACGGCGGCCACGATCCTGAGGATTACCAACACCGCGTGGGCGATGACCCTACTGATTTGACGAATCACCCCAATAGCGCTGGTTATCGATTGATTCTAAACAACATTCTGTTCCCTGCCGCGAAGAAACCGCCGCAGAAGACCTAGTTAAATAGCGTCCAGCGAGCACTAAGCTGCACCCAACGGTCTGTCCTCGGTGTTGCACCGAAAGCATAGTAATTGTAATCTGTTAACCCCTCTAGGGCATTTACGACACGTACGCCAGCTATAAAATTGGCTATTCGTGCTTCAAAAAAAGCGGTTGCCCAAGGATAACTCCCGGCCAAATGATCGGTTTGCATGGCCCAGATAGGCACGCCTACCAAATACGTTGGCGTAT